>Ga0209541_10003264_pt1 | contig 29987 bp, 27 predicted proteins | sample RifCSPlowO2_01_FD_184027 | JGI IMG/M metagenome (GOLD analysis project Ga0209541, IMG submission 184027) | Groundwater microbial communities from Rifle, Colorado - Rifle CSP2_plank lowO2_0.1 (SPAdes) (version 2) | ecosystem: Environmental > Aquatic > Deep subsurface > Groundwater | place... | reverse complement strand
ATCGTCCGTGTTTAAAACCATTCTGTTATCCATCGCCTGCCTCCTATGCTAACAAGTCGTTTTTATTTCCGTCATAAATATAATCCAAAGAACTATTTTTATGGTAAACCATTACTTCCGCCGCGTCAAAACTACAATCTCCCGCCAAACTTTTTGGTTTGGCCGGCCGTAGGCCATCGTTTCGCGCTCGCTTAATTTAATAATTTTGTTAGGCAAAAATTCCGCCAACAAATTGGCTATTTTAAAATTACTGCCCAAAATTTTATCGGCGGCAAGCTTTATCTCGCCGCCTTTGATTTTAAAAATCGGCCAAACCATCACTACTCTCCCGTTCGGCTTTAACGCTTTGGCAAATTCCAGCAGGGCTTGCCCGTACAAACTTTCTAACTCGCGCGCGACCTGCCTGATATTTTTTTCATTCCATTTCATTCGGGACGGCCCTAAATACGGTTCGGTAACGATGGCGTTAATGGAGTTTGGCTTTATCGCTTGTGATAACTGCTTAACGTCACACTGAAAAATCTGATATTGGATATTAGATATTAGATATTTTTTTGCTATCCAGTTTATATTTTCTTTGGTATCTTTGGCCGCTTTTTCGCTTTTGTCACAACCAATGATTCTTGAAAAAAGCCCCCTCGCCCCCGGGGAGAGGGTTTGGGTGAGGGTGCCCATTAGCGCCGCTTCGGTTAAAATAGTTCCCGAGCCGCAGAAAGGGTCTAATAAAACCATGTTGCTATAGTTCCCCTCTCCTTTTCTAAGGAGAGGGGGTAGGGGTGAGGTGGTGAGGTTAATCATTATCTGCGCCAGCTTCGGCGGCAGCATCCCCGAGTAATCGTCGCGCCCGGGCCGGCCGTAATCGCGCGCGGACAATTCTTTGAACGGCTGCACGGCTAAGGTTTTGCCGGCCCAGTATTTTGCGCCGTCGCCGACAATGACAATTTCCACTCCCTGCTCACTCGTTAATTTATTTTGTTCCACCACGACCGACGACAAAGTTTTTTCCCGGCTCGTCACCCAGCGCGAACTCACGCCTTTTTCCTTCAGCGCTTTTTTTATTTCCATCGCCAATGCTTTCTCTTGTTTAAATTTGCCTTTACCATAATATGAAATGCCGAAATGAAATTTTCCAGTTGGTTCTTTTTGGTTTGGCATTAATTTTGATATTAAGTCATTTGACATTGATTCGTCACCTGCCTGCCGCCTGCCTGCCGGTAGGCAAGGGTAGGCAAGGTTTGTAATTCGTAATTGATAATTGATAATTCCTATCTTAATCGTTCCCCCCAACCTTCTGATAATCTGCTGGGCGTCTATTTCCCGCTCCATCTCCACAACCGCCGCCTCTTCCCCTAAATACAAAATCTGCCCCGGTTTTAACTGAAAAACAGAAACAATTTCGGCAAACGACAAAGTTGGATTTTTGCCTAAGATAAAAAAGTATTGCATAGCTCCATTTTAAGCTCATTATAAATTTTTAGCAAAAAGAAAAAGCCCTTGCGAAAAATTGCCAAGGACTCTCAATGGCCAAACTAATTTAAAAATAATTTTCAGTACCTTTTGTAACTTCTGCATTATGCCATAAAATAAAATTATGTCAATATTGCTCTAAAAATAAACCTGTGTTAAAATCAAACTACAATTAATTATTATCCCCGTACAACGCTCGCGCATTTAACGGGGCAACCCCCGATATTTTGCTGACGCAAATACGGAGTAAACCTTTCCCACGCTATTTTGTAGCGATAATCCCGCATTAAAGTGCGGGATAAAGGTGTTTCTCTTCATCCTGCAAGGAGGGACGCCTTGCGGGTTTTTATTTTATAATGCGAATGCCTAAAATTAATATGCCTAAAAAAGAAACCGTTACCGAAGCCAAAGAGCCGAATATCCAACGCTACGAGCTGGTTTATCTTATCTCTAATAAATTTAGCGAGAACGAACTCGAGCCAATCACGAGTGCGGTCGTCAAATTCATTAAAGACCAGGGGGGCTTAATTATCCAAGAAGAGGCTTGGGGAAAGCAAAAACTCGCTTACCCGATAAAAGGTTTTTTCCATGCCTATTATTTTTTGATAGAGTTTGATCTGCTCCGGGAAAACATCAACAAATTGAATAATTATCTGCGCTTGAATGAAGACATCCTCCGCCATCTCGTTACCCAAAAAAGAATCAAGAGCGCGGAAGAAATCGCCAACGAAAAACGCGCTACCCAGAAAATGGCCGAAGAACAAGCAAAAGCAATGGAAGAGCGAGAAGGACGAGTAGTTAAACACAAAGCGCCGGCGGAAACAAAAGAAAAAGAGACTAAGAAGGTAAGCATTGAAGAGTTGGACGAAAAGCTGAATAAAATTTTGGACGACACGGAAAGTTTATTATAAAAAATATTATCTTATTCCTTTAATTACTCATTCCTACTAATTACCAATCGCTTACGAATATACCAATAATTTCTGACGTCGCGAGCTCGTAGGGTGTGGCGATCCTGTCGTTTTTCGCGAAGGTTATGGGATTGCTTCGTCGCTTGCACTCCTCGCAATGACAAAATTTGTATATTTGTACTTAATTTGTAATTGGCAGGATAAAAAAATATATGAACCTAAACAAAGCAATGATTATCGGCAATCTAACCCGCGACCCGGAAGTGCGCACTACCCCCTCCGGGCAAACGGTCGCTTCTTTTTCGGTCGCCACTAATTTTGTTTGGACGGACGCGAGCGGCCAGCGCCAGCAAAAAGCGGAATTTCATAATGTGGTCGCTTGGCGCAAACTGGCGGAAATCTGCGGCACTTATTTAAAGAAAGGCAAGCAAGTTTATATTGAAGGCCGCCTTCAGACCCGCGACTGGGTTGGCCAAGACGGCGCTAAGCGCAACCGAACGGAAATTATCGCCGACAACATGATTATGCTCGGCTCCTCCGGCCAGGCGCAAGCGTCAACCGCGACTGCCGCGGCGCCGATGCGGCCGGCGATGGCGCCAGCGCCGATGAGCGAAGAGGTGCCGGTTATTGACCAGGAAGTGCCGACGACTTTTACCGCCCCGGAAGCTTTTAACTCTCCGTCTGAAGCGGACGGCGAAGAAGAAATAAAAGTAGAAAATATCCCCTTCTAGGAAGACTTCGTACGGGTTTAAAACTATCTGCGATCGTATAACACGAATACTGCTTTCAGATCTATTACTTCCTGCAACTACGCGAATGCCACGAATGTATGAAAATGTGATGCAAAAATTAGTGGCATTCCTGCCTACCCTGCCTACCGGCAGGCAGGCGGCAGGCAGGCGCATTCATCTGATTTAGATATAAATCCGTACAGCCATTTCGTGTTAAAGGTTCGCTAACCGATTAAACCCACACTAACTTCTTGAACTATGCAACAACAACTAAAAAAAGACAAACAATGCTATTTTTGCGTTAATAACTTAAAAGAGGTTGATTACAAAGACGCGCAACTCCTGCGCCGCTTTTTAAATTCCTACGCGAAAATCCTGCCAAAAAAACGCACCGGCGTTTGCTCTAAACATCAGCGCAAAGTAGCTCTGGCCGTTAAGCGCGCGCGCATTTTGGCGTTAGTGCCGTTTTTGCCGCGGTAATTGCTGTCGTTGCGAAGCAATCCCGTAGTTCTCCATACTAATAACGAGATTGCCACGGCCTTCGACCTCGCAATGACAATATATTTTATGTTATCGTTAACTGAAATTAAACTCGGCACCCTGATTAAAATCAACAACGAACCCTATGTCGTCATCCGCTCGGACCATCATAAAATGGGCCGCGGCGGCGCCGTTTTAAAAACCAAATTAAAAAATTTAATTACCGGCAATGTCTTAGAAAAAACTTTTCAGGGCAACGACAAAGCCGAAGCAACCGCTACCGAAGAGAAAACGGCTAACTACTTGTATAAAAATCAAAACGAGGCCCACTTTATGGATAACGAAAGCTTTGAACAGTTTAGTTTGTCTTTGGAGCAATTAGGCGACGCGATTAAATTTATGCCGGACGGCACGGACGTTAAAATGCTTTATTTTGAAGATAAGCCGGTATCGGTCCGGCTGCAGCCTAAAGTGGCGCTTAAGGTAGTGTCAACCCCGCCGGGCGTTAAAGGCAATACCGTTTCTAACGTTACTAAAATTGCCATTTTAGAGACCGGTGCGGAAATTGCCGTGCCGATGTTCATTAACGAAGGCGATGATATTAGAGTAAATACGGAAACGGGCGAATATGTAGAAAGAGCTTAACATCTTTTATGATCAAGGAGGTGAATGGTGATGGCTGAACCGGAACCGAGAGAATCGCTGGATTCGTGGGAAGCGTTTTTGGCTGACGCTGAAAGTTGTTATGCCAATAATTCTAATATGCTTGCGATCATTCAAACAAAAAAGTATTCTAGAATCGGTGGTGCTTTATACCTGGCTTCGCAAGCTGGAGACGAAACATCTACCGGTTTTTATCGACGGCTGCAACGGCTATGCCTCCAAGGCGGGTGATTTTATCACCAACTGAATTAAAGCTGCCCTTATAACTGCTCTCACCTGGGAGCAGTTTTTTATTTTAAATTTAATTTATAACTTTTCTAAAATTTTCAACTCCAATTCTCCCGTTTTCGCATCCAATACGGCAAAAGTCGCTTTTTGGAACATCCCCGCCAGCGTGCCCGGATTAACCACGCGGCAGTTGCCGATTTTTTCTTCCCACGGCTTGTGGGTGTGGCCGTAAAAAACAAAACTATATTTTCCCGTTTCCGCCAATTTTTTAGCTTCTTCCGGAAAGTGCGCCCAAGCAACTTTACAGCCATCAATTTCCAGCTCGCCTTGGTCGCCGTAATGTTTAATATTTTTAAATTGCCCTGCGACTTTCGGCGTCAGAACTCTATCTTCCACATTGCCAAAAACCAGGTGAATTTGACCGCTAAATTGCGGCGCAATCACCTCTTTAATTATTGACGGCGCGCACAAATCGCCGCAATGGATAATTTGGGAAATATTATTTTCCTTCATCCACTTTAGTGCCTTTTCCAAATTCGGCACATTGTCGTGGGTGTCGGAAATGATTGCGATGCGCATATGGTTACATTGTTAAATTGTTTAACCCCCTCTAACGTTTCTGCGTATCCGAAGTTCTGCGAAGTGGAACGAAGCAGAATTTGGGTGTAGGTTTTTATAAAAAACCGAAACCGGATACGCAGTGTTATCGGATGTAATTAAAAGTTTTTGTTTTGCGAAGCAAAACATTATTTGGGGCTATTTTTTATTTTTTTATTACTTCCATTTATAACTCACTTTCCAATTCCCATTCCTCTGGCAATGGCCCTCCCATGCGTTCTACACAGTAGCGTGATAACGTGTTTACTGCTTCATGGCGTTGTTGCAATGACTCAGCCCGGGCAACGGCTTCATATAACTCTATAAATCTACTATCCTTGCGTTCAATTTTTTTCTTTTGATATTTATGCTTCACCAAGGCAATACGGTGAAACCGGCAAAAAATCTCTACTATATACTGCAGCAACGAGTTCATCGTGTAGTGCCATGCGAACATATCCTTCTTATGCCAGCAATCATCCAGATCTTTCAGGTAGTCACTGATAAAATATTTAGCGGTCACTGTCGCAGCTTCGGTCATGATGCCTTCTTTCTCTTCCTGCTCTAAAAACGCCCTTACTTCTTGTTGCAAGGATTGTAACGCCCGGTCATCCGTATCTTGGATAATACTTCCATCTCGCAAAAGATAGGCTATGGTACGATACGGAACAGTCTTCATTTTAAAATTATTCCAGTCCAACCGCAGACGCTCTATTGGGTTGACAAAGTAATCAACGGCAACTCTCTCCACCTTCGTCATCCCACGGTATCGCTTACCAATATTTTTAATAACAACATAGACATCTAGATCCGAGGCAGGAGACGCCTTGGCACGATGAAAACGGGAACCAAAGCCAATAATTCCGACTACTTCAATGGCATCATCGGTATGTTTTTCTCTAAAAAAAAGAAGGAATTTTTTAATTATGTCTTCATTATTCATATCCTTGATTATAACGGAGTATAATAAAAAAAACAAGGCAAACTTTTAAAAAGTTTGCCTAGAAAAAATATTTACACCAATTAACTCTGCAGCCAGCAATCCGGGTCGGCCCCCAAAAAATTTCCGGAATCCGCCTCGGCCCGAGCTCGACAGCCTCCACAGGTAAACCGCAGTCTGCAATCGCCACACGCATCGGTCAACTTCCTTTCGATGAGCGAATGGATAAAAGGACTGTTTATGTAGGCCTGCTCCATTGCTTCGGGTTTCATTCCTTTGATATTCGCTATAACCTGATTGTGCAACAACGGACATGGCAACATCGTGCCATCCGGCTCAACACTGAAAGTGCCGATACCCGCAATGCACCCGCCAAATTCACCGCACCGGCCTTCATCTGCCGTTGTTATATATGCCAGCGGATCGTTCATGTCAATAATGAGTTTTGGATGTTGCGGCCGCAAGTCAATAATCCGGGCAATAAGCGCCTGTTTTGCTTTTTTGCCAAATATAAATTCCGGTTTATTGCGGGCTCTGCCAGCGGGAATGATGCTGGAAATTGAAAGAACATCTGCGCCCAACGACTCCACCAACTCTGCCATTGCCCCCATCTCTTCTATTTGGTCTGCTTGAATAGTTGCGCGCACGATACACTTTATATCGCTTCTTTTCGCGACAAGCTCAATTGCCCGCACAGAATCCTGATGTCCGCGCGGAGAGTGGCGAAAACGGTTATGTCGCACCTGATCAACGCTATCCAAACTTATGGAAATACGGAACTCGGGAAACGATAATGCGCCCAGATAATCCAGAAAGTCTCCAGTTAAAAATGTGCCGTTTGTAGCGATGGTTACAAAATCATCGTCACGCACCTGCTCTCTAAGGATCACTAGCAAATCTTTAAACCACGGATGCAATAGCGGTTCTCCGCCTGTCAATAAATAACCCCCTTTTTCACCGATATGCTGCCGGCTAAAAAAAATAAGACTGGTAAAATCCTCAACCGAAAGATCAGCCGTGCCTTCATATGCTCCACGGCAATGCTCACAGCGCATATTGCAGCGCGCCGTCACGTTGATTTGTATGTGCTGAAACCCAACCTCATAAATCGCGTCATCTGTTTCAATATGCAACATGATAACCTCCAAACTTTTTACGTAAAAAGTGGCCGAAAGGAAAAACACTGCTCCTTTCGGCCACGCCTTCGGCTTATACCTAATTGGTGTCGCAGGTAAAGCAGCGGCAGCGCGATAAGGTAACCTTCACCACTCGCTTCGGAGTGGCGTTTTTGGTTTTTGGTTGAACCGCATTTTTCTGCATGCTCTCACCTCCTCTCAATTTAAAATGAACGATTTGACTACCACTATGATAGTCATTGATACCTTATCACTATCCCCCCCATTTTGTCAATATTTTCCGTAATAAAAAATAGCCCCAAATAATATCCCGCCGCTGGCGGGATAAAAAACTTTTAATTATTTCCGATAACTCCCCCTTAATTCTACCTCCCCGCCCTTCGGGCACCCCTCCTTATAAAGGAGGGGAATAAATACCAGTTGCGTATTATTCCTCCCCTTACTAAGGGGAGGTGGACGCTGCTTCGGCGGACAGAGGGGTTAATGATTTAACAATTATTGATTTATAATTATTTTCCCCTGTTGAATCATTATTTTATACTTCTCACTGACTTTTGAACTCTCCGCCAGCCAATCCAAAAATTCCTGTTTTTGTTCTCTGGCCATTAATTCCACTTGGGATGATTTGCTTTGCACAGGAAACAAAGTAATTTCAATTTTTTTATCCTGCCAATTAATACCAACCGCCATCCCTTCCTGCGTTTCCGGCGAAAAATACTGGTCAAAAATAAAATTACCTAAAGAATAAAAAATCGGCTTGCCTTCATAAATTTCCATGTTCTGCACCACATGCGGATGGCTGCCGATAATAACATCCGCGCCGGCATCAATTATTTTACGCGCGAGCGTCTGAATATTTTGCCTTGACGCCGGTTCATATTCCACGCCCCAGTGCATATTTACAATTCCCAAATCCGTCTGCGTTTTTGCGTCTTTTATTTGCGCGAACATCTGTTCTTCGTCCAAAATTCCATACACCATGGAATAACTAAGCACGGCTATTTTGGTATTTTTAATATCCAATATCCTAATATTGCATTCCCCCACTTGCCTGTCCGGACAGCCGGAATAATTAAAATTAAGTTTATCCAAATTTTCCCGGGTTTCAATATATCCTTGTTTTCCCTGGTCCGTAACATGGTTATTGGCGATGCTAAAAAAATTAAAATTATAATTTTTTAATTGCGCCACATCCTTGGGATCAAAAGCAAAATCAATAGAAATTTCCGGCGGGTAATGTTTGCCGCCAGCCGTTACCGCGCCTTCCAAATTCGCGCCGATGACATCAGCGCCTTGAAAAAATCGCTTCTCCCCGCCGGCTAACTTTTCCAGCAAAGAATCAAAACCGTTCTGATTTATCTTGTCTTTCACGTGCCGGTCCAGCATTATGTCGCCGAAGAATAAAAATTTTACTGGCTGTTTTACTACGCTTTGCGGGCCAAAAAGACTGGCGGCTGGAAAAATTTTCAAAGCCGTTTGCTCTGCCGGCGCCGGATAAATTATTTTAAAAACAATAAAACTTAAAAACAGAGCCGCTACGCAAGCGGCTAAAAATAGAGTTAATAAAAATGTTAAATGCTTTTTCATTATTCTTACTTCCTACTTTCTCAACTTCACCTCGTACGCCACTTGCTCAATCTTTCTTAAATGCCCTTTGGCCTGGTCGTATTTCGTGCGCAGGTAGCCGGTCATGTCAAACTCAACTAATTCGGCCATAATGTCATTCGCGATTACTTTATATTTTTCCACTTCGTTAAATTTCCCTTCCGCCGCGCGGTTAACCGCAAGCCGCACGAGCTCCCCGACCAAATCGCAAATGCCGCCCAGATACGAATCCACGCTCACGCTAAACCCTTTGATAGCGTCAATTTTTTTTCCGCCCAAAACGTTAGCGAACATTTTGGCTTCCACATATTCCTCTACGGCCGCGTTGTACGCGCCTTCGTGCTTGAGCCGATTATAGCTGAATTTCTTTTCCAGCTGCTGTAATATTTTTTCTATTTCTATCAAAGACTGCCCGGCCGCTTGTTCGCCCCCGCGATGCAAAGAAAAAATCACGCGCTTAGAATCGTGCAATACCACATTGGACAAACTGATAATTTGCCGCCGCTCGCTTTCACGCGCGTCATAGTCGGCTTTTAATTTTTGGAAAAACTTTTTGTTTAGCATATCTTAATAATGTCATTCCCGCGAAAGCGGGAATCCCGCCGCTAGTGCGCAAATCACGAGATTCCCGCTTTCGCGGGAATGACAAAAAAATTTTCTTACTTCTTATTTTCTACTCCGCCACCCTTAATACCTCCTCCACGCTAGTTATCCCTTGCATCGCTTTTAGGATTCCGTCCTGCGCCATGGTAATCATCCCATTCTGCACCGCGACCGCGGCAATGTCAAATTCGCTCACTTTGCCCGCCTGAATGAGTTTTTCAATGTCCGCGTTCATCACCATAATTTCGTAAATGCCAACGCGCCCTTTATAACCCAACCCTTGGCAGAAGTCGCAGCCGGCGCCTTTGTAAAACTTGGCGTTAGCTAAATCCACTTTTTTCTTCTCATCTTCATTCATCTTGCTCATTATTTCTTCCACGCGCTTTTTTTGCTCATCGGTTAATTGCGCTTCTGCTTTGCATTGGGCGCAAATTTTTCTCACCAGCCGCTGGCCGATCATGGCGTTCAGCGCCGGCGCGAGCAAATATGGTTTTACTCCCATAGAGAGAAAGCGCGGCACCGTGCCGGAGGCATCGTTAGTGTGTATGGTAGATAAAACCAAATGGCCGGTTAAAGCCGCCTGAATGGCTATTTCCGCCGTATCCAAATCGCGAATTTCACCGACCATGATAATATCCGGGTCCTGTCTGACGATGGAGCGCAGGCCCTTGGCAAAAGTGTAATTTTCTCCCGCTTGGCTTTGGTTGACGCCGACCAGTTGGTACTCAATTGGGTCTTCAATGGTAATTATTTTTGTCTCCGGCTTATTTAACATCTTTAAAATGGCGTACAAAGTGGTGGTTTTGCCCGATCCGGTCGGACCGGTGTTAATTACCATGCCGTTCGGCCGTTCAATTTGCCGCTTTAGCTCTTCGTAGGCTTTGCCGACTAGGCCTAACTGCTCAAAACTAATGTCTTCTTGATTAGAATCTAAGAGCCGCATGACTACGCTTTCCCCAAAAGAAGTTGGCAGAAACGAAGCGCGGATGTCAATTTGCCTCGCCTGCATAATAACGGCAAAGCGCCCGTCCTGCGGCCGGTCCTCAATATTGATTTTCACTTTCGCCAATAATTTCAGGCGCGAAATGACTTTCGGCCAAATCTTTTTGTCCAGCGCCGCCACATCGTGCAATACGCCGTCAATGCGAAAACGCGCCTTTATTTCTTTTTCCTCTCCCTCAATGTGGATGTCCGAAGAGCGGGATTTTACCGCCGCCGCCAATAACATGGCCACGATTTGGGTGATGTCGGCTTTAATAATTTCTGCCTGTAAATCCCGAAAGCTGGCGAAGCTTTCGCTGTATTTATTAAGCTCTTCCTCGGTAACTTTTACCCCGCGGACCACTTCCCGGACTTTGGGCAAAGTAACATAAAGTTTCTGGGCGGCGGCTAAACTGACTTCGGAAACAAGATAAACTTTTCCTTCGCAATGCAGCCGGGCGGCTAAATCTTTGAGCAAGGATTCAATCTCGGCCGTTAAATCAACTGCCCCTAAACGAAATTGTTCGCCGTCATAGAAAAAACAGACGACCTTGAGCCGTCTACTTTCTGCCGCCGGAACCTTAGACAGCGCTTCCGGGCTAATCGGAAAACCGACTAAACTGATGTAGGGCAACCCTAAACTTTTGGCTTTGGCGGCCGTCAACTTTTCTATTTCCTTATCCTGTATTTCCCGTTGCTTGGCGTTAAATTTCCGCTGCGCCGTGGTCTCGTCTTCCTTGGCGCCCTCGTCCTCTCCCAACAGCTCTTCAATTGATTGAAAATTTTTTGACATAGCGGGTATCTACTACTAGATAACAAACTTCCTTACCCACAAGTCTACGAATCCGCCGCAAATAATACAAATGTCAATTCCTTAATTTGTAATGTTTGCGATAAGATTTGTTGATTTGTGGAGATTAACTCTTTTGCCGGCTAAAAATACTCCCCAGCCAACTAGCCTGTTTTTCTCTGGCAATCTTTAGCCAAACGGTTACCCAAAAAGCGTCGTTAAAAGTAGCCAGCGCCCCGCCCGCCACAGCAACCAAAACGAATAAAATGATTACTCCGAGCGTTAAGGTAATCGTCATCCCCCAAGCTAAAGCCAGTTTATAAAAAACAAACATTAAAAAAATAAACGGAATCGTCAAAGCGGAAATGAGCGTTAAGATGATTGAACCTAATAAAAAATTCAGGATAAAGATAATAACTCCCGACTCCAGCGAAACCAACCAATTCTTCACTAACAGGCTAAAGCCCGCTCCTAACGCTTCAATGAACCGCGCTCCTTTGATGACGGCGTAAGTAAGACTGTACCTGATGCCCAGCGCCAAGGCCGCCGTTAAGACAATGATAAGAGCGATGATGAGGGTATAGAGCGAACGCAGCCAAAAGTTATGCGCGTAGTTCAGCGCGTCTAAAACCGACAGCCAAGATAAAGAAATCACCGCGACTAAAATAATCTTTTCGATTAGCTTAAAGAAAAATACCGGCCAAAGGTTCGCCCGGCCGCTTGCTACTCCGTCTTTAAAGTCCGTCCTTTTGCCTAAATTAATTTTGGCAATATTATTAATGAGCCCTCCTTGAGCCACTACGGCCAGCCAGAGAATAAACAGGCCCAAAATTAAAATCACTGCCAATACTGACAAACGCCACCATAATCCCAGCGGATCAGCTTGGGCAAAGGCGACAACCTGGCTAACGATAGACCAATCAAAAATGCCCGTCTCTTTTAATTTTGTCCAATCAGGAGTAAGACTTGAGCTTGAACTGCCGGTAATTGACTGGTACAGGCCGCCGTTAGATAAAAAAGCGGCAAACAAACCGAAAAACCAAAGGTACTTATAATGCAAGGTAACTTTAGCAACCGCCATAACGAGCTCTTTGTATTTCATAGCCCCTCCTTTGTTAAATTTATGATTTAAGATTTTAGATTAAAAATCTATTATCATTATACAACAAGCGGGCTAAAAAAACAAAAAACACCAGGACATAAAAACATTAAAGCATGAAAACAAAATACAAAATGCTCTATTGTTTTAATGTTCTGGCGCTTTAATGTTTTAATGATTCTTACTCTTTCACTAACTCCTCAAACTCTTCTTTTTCTAAAGTTTCCTGCTTGAGCAGGGCTTGGACAATTTTTTCCAGTTTTGGCCGATGCGTTTGAATCACCTGCCGCGCCCGCTCCGCCGCCTCGTTAATGTAATGCCTTATTTCCTCGTCAATTTTTTCCGCCATTTTTTCGGAATAGTCGCGCTGTTCATGCAATTCCCGGCCTAAAAATATCAGTTCTTCGCGGCTGCCAAAAGTGCGCGGCCCTAAATTACGGCTCATGCCGTAGTCGGTAATCATCCGCCGCGTCAGGTTGGTGGCGGCCCGTAAATCGCTCGTCGCTCCGGTGGTGATGTCGCCAAAAATTTCTTGTTCGGCGATGTAGCCGCCCAATAATACCGACAATTCTTCCAAAAATTCCTGCTTGGAATGCATCCGTTTGTCTTCCAGCGGGACTTTCAAGGTATAGCCGCCGGCCATCCCCCGAGAAATAATGGAAATTTTTTGCACCGGGTCGGTATTAGGCAAAACATGCGTTACTAAAGCGTGCCCGGCTTCATGATAGGCGGTTATCTTTTTCTCTTTTTCCGACAACACCCGGCTTTTGCGCTCCGGTCCGAGCATAACTTTTTCAATGCTTGAGAAAAGTTCCGGCATCTCAATTAAACGTTTGTTGCCGCGCGCCGCTAAAATCGCCGCTTCATTTAACAGGTTAGCCAAATCCGCGCCGCTAAACCCCGGCGTGCGCTCGGCCACGCGCCGCAAGCTGACGTCTTTAGCGAGCGGCTTTGAGCGAGAATGAACTTTTAGAATCTCGGTGCGGTCGTTGATGTCCGGCTCATCCAACACCACCCGCCGGTCAAAACGCCCGGGCCGGAGCAACGCCGGGTCTAACACGTCCGGCCGGTTGGTAGCCGCGAGCACGATCACGTTGGTATTGGGTTCAAATCCGTCCATCTCCACTAAAATTTGATTTAAAGTTTGTTCGCGTTCATCGTGCGAGCCGCCCAAACCCGACCCGCGCTGGCGGCCGACCGCGTCAATTTCATCAATAAACACGATGCACGGCGCGGTTTTTTTCGCCCGCTTGAATAAATCACGCACGCGGGACGCGCCCACGCCCACGAACATTTCTACGAATTCCGAGCCGGACATGTGAAAAAAGGGCACGTTGGCTTCGCCCGCGACTGCTTTGGCGAGCAATGTTTTTCCCGTGCCCGGCGCCCCTACCAACAGCACCCCTTTGGGAATATTGGCGCCTAATTCTAAAAATTTTTTAGGGCTGGTTAAAAATTCCACCACCTCTTTTAATTCTTCTTTGGCCTCTTTAACGCCCGCCACGTCTTTAAAAGTAATCTGCTTTTTTTTATTCTGATTTTGGTTGCTGATTTCCCGCGCCTGCGACTGGCCGAACATCAGCGCCCGGCCGTTAGCGCCCTGAATCTGGCGGGCCATAAAATAAATGAATAAGCCGATTAACAACAAAGGCAAAATTATCGGCAACAGCGTTGACAGCCAAAAATTGAGGCCGCTCTCCTCGCGCACTTCAATGTTAATTTTAGCCATTTTTTCCGGCGCCACGCCAAAATTTTTGAGCAGCGTTGATAATGTTTCCGCGGTTTCTTTTTTTACCGTTTGCTCTTGGCCGCTTTTCAGTTTTACCTGCAAGATGCTGCCGGCAACGGTGATGCCGTCAACTTCTTCGTTGTTTATCTGCTCAATTAATGTCCGGATGCCGGCTGACTCTGGTTTGCCGCCGCTGCCGGCCAGATTATAAAACAGGCTGGCAATGACCAAAAAAATAATAAAAAATACGCCGAAATTTTTTAATAAACTTTTCATAATAATTTTTTTAATTCAAAGTATAGCATACCTTACTTCTCTTAAAAAAGCAAGCGAGCGCATGCTCTTGCTAAAAGTCTAAGTTAAGCGTATAATAAAATTCGTTTAAGCTGTTCAATTAATTCCTACGCATCTACAATCTTTACGAAATATGCTCAACTCTATGCAAAAAAATATTTCAATCAAAGGCGCGCGCACTAATAACCTAAAAAACGTCAGCTTAGACATCCCGCGGCATAAGCTGGTAGTTATCACCGGGCTGTCCGGTTCGGGCAAATCTTCTTTGGCGTTTGACACCATTTACGCCGAGGGCCAGCGCCGCTATATGGAATCTTTGAGTTCGTACGCCCGGCAATACGTTGATTTAATGGATAAGCCGGAGGTGGATTCGATTACCGGGCTTACGCCCACTATCGCCATCGACCAAAAAACAAACAACGGCAACCCGCGCTCGACCGTCGGAACGGCAACGGAAATTTACGACCTCTTGCGCCTGCTTTTTGCCCGCATTGGCGTACCGCATTGCCCCGGTTCAAAAGCAGCCATGAGCCGTTCAAGCATTGACGACATCGTCCGCGCCATCGGCTTAAATTATCAAAAACAAACTATCGCCGTTCTGGCTCCTTTAATCCGCAGCCAAGAAATTATCGATAAAAAAATCTGGCAGAGGATCACCAAAGCCGGCTACGCGCACATCCGGCTGGACGGCGCCATTATCAACATTACTGAACAGGAAATAAAATTAGACGACCAGCCGCATACCCTGGAAATCATCATCGCTCAAATTAAAGGCGATGACCGGCAGGAATTGCAGCGGGCGGTTAAAAAGGGTTTGGATTTAAGCAACGGCCTGATTTCCGTTATCGGACAGGATGAGCAGGCTAAACACTACTCAACGATTTGGAGCTGCGCGGACAGCAGCTACACCTTAGAGGAGTTAGAGCCTAAAGATTTTTCTTTCAACTCGCCTCGCGGCGCCTGCCCGACATGCAAAGGCTTGGGCGCGACCTTGCATTTAGACCCGGAAACCATCTTTAATGAAAAATTAAGCATCAGCGAAGGCGCTATCCGCCCGTGGCCGAAAAATAACAGCCAGTACGGCGCCTATTTAAAAACACTCAACGAAATCGCTCGGAGCTACCGTTTTTCGGTTGATACGCCCATTAAAGATTTAGACAAAAAACAGCTGGCCGTCATACTCTGGGGCGCTAAAAATTTTCCGGGCATTGCCCCCATACTGGAGCAACGATATCAAACGACTGATTCGCTGACGATCAAGCAAGATATGGAGCAGTACCTGCGCACCGCTACCTGCCCTGACTGCGCCGGCAAACGGCTGAAGCCGGAATTTTTAGCGGTAACGGTGGGCGATAAAAACATCGCCGAAGTGAGCATGCTTACTATCGACGCCGCCCTGCCGACGCTGGAAACTATGGTAAAAAAATTCGCTAACGGCGGCCCCTTAAACGGGGCAAGTAAAAAAATCGCCGAACCGATAATTCGGGAAATTAAACTAAAGCTCGAGGCGCTCAAGCAGGCCGGTCTCGGTTATGTGGCGATTGACCGGCCCATGGCCACTTTATCCGGCGGCGAGGCGCAACGGGTAAAGCTGGCGACGCAGCTTTCTTCCAACTTAGTAAACGTTACTTATGTGCTGGACGAACCTTCCGTTGGCTTGCACCAAAAAGACATGCGGAAATTAATCACTACGCTCAAAGCCCTGCGCGATTTGGAAAACACCGTCATTGTCGTTGAACACGACGAAGCAACGATGCTCGCGGCTGATTATATAATTGACGTCGGCCCGGGCGCGGGCAATTTTGGCGGCGACATCATCGCCCAAGGCACGCCGGCGGAAATAAAAAAGAATTCGCGCTCGCTTACCGGCCAGTACTTAGCGCGCGCCAAAACCATCCCGGCCGCCGCCCGGCACCGTTCGGGCAACGGCCAAACGCTTAAAATCGTCGGCGCTACTCAAAATAATTTAAAAAACATTACCGTTGCCTTCCCTTTAGGAAAATTCGTCGCCTTAACCGGCGTTTCCGGCTCGGGCAAATCAACCTTGATGAACGACATTTTAGCGCGCGCGTTAAACCGCCATTTCTACCGCGCCAAGGCGGAAATCGGCGCGCATAAAAAAATAGAGGGGCTGGAGCATCTGGATAAAGTTATTACCATTGACCAGTCGCCCATTGGCCGAACGCCGCGCTCCAATCCGGCGACTTACACCGGCGCTTTTACTTACATCCGCGATTTATTCGCCGAGCAGCCGGAAGCCAAACTTAAAAACTTAACCCAAAGCCATTTTAGCTTTAACGTGGTGGGCGGACGCTGTGAAGTCTGCGGCGGGGACGGCTATACGAAAATTGACATGCAATTTCTCTCGGACGTTTACGTCAAATGCCGCGCCTGCAACGGCAAACGCTACCAAAAAGACGTCTTGGACGTTTATTATCAGGACAAAAACATCGCCGACGTTTTGGAGATGACGGCGGCGGAAGCGCAGGATTTTTTCCGCCAGCCCGCTCTTTCCGGAACGCAGCCCGCGCGCGACGCCATTCTGCAAAAACTTAACATTTTAGCCGAGGTCGGCTTGGGCTACATCAAACTCGGCCAGTCGGCGACGACGCTGTCCGGCGGCGAAGCGCAACGGGTGAAACTGGCGACCGAGCTTTCCCGCCGCGACACCGGCCGCACGCTTTACATTTTAGACGAACCGACCACCGGTCTTCATTTCCACGACATTAAACGGCTGCTGGACATTTTGCATAAACTCGCGGACAAGGGCAACACGGTTCTAATCATTGAACATAATTTGGACGTGATAAAATCCGTTGACTACATCATTGACCTTGGGCCGGAAGGCGGCGAGCGCGGCGGCGAAGTTGTCGCTTGCGGCACGCCGCCGGAAGTGGCGAAGAATAAGAATAGTTGGACGGGAAAATATTTGAAAGAAGTATTATAATTTTAGATTTAAGATTTTTGATTTTAGATTGAAGAAGCCGCAATCTCACGACCAGAATAATTTGCAAGGTTATATTTTGATAAGAAAAAAGGACCTGACAAAGTCAAGCCCTTGAAGGATACAAAAAGAAAAAGAAAAAAGGTTAGGAAACTACCTCGCGAGCACGCAAATCGGCGTGGGCATGGCCGGGATTGCACCTGCCGACGCGCACCTCACTGCCGTGGAAGTCAACGAACGACACATCGCCATCAGTATAGCGCGAAGCGGAGCACAAAGTTATGTTTTTAATAGTCCCTCGCAAATCTACGGGCGTTAGCCCGTAGATTTGCGAGGGACTATTAAAAAAGTCAAATGAAGCAAAGTAATTCTTACATCAATAAATTTTTCCGCCCCGTCGCACTCTCGCGCTTCGGGCGGGGACGACGGAGGAAAAAAGAGCCGCAGTCCTCTGACGATAGACGGCGGTTTTGCTATTTAATCAATTCTATTTTCTTAACTCTAAAAACTCTTCCACTGTCATGCCGGTCTGGTCAATAATCGCCCGTAAAGTACCTTTCGGCATATCTTTACTAAAATGCCTCGGAATAGTCAAACTGCGGTTATCCTTTGCCCGATATAAAGACAAATGGCTGCCTTTTTGGCGCCATTTTATAAACCCAGCTTTTAATAATATTCGTTCCACTTCAATCACTTTTAATGCCGGCAACTTAGGCACAAGATTCTTTTATTTCAATAACCGTTGAGAACACTGTTTTATTAATAATGCTTTTGAAATCGCGTTTATTGTGCTCTTTGACATTAGCTAAATGCAAGGAAACCGCCTCTTGAATGTTTCTTTTTGCTTCCTCAATTGTTTTTCCATAACTAACGCAACCGGGCAATTGCGGCACCGTAACCGTATAGCCCCCCTCTTTTTCGGCAATTAAATTAATTTGAAATGTTTTATTTTCCATATATTTCTATTGTACAAAATCCATTCATAAAAGTCAATAAATAGCCCCGCCCCACCGCACTCTCGCGCCTCGGGTGGAGATGGAAAAAAACACCGCAGTCCTTTCACGAAAGACTGCGGTTTAACTAAAAATTTAAACTTCTCTTTATAGCAAGCTGCCGCTAGGTTAAAAGAGACGCCCCGCAGTACTGCGGGGCGCGTCTCTACTGTTATGTGTTATGTGTTTATTCCACTTCCCTCGCCTTCACCTCGCTCAAAATTCTCTTTCTTATTTCTTTCATCAACTTCTGGTTCGCTTTTAAATAAACTTTGGCGTTCTCGCGGCCGGTGCCGAGTTTTTCTTCGCCGAATGAATAGGAGTTGCCGCTTTTGCCGACCACGCCATAGGCGATGCCCATGTCTAATAAATCGCCCGTAACCGAAATGCCTTCGTTGTACATGATGTCAAACTCCGTGGTGCGGAAGGGCGGTGCCACTTTGTTTTTGACCACCTTCGCTTTCACGCGATTACCGATAATTTTTTCACCCTGCTTAATCTGCGCGGAACGGCGCACCTCAATGCGCAAGGAGGAATAAAATTTCAGCGCGTTGCCGCCCGGAGTAGTTTCCGGGTTGCCGAAAAATACGCCGATTTTCATGCGGATCTGGTTGATGAAAATAACGACCGTACTGGTTTTAGAGACAACGCCCGACAGTTTGCGCAACGCCTGCGACATTAAGCGCGCCTGCAGGCCCATGTGGCTGTCGCCCATTTCGCCTTCAATTTCGGCTTTGGGCACCAGCGCCGCGACTGAATCTATCACAATCACGTCCACCGCGTTGGAGCGCACCAGCGCTTCCACAATTTCCAGCGCCTGCTCGCCGGTATCCGGCTGGCTGATTAAAAGTTCATTGATATTAACGCCGATTTTTTTGGAGTAATCCGGATCCAGCGCATGCTCGGCATCCACGAAAGCCGCCATCCCGCCCGTTTTTTGCACCTCGGCTAACACATGTAAAGCCAAGGTGGTTTTGCCCGAAGACTCGGGGCCGAAAACTTCAATGATGCGGCCGCGCGGCATGCCGTTGCCTAAAGCTAGGTCCAAAGAAAGGCAGCCGGTCGGCACTCCTTCCACTACCATGCGCTTAGCTTCCCCGAGGCGCATAATCGCGCCTTCGCCGAAGCGCTCTTTAATCTGTTGCACCGCTTCTTCCGCGGCTTTTATTTTAAATTCACTGGTTAACTCCTCCCCTTCCATAGCGATGGCTGGTTTAGGCATAGATTTTAATTTTAATATTTATTTAAAAATTATTTAACAAGCACCTGCCTGACAACTTCCGCTTCCCGGCTATATCTTTTTTTTGCTTTTATGGTAATGACATTGAGTCCGGCCGTCAAATTAACTTCTTCACGGAAATTGCCCGCTTCGTCGCTCAATACTTCGCTGCCGTTGACGGTCAGGCGCGTTTCCCGTTCCGTCCGCCCCAAAAGAGTAATTTTATTTTCTGCCGTAAGGTAACTTTCGGGCGGAAACATAATAGCCAGAGCCGGCGGAGCGATAATTTGCTGGATTCTCCACCCTAAGTACCCCAGCCCCCCTAAAATAACTACCACCAGTATAGTATTGCGCGTAACTTTAGGCAAGGATAAAAAATAGTACCAGCGCGGCCGCTGGCGGCTGAATATTTCCTGGCCGCCGGCGTCAACTTTCGTTAAATTTATTTCCCCCTCAAACGCCTCTAACATCAGCTGGCCGTTAATGCCTAAAAAAAAGCAGTACTCGCGCAAAAAATTACGGGCGTAAACGCCGCTGGGCAGACTTTGGCAGTCGCCGTTCTCCAGCGCCCGCAAATACTTAACGTTAATTTTGGTCGCCGCGGCGGCCGCTTCTAAACTAATGTTTTTTTGCCGGCGATGTTCCTGCAATATTTCCCCGACGCTCGCGTCAGTAATGTTTTTTTTGTGAAATATAAACTGCATAGTAGAAAAAGCTTAGTGGGGCTTAAAACATCCGTGATCCCTTAATACGAATTCGCCGTGCGGATTTACATTAACTCAAATGAATGCCTGCCCGCAATGCCTGCTATGGCAGGCGGGCGAATGCCACGAATTCTGTATTGTCATTGCGAGCGAAGCGGAACGCAGTGGAGCGAAGCGCGGCAATCCCGCTATTGGCGCGCTGAACACGAGATTGCTTCGTCGTCGTCCCGAGAGGACTCGGGGCTCCTCCTCGCAATGACATTAACAAATAAAGGGGACTTCTCGCCCCTTATTTTATCATTTATTTTTCAAAACACAAATTAATTAATTTGACGGGGTGCTATACCACGGTCGGCCAAAAATTGTTGTTCCGCTCGTTAACACCGAAACGGTAAAATTAATTATGACCCAACTCATAAAAACGATGATTAACCCGATAATCGCGTTAGTTAGAATAGTTTTGGCTTTCTGTATTTCTTCGCTTTTGCCGCTGGAAATAATCATCCATAACCCGCCGTAAATGAAAAATAATAAAGCCAAACTGCCGACGATTCCCAAAATCCAATTGGCGACGTTGACGCCCAAACGAATAAAATCATTAAGAGTGCATGTACCGCATTTGCGACACATCTGCATATTGTCCCACAAAGTAGCGCCTGTATCTGATCTACTGGCGCATTCACTCAAAGCAGCGCTTGTTTGAGCAAAACCAACATGGACAAAAAAACTAAAAAACAAAAAAACAAAAAGTATAATAGGCAAAATTTTGGTTAGTTGGGAAGACATTATGTTCATATTAATTGTCTCAAAATCCAAATTACGCCCCGGCGGAACGGATCTACTATTGTATCGTCTGCTGTATTTTGCGTGCCGCCGTTTCCATCAGTTTCGGCATCTTCTGGGGGTCAAGCAACGCCTGGTCAATCAGTTCGCCTAAAATAACTTCCGCCGCGTTGTAATCTTTGCCCTGATACCAGGCGCGGGCGGTTAACAGTTGTCCGGCGAAAACCGACGTTTCTTCGTTATTTGCCTGCTCGTCCACGAGTGAGCGCAAAGCGGTTGGTTTGACTGCTTTGGTTAAATAAGATTGCGCGTTTTCCGCCCGAGCGGCAAATTGAATAAAATCCCAAGCTTCATTCTGATGGGCGCTCTTGTTAGAAACCGTTTCCAGCCAAAAGTTGGCAAAGTTAACCGCGGTTGGATTGCCTTCTATCTGCAACATTGGGCTGACGCCAAAATTTAAGCGCGGCGCCCGGGCTTTGATTTGGGGCAGATGGTAGGAATAGCCGAAAAAAAATCCGAGCCGCCCCTCAATAAACGCCTCTAAAGAATTGGGCATCTCTTTATTCCAGGAATAAACCTCTTTAACGGGATTGGCAAAATCAGTATAAAACCGCAGCGCTTCCAGTCCGGGCGCGTAATTATCCCTACTGCCCGCAGGCGCGCGATGAAAAGCGACCGCCCCCTCCGGCGTAACCATTTCGGCGCCGTTTTGCATCATCAATAAGCTTAAAATGTCGCTATAGCGCTCAATATTATTGCTGGTGCCGAGCGCCACGCCGGCCTGCGCGAGTTTGCCGTCCGCGTCTTGTTTGGACAATTTTTTTACGTCGGCTAAAAATTCTTCATTCCAATAGCGCGGCGCCGCGGTAATGCCGGCATTATTCAATAAATCGCGGTTATAAAATAATATCAGCGTATCAACGCTCACCGGCAATCCGTATATTTTGCCGGCGATGATGGCGTTATCATACACCACATCTAAATACCGCTCTCGCAGTTGCGCCGCGGTAATGCTTTTAGCGGTGCGCAGTTCGGTCACTTCTTCTTTTTTTAAAGTGCCTTTTACTACCGGATAAGCCATAGTGATTTCTTCCGGCAGAGAGGCGATTTTACCTTGGTAGCGCTTAAGCCAGCCGGCGTTCAGCGAAAAAACGTCGGGTCCGCGGTCTTCCGCCAAACTGTCAATTAGTTCTCTTTCGTATTCTTCGTAGCGCAATTTGCGGTAATTAACGGTAATATTGGGATGCAACGCTCGGTAAGCGGCGATAATGTCGCTAAAAGCTTCTGGCCCGTCCCAAACGCGCCAGTAGTTGAGCGTAATCGGCTTTACTTTTTCTTGAGCTTCTTTGCTTAAGCTTCCTTTGCAGCCAAAAGCGGAGGTCATGACAAAAATTAAGATTAATGCAATTAATATTAGTTTTGGTTTAATAGTAATTTTCATAGAAAAAATATTGGATATTGGATATTACGACAACGAGAGCGACAAACTTTATTTAATATTTAAAGTCATTCCTATGCGTTGCGAATATCCTAATACCCCAATATCTAATTTCATTATACCAAATTTTTAACCAACAACCAACAACGGTATTTACTTCTTACTTCTTACTTCTTAATTTTCAACCTTGGGCCGGTACTGCAGCGCTTCGGCAATGTGCGCCGTCTGGATATCGGCGGCGGCGGCTAAATCGGCAATCGTGCGGGCTAGTTTTAAAATCCGGTAATAGGCGCGCGCCGACAGATGCAACTGCTCTACCGCGCTCCGCAGCAATGAATATGATTCGGCGGTTACCTGACAAAACTCTTTGACTTGGTTGGAAGACATTTCGGAATTGGTGATGATGCCTTTGCCCCGAAAGCGCTCGTGCTGAATGGTCCGCGCGCGGGCGATTCGTTGGCTGATCAAACTTGAACTTTCCCCCGATGTTTCGTCGGTTAGTTTGTCAAACTTCATGCGCGGCACTTCTAAATGCAGGTCAATGCGGTCTAAGATGGGACCGGAAATTTTCTTTTGGTAATTAATGATTTGGTTGGTGGTGCAGCTGCATTGCCTCTCGGCGTCGGTTTTGTAGCCGCACGGACAAGGATTCATCGCCGCGACCAAAATAAAACGGGCCGGAAAAGTCAGGGAGCCGGCGGCGCGGGCAATGTTGACAATGCCGTCTTCCAGCGGCTGGCGCAAATTTTCCAGCATGGCCCGGGGAAATTCAGCAAACTCGTCCAGAAACAAAACGCCGCGGTGCGCTAAAGAAATTTCTCCCGGACGCGGCCAAGTTCCGCCGCCCACTAAAGCCGCTCCGCTCGCGGTATGGTGCGGAGCGCGAAAAGGGCGCGTTTTAACTAGCGCGCTGCCTTCGGGCAGCATCCCGGCCACGCTATAAATTTTGGTTATTTCTAAAGCTTCCTCCAAAGTGAGCTTGGGCAAAATGGAAGGAATGGTGCGGGCGAGCAAAGTTTTGCCCGAACCGGGCGGGCCGGACATTAAAACGTTATGCGCGCCGGCGGCGGCGATTTCTAAAGCGCGTTTCGCCTGCTCCTGTCCGCGAACATGCGCCATATCGTTGCCTCCTTCCGCATCATTAAAAATAATTTCCGTTTGCGCCAGCGGTACAATCGGCTCTCGCCCTTCTAAATGGCTGATGAGCTGGCGCAAAGAATCAAGCGGAATGACTTCCAGCTCCCGCACTAATTTTGCCTCGTGCGCGTTGGCTTTGGGCACGTATAAAGTTTTGATGCCTAATTTTAAAGCCGCAATGGCTATCGGCAAAACGCCGTTAATAGAGCGAATTTTCCCGTCCAACGCCAACTCGCCTACGAACACCTCCTGGCCGCGAGGCGTAAAATTAATCCTGCCGGTCGTTAAGAGGATGCTGATAGCTATCGGCAAATCATAAGCCGGGCCTGATTTGCGCAAGTCTGCCGGCGCCAGATTCACCGCTATTTTTTTATGCGGGAAATCACGGCCGCTGTTTAAAATGGCGCTGCGCACCCGCTCGCGCGACTCTTGCACCGCCGCGTCCGGCAAGCCGACGATTATAAAAGAACCGATTGAGCCGGGAACGATTTCCGCTTCTACTTCCACCAACGCGCCGTCTAAACCGACGGTCGCGGCGGATAAAACTTTTGCAGCCATACGCAATAGTTATAAAGTTATAACTAATTTCAGTATATCACAAATTCCCTTGACTCTATTATTACCCTATGATAAGATATCAACAGTTGTTTGTAAATTAAATAAATCCAAACACCTTCACCGCAGGGTATTCCCCCACACCAAAATTTGGTGTGGGGGTATTCTGGAAGGTGTATGGATAAATATCGAGAGCGGCACGAGGGAAACGGCCCGATGACTGCCCGCCAACCTAGCTTAAAAAGTTAAGGTGGTAAATCGTACCCTATGGGGGCAGATATGGTTCCGCAATACTGCGGAGCAAAAAAAGACACCGGGCTTTTTATCCTAAAGCGTCATATCTGACTTTCGGGCTAAAAAGCCTTTTGTTTTTTATAAAAAACCAGAAAGGAAGGTATTGTAAAATGGTAGCTTCACCTGCTCTTACTCAAGTAGAATCCCGTCTCCGCCCTTTATATGAACAAGCGATAGCATCAGGGAAAATCAAACCACTCAAGCAGTTCCGAATTATTTCGGTGCCTTGTGTGGGAGATGAGGGGCGCGAAGGATGGCGAAGGTTCTTTGTGGCTGATGATGACGGTCAGCCCCTACACACTGTTGGCAGCACCAAAGCTAAGCCCACTATCTGCGATTAACTCCCGATGCTCCCAAAAATTGTTCTTTATTTAAAAAATCCCACGGTCTTCACAAACCGTGGGCTTCTTTTTTTATTTACCCCGTGAAATATTCCGCAATATTGCGGAATAATCCCGCATTTTGCGGGATTATTTCACAGGGTGAACTTTTTACTTATCTCAACGTCCATCCTCCGTCCACGATAATAGTTTGCCCGGTAATGTAATCGGCTTGGTCAGAAGCTAAAAAAACTACCGCACTCGCAATGTCTTGCGGCTGACCCATCCTGCTCCAAGGAATCGCGGCGACTGTCTTTTTTCTCATTTCCTCGTCTGAAAATGCGCTGCCGCCCGGCGTATCAATCGCTCCCGGCGCGACCGCGTTGACGTTAATTTTTTTCGGCGCGAGTTCCAAAGCCATCGCCCTAACTAAAGCGTTGATGCCGCCTTTGGAAGCGCAGTAGTGAGTTAAACCTTCAAAACCGACAAAAGAAGCGATGGAAGAAATACTGATAATTTTGCCGCCGCCGGGCATCGCTTTTGCCGCCGCTTGCGAACATAAAAAAATGCTTTTTAAATTAACGTCTAACACTTTATCCCAGTCCGCTTCCGCCATTTCTAAAAAGGGTTTAAAAGGAAAAATGCCGGCGTTATTGACTAAGATGTCTAATTTGCCAAATTCAGCCAAAGCTTTAGTTACTAAATTATCTACTTCCTTTTTTTTAGAAACGTCGCAGCGAACGGCTAAACTTTTTCCGCCGGCTTTAGCTATCTCGGCCGCCGTTGTTTTGGCGTTATTCTCATTGATGTCGCTCGCTGTAACCTTGCAGCCTTCTTTAGCTAAAGCGAGCGCAATGCCTTTGCCAATGCCTTGCCCGGCGCCGGTAACGATGGCTGCTTTATTTTTTAACATCATATTTTTATGGTTTAAAATTAAGAACTGTCACCTTAATCATACCTCTTGGCAGTAAAATTTTCAAGAAAAGTGAGCTTGAAAAATTTACTGCTTTGCCTGCCCGCCTTGGGAGGGGCGGCAAATTCTTTAGCACTTTTACAAAAAGAAAAAGCCCCCTTTGGAATTTTCGTCATTGACGAATTCCGCAGGGGGCATGTGGTGCGAGAAGAGAGATTAGCGGAGACCGGCTTTGCGGAGCGCGTCCCCGAGAGAACCACCGACCGAACCAGTTGCGTCTTGCCGAGGCTCACTTTCGAAAAGTGAACTGTGGCGACGTAGAAGGCGACGCGATTCGGATCGGCACCCATGAAGAAATCAGGGTCTCCCGAAATCTCCTCGAGATGCGCCTTCACTCGTGCCCGGCCGCAACTCTGAACGATGTGATCGTCCAAACGGTCGGACGGAAGCGTGGCGACTTTGTCCATGAACTTGCGCGTCATCTCCTCGTCGCCCCGAAAGGCGATGAGAAGCTCTTGAGGCAGATCGCTCTCCTTCTTGCCAGTAGTGTTACCTGGCTTGTAGGAAATTGTCTGACCGCCGTAGTCGCGTTCGTTCACGAACTGGCTGGCGATGTTCTCTGCCCAGCCGATCGGCGCCGAGACGAGCACCCAAGTTTCGCCCCCCGATCCTCCGCTTGTTGAAGCTTCGGAAAGTTTGCGAATCTCGGAACCGAACTCCACATGGAAGCTCGGCCAACGCTTCCCACCGGAACCGTTGCTGTACTGCTTTACCAGCACCAGCTCCTTTTGAGGGGTTTCCTCGCAAGAAACCAGCACGACTCCTTCTTCTACGACAGCGACATGGATTTTGTCCAAGCTACCATCGGGAGCGGGAGTGCTGGCGAGCAGTCCGGTGTTGTGTCGCGTCATTCCCGAACCGGGGCTGAACGGAACCTGACCATCGCTAACCGCGATTCCGTTCTCGACGCTGTTGCCACGAAGTGTGAGAGCGATGTGTGTGGTTTTCATAGCCACTCACCTCCGCCCTGCTCAACCTTCTGCAATGCCAAGCGAGCTTTTCGCTCCTCGGGGCTTTCCGTCTGCCACTCCGTTCCAGTCCACGTGTACCACGTGGAGGCGTACTTGGAGTTGAGCTTGAAGGTCGCTCCCGGCGAAACGATCGCGAGAACTTCCGCGCCGCTGTTCGTACGACCCGCATCGCCGAAGGCGATGGTGCCGGACAAAACGGTCTGGAGGCCTTGCGCGTCGTGGATTCCATACGACCGATGGCGATCGTACGAACCAACGGCGTTGATCACCGCGAGACAACGATCCTCGTTGTCCCAGTTGCCGCGGACGAGGACAACGCCCTCATCCGTTTCCTTGGCGCGAACCTCGGGACCTTCCCCGATGATAGGGACGATACCCTCGTCCCGGCCACGACCGCGCTCGCCAACGGCGATGTGCGCGACCGGTTGACCTTCCTCCGTCTCCAGCTTCATCAAAGCCGGAGAGGAGCCGGGCGAACTGATCTGATACAATTTCATGGCTTCCTCCTCTTTCCTGCCCGTGAGATTTGAATTTATCCCGAAGGATATCTCGTGGGCGTGAATCGCCGCGATACTGCGGCAGTCGCCACTCACCGTGAGTAGCGCTCTGAATACTAAATATTTTGATACTCAAGGCGCTACCCACTTAAGCGGTAAAGGAAGAAGCAATGCTCTCTCGTCTTTTTAATGTGCTAATCAGATTTGGAGCGAAATTCTTGGAGCTTTCCCAAAAACTCGCTACTTAATTCTGAATAATCCAGTATAGCATACTATAGGTTAATTGTCAATAGCTGGTGGGTGGAATGGCTAAAAATTGCTTAAATGCAACAAAAAACAGTCCCGCGACTGCGGGACTGCAACAAATGATATAAAAAAAATTTCTTTTGCCCCAAGTAGTATAAGACTTTCGGTTTTAACACGGGGCGGGCAAAATGTGGTTTGAGCCCCCACACCAAATTTTGGCGTGGAGGCGAGACGATGAATTTGTGCCGACGGTGGGATTCGAACCCACATGGATTGCTCCGCTAGGTCCTAAACCTAGTGCGTCTACCAATTTCGCCACGTCGGCGTTAATTAAATTTATCAATGTGTGTGTCCCCGCCAATAGCCCGCCTGCTTACGCAGTTTACGGCGGGCAATTAGGCGGGCTCGCCTGCATGCGAAGATTGCGGCGAGTACCAATTTCGCCACTCCGGCTTAACTTTAATATATTTTAATTTCCCCAAAAAATCAAATTGTGTTATTATATTTTTATATCTTAATTAACAATAATTTAAAAGGAGGAAATATGCCAACTGCTAAAAAATCCGCCAACAAAGCTAACGCTAAACTTTCAGGCGCTCAAGCTAAATTTTCCGCGAGCGACATTGAAGAAAATAAAATCATCGCTTCCCTGTCCTACATTTTTATCCTCTGCCTCGTGCCGCTGATGTCAAAAAGGAAAAGCGGCTTTGCCCAGTTCCATGCCCGGCAAGGGCTGACGATTACGGTCGCTTGGTTCGTGTTTTGGGTGATAGGCATTGTGCCGATTTTAGGCTGGCTGATTTCGTTCTTGGGAAATTTAATGCTGCTCGTTATCAGCATTATGGGCGTGATAAAAACTTTGGACGGCCAAACCTGGAAAATTCCTTATATTTACGAGTGGAGCAAAAAGTGGAATCTCTAAATAAATTATCAATTTACAATTACGAATTATTAATTCGTAATTCGTAATTTTTAATTCACATGAAACCTTTCATCATCTTTTTCAAAGACCTCGCGATCAAAGACGTTCCGGTCGTGGGCGGCAAAAACGCTTCTTTAGGCGAGATGTACAGCAAGCTATCGGGCAAAGGCATCCGCGTGCCAAACGGATTTGCCACGACTGCTGACGCTTATTTTTATTTTTTGGAACAAGCCGGCATTAAAGAAGAAATCAAAAAAATTTTGAACGGGCTTAACACCCGTAATATCTTGGACTTGGCAAAACGCGGCCGAGCCGTGCGCCAGACTATTTTACGGGCGCAACTGCCGACTGAATTGGAGGCAGAAATCATCTCCGCTTATAAAAAATTGAGCAAAGAATATGCCCCCTCCTTACTAAGGCGAGGGGGAGATCTGGATGTGGCCGTGCGCTCATCCGCGACTGCCGAAGATTTGCCGGACGCGTCTTTTGCCGGACAGCAGGAAACTTTTTTAAACGTCCGCGGCGAAGTTGATTTACTAATCGCGGTTAAAAAATGCGTCGCTTCGCTGTTTACCAACCGCGCCATTTCTTACCGCCAAGACAAGGGCTTTGACCATTTTACCATCGGTTTATCGGTCGGCGTGCAAAAAATGGTGCGTTCGGATTTGGGCGCTTCCGGCGTAACTTTTACGATTGACACCGAAAGCGGCTTTAAAGACATAGTGCTGATTAATTCCATTTACGGCTTAGGCGAAAACATCGTGCAAGGCAAAGTTAATCCGGACGAATTTTATTATTTTAAGCCAACCGGCGCGATTATTTCCAAAACTATCGGCCATAAAGACATTAAAATGGTCTATAGCAATGACCATCAACGCCCCACTAAAGACATAAAAGTCAGTTTGGCTGACCAGCACCGCCAATCCATCAGCGACTCCGAAATTAAGCAACTGGCGGAATGGGCGGTTATGATCGAAAAGCATTACGGCCGGCCGATGGATATTGAATGGGCAAAAGACGGACGCAATAATAAACTTTACATCATCCAGGCGCGTCCGGAAACGGTGCAAAGCCAGCGCGACTATAATATTATTGAAGAATATGTTCTTGCCCAGCGCGGCAAAATTTTAGCGCGCGGCCGCTCGGTCGGAAGCCGCATCGGCGCCGGCATTGCGCGCGTTATTTTAGATATTAAAGGCATCTCCCAATTTAAGCCCGGCGAGGTGCTCGTGACGGACATGACGGACCCGGACTGGGAGCCGATTATGAAAATCGCTTCCGCTATCGTTACCGACCGCGGCGGGCGCACCTGCCACGCGGCTATCGTCAGCCGCGAACTCGGCATCCCCTGCGTAGTCGGCACTAAAAACGTAACGAGCGCCGTCACCAACGGCCAAGGGATAACCGTTAGCTGCGCCGAGGGCGAAGAGGGTTTCGTTTACGAAGGGGAATTAAAATTTAACATAAAAAAAACTAACATTGCCGATTTGTTTAAAGGCGGCCGGCCGAAAACAAAAATTATGCTCAATATCGGCGCGCCGGATATCGCTTTCACCTCTTCTTTCATCCCTAACGACGGCGTGGGGCTCGCGCGCGAAGAGTTTATCGTCGCTAATTACATCAAAATCCATCCCCGCGTGCTGTTAAATTATGAGGAATTAAAAAAACAAAAAAAACTAACGGCTGCGCAAATTCGGGAGATAGCCAAAATTACCGTCGGCTATGCGGACAAAACAAA
>Ga0209541_10003260_pt1 | contig 30017 bp, 20 predicted proteins | sample RifCSPlowO2_01_FD_184027 | JGI IMG/M metagenome (GOLD analysis project Ga0209541, IMG submission 184027) | Groundwater microbial communities from Rifle, Colorado - Rifle CSP2_plank lowO2_0.1 (SPAdes) (version 2) | ecosystem: Environmental > Aquatic > Deep subsurface > Groundwater | place... | reverse complement strand
TTCTCCTGTATATCCTGCGTTGGCAATAGATGTGGTGTCATCGGTCTTGAGCTGGGTGGGAGAGGTGGGAGAGGCGGGGGTGGAGTTGAGGTCTGCGGCCTGGAAGTTGTCCCAAATCAAACTACCTACGGTACGGCCATCATTGGCATATCCTATACCAGTGCGAAGATTTCCTGTGATTGATGAATCTGTCAATGTCAACCTAGATGTTCCTCCTACAAAGAGTTCCAAAGCTGAATTGTTTGCCTGAAACTTTATCGTGAGTGGCCCGGCGCCGGGAGCCGTAGTGTTTGTCGTCGCAAGCTGGAACGTTACCGTGCCCGCAACCACTTTCCCTATCTCATATGTGCGATTTGTGTCATTGTTGAATACACCAAAATATGCCGTGTCTGCGGTTGGCGAGAATCGCACAGCCACACCACCGAAGTTCACGGTGCTGACCCCGCTTGTATGGTCAGCTTGGGAGTAATGATCGTCACTAGAGAGATCGCTATCCGCGCGCGCGCGCGCCTGGCCCGATGCGCCATTCGCGGCTGCGTTAGACACAATATCAATATCGCCTATAACTTCTGTCCACGACCACCCTTGCGAAACACTGCTAACTGTGGCTGTACCAAGAGCGTCGGCATCAGTACGGCCAAAATCGTCATTGATAGTCGTCTCAGGTATTCTCCATCCATCTTGTTTGTATTCTGAAGGAAGAATTTCTAAGGCCCTGGCGTCAGACATTTCTCCGAATAAATCTTTCATGGCAGAACCTGTCCACTTTTGCAACACATTCTGAGGTAATCCTGATGCTTTGTTCCTGCGATAGTCTTCCTGAAACACAGCTATTGTTCTTTGCCTGTGAGCATCATTGAAGGATTCTTGCTTGATTACACCATCACTTCCTAGATAAAGTTTTACCGGGGAGCGTAAAGAACCTCTCAAGGGTTTTGGCCCTGTCTGTCCTGTGGGGTCAGAATGGATGGTGAGAATATCCCAGAGGATGTCTCTGACGGTACTGGATTGAATAGGACCTGTAATGTTTAAGTCTCTCCTGATTTGAGCCTTAACTAGGGGAGAAACAGTAGCATCCAATGAATCTCCAAGATATATGGAATCCGGTATAACAACCTGTTGGTTGTAAGAGAAAAACCCATAGCCTTCCGGAACTCCTCCTGATCTTCCCTGAGCCGGAAGGGGACGAAGATCAACCGATCCCAGAAGTTTGTCTGCCTGGGGAGCCTGCCAAAAGGAGAGTCCGCCTTCCGTTACCCATTCCCAGGGGGCTAGGTAATAATACGCGGGTTGCGCAGCGGACACGAAAGGAAGATCAACGAAAAAACTGCTAATGAAGATGTTAGCTGCAAGCACAAGGGAGATAAAGAGAATTGATTTTTTCATTTTCGCATATCCCAACAGATTTTCAAACGAGAGCTTGGAGAAAAACTACTACCTGCTCCAGTTCGCCATCATCTTGTTGACGTCGTATATATCTATCTTGCCGAGAGAGATGTTGGCGGGTCCTGGGTTGATGTCTGCTTCAGCCAGGTCTTCTGCCCTGACGCTGTTCCACTTGGAGAAGAGGCGGGAAATATCGTAAATATCTATCTTGCCGTCTCCCTTGATTTCAGAGGCTGTCGTGGCAGTGAGGCTCCAGAGATCACCAAGTTTAGTAATAAGAATCTGCCTTGAGAATGCAACGAGAGAATTGTCAGAGATTCTGTTAAGCTTGATGTCATAGAATCCTGGAGTAAGCGGACCAATATCTGTTGGAGTTATAGTCCCTTGCATTACTGTTTCGCTTTGCCTCTGAAAATCCACTGTTGCCTTGAGGATTCCATTTTGAAAAATACGGAGCTTATACGTATCTGCGGTAAAATTATTTCCGTTGATCGTTACTGTTTGCGATGTTTTATCGGCATAAAGAGAAAGCTGACTAATCGAAGTTAGTGAAGGCGCTCTCAATATTGGCGTGGGGGTCGGCGTTGGCGGAAGACTAGAAGCAGGAGCAAGAAGATATTTTGGATCATGCCACAGGAGAGGAGCTACTCCTAAAATCCACACTTTCTTTTTGATCGCATTCTTGGCTGCATTTATTTCAGCAGGAATATCAATCTTCCAAAATCCGCTTTGAGGATTCTTAAATCCTCTTTCCCCAGATGTAATAACATAAGAAACGCCTCCTGGAGAAATAAGAGTAAGAGTTCCTCCGGTAAGCCCTACGATTAAAGCAGGAGTCTCCGCAGGAACATAGAAATATCCTTGCCTTGCGGCGGATACCTCTCCATCTTTTGAAATATCATGGGCAGCTCCTCGAGCAATATTCACAGCCCAGCCATTATGAGTAGTGGAGCGTAAGGTATATCTCCCGGCAACTGTAGTAGAAACATTCCAGGTAACAGTCCGATGAGGCGTAGGATATATTCCACTTTCTGAATAAGAAAGAATTCGCTGCGCCAACACTGAACCTGTCGGGCTAACCCACTCCAACGTTACCGGTCCCGCTCCCCCTGGGCCATTGACCAATAGGAGAAGTTCCAAAGGAATAGTCTCGTTTCCAGTCGAAGGCACAATAATATTTGTTGCATCCCATCCTTCGTATCGAGCAGAGACCTGACTGTAATATGTCTTTTCCAAGGCTGAAGGGGTATTGGCATTCGCAGCAGCAAGATTCAAAGTGCTTGCATCAATAAGAGAAGATTCTATAAGATCTTGCCCTGCCCAGTTGGCCACTCCTGCGGCAAGCCAAGCTGCGGCTTCCCCAGTATTAGGAGGAGTCGAGTTTTGCAAAGAGTTTATTGCCGCACTCGGAACCCTATACTTGTTTTGGAGCGCCATACGCACCGCAGGCTCCTGCTTCTGGAAATGCACTATGTGCAAATCCCGAATCCGCCACAAGAACTTATACATTTCTTTCGCATCGTTGGCGTTAGCAAAATCAACATATCCGTCGGCGTCAGAATAAGTTCCGGAAACTGTATCTCCCCACTTCCACCAAAAATAGGTATGATAAAGCACATGCCTAATTCGCTCTTGCACTTTCAGATCCCCAGAAGCTAGTCGCATTGCCTCATCTAAATCACGGAATGCTAATCCCATAACCCGGTTATTGTCTGGAGAATCAGAATATTCATCAAGCCACTGCGTATCGAATCGCGTATAATACCGCTTCATTGGTTCTTTGGCGGAACCAAACGCCTTAGTATAGAAATCATCAAGAAGAGCATCAAAATCCTTCTTCGAATTCCAAGCATACTGGCTTACAGTCCAGTAGAGACGCCCTTTGGGTCCCCAGTTGTCTGACCCTTCCACCTCAAGAATATTTGCATAAGTAGCAGCTTCTTCGAGGGCATTAAAATACGTTTGATATTTCCCAGCTGGTTCTATTCTATCCTTCCACCAAGCCCATACGTCAAAATAATCATAAAACCCGGTAAGCACTCCTTTACCCTTCATCGCGACCAGACGCTGTGCGGGCGTAAGAGCTGTTCCGCGAGTAAAGGTAGTAACATTGGCATAAATATTAGGCGCAATAGTGTATGAAGGACTCAAAGGATACCACGAGTAGCTCATGATGCCTGCGTATTTCCCCGGATATTCTGTTTGAAGCATTTTGGCAACCTCATTGGTCAAACCAAATGCCTTATTTGTAACGATTTGCGGATCATAGTCGCCCGGATCTACCAGCCATTCATTGCACCAAATCTGATTTCCATCAGGAGGACTGATAGATACTACCTGCCGCGTCTGCCAATCCCCCGTGTAAAGGTTGCGCTCCAGGGGTTCAGCGAAATAGCTTCGGGCATAATTTAGCGCCCTCGTGATAACGACGGAGTGGTCAGGAAACACCTGCTGGGGAGTAACACCATCTGCCTTATAGCAAACCGCGCTTGGATCTTGAGCTTTCACCGCGTCTTTTTGGGCAAAATCAGGCCAGCTGTGGTGAACCTTATAAATGGAATCTGGCGCCATTTTGTTGCGCTTCAACCAATTCGCGTAATCAGTTTCGCCATTGGGTACCAAGCCCAATGCTCCAGCTGACAAGCCAGCTCCAATAGTTCTGTCGAGGAATGAAGGTTCCTGTATTTCATTAAGATCAAGAGGCACGAGGCTGGTAGGAGAAACGTTCCAGGCAGGATGTATAAAGAACCATCGAAATCCAAGCTTCTCTAGGAGATAATAAGCGCCATTGCGCACGCCAAACGCATTCTTTCCAATAATATGGACGCCATTGGGATCTGTATAAATTTTAAACGCTTCTGCTTTTTTTGAAACTAACTCAATATTCGAAGGATCTATAGTAAGAAATATGCTATTGGTTTGAGCGGGCGGGGCAACATACGTTCCATACACCTCAATTTCTACGTAAAAATTATCGCCGCTCGCGTTAGAACCGTTTGACCATGCTCTCACATAGCGCGCTTGCACGGGAGACCCAAGCACCACGTCTTTCCCCGCGCTCGAATCTACGTATTCTGCATCCTTGCCCGCCCCCTGGCCCGCGCTGTTGTCTGCATCGTTGTTGAAGATATTTGTCCACGCGCTTCCATCTTCTGAAAGCTGAACTACAACATCCTTGTATGTCCTATCGCCAAGATAATAATGACGGACATTCACTTTGCTGACCGAAAATAACTCCCCTAAATCAATGCGCACCCACTGCAACCCGCTTCCGATGGGAACGTAGTTGGAACTGGTCCCGTACAAAATCGCGTCTCCGTCTGTTATGGCCGGAAGTTGCGCAGGCCACCCAGATTGCGGCGGAACACTAGAGCTAATCCCAGTCTTTCCCAGGGCAACGTTTGATCCCAAGTTTTTTGTTAAGAATGTTTTTCCCGCAACTGGTTCTAAATAAGTCTTAAGCTCTTTGACAACATCTAAAGGAATTTGATTGTTGTTCGGACCGCTTGTGTAAAAAATAGTGTTAATCTGACTCCAGCCAGGAAAGTTCGCTTGTGCAGAGGAGCTGGAAGAATGCAGAATAGAGAAAGCCAGCCCAAGTACGAGGGTCAACGCGGTAAATACACCAATAAACACTCCGACGCTATGATTAATACGCATTAAGAAATTATACCATCCGCGCAAGGACTGTCCAGAGAATACTGCTACAGAAGTTTTTTTATCGCCGAGAGAAATATGCCGAAGTCTTCCAAATCTTTCTGCAAAATCTCGTGCAGTTCTTCTGCGGTAATCTCTGCATAAAAATGCACCAGCCGATTCCGATACCTTGCCATCTCCACTAACTTTGTATCCGCAAATTCCTTTTCTACAATTCCGTACTCTCCGAGCTTTCTTGCAATTTCCTTGTATTCCACTGCCTGGCCTCCCGGAGTACGAGAAAGAATGTGAGCCGCAATATGGAATACTCCTTCTAACGCGCGATGAAGGTGATAATGCGCAAGCTTAAATCCTACCCCTGCCTGAAACTCTTCAAAGGGAATTTGAGCGAGCTTTCGCAGCTCTTCTACTTCTCCTTGGATTCCGTCGATTCTCTTGACGATGACGTCTTTCTCTAATTCTGGTTTCTCCATAGGAATTAAGGAATACGAGAGAGAATCGCCTTTTGAAATATTCTCCGCACCGGGCCAAGATCGGAATACATATCCATCACTCGTTCTTGGAACCTTGCGAACGCAAAAGGAATCCGCTCGTAGAGAAGAACTCCGTGCTTTACCGCATTTGCCTGAAGCTCGGAGGAGGCGCCTGGCAAGAATACAATGTCAATATTCACCAGTTGCTGAATTTTTGCAGAAAGAAGATCATACAAAGCGTCGTACACTTTTTTGCGCTCTTCACCAAATACATGCACAGAAGGAAGTACGCCAAAGTCGTAATCACTCAACTTTCCAGCCGTTCCTTCAGCTTGCGAACCAAACAAAACCAAAACATCAAGAGGAAGCTTTTTTAGAATTTCTTTCTCTTTTTTCGTAAAGGAAAATTCAATCATGATCTCTTTTTACCATACCGAGCGCTATTACACCAGCCCTACCCCGTCCAGTTTCTCATCAGCACATTGGCGTCCCAGATGTCTATCTTCCCGTCCGGGGTTCTCGCAGGGCCTGAGATATCATGCTCTGTGAGGTCTGCGGCACTGGCGGAATTCCATTTGGTAAGGAGACGGGACACGTCGTAGCTGTCTATCTTGCCGTCTCTCTTTTGCCGGGAAGAGTCAATGGCTGAAGAAGACCAGAGATCTCCTCTCTTGGTAATGGCTATCTTGGTGAGGTAGGTCTTGGTTTCGCTGTCTGTGCTTCTCTCCACCACCATGTCGTAGAGGCCCGGGGACAGATCTGCGAGAATGGCTGAAGAAATGGTGGCTTTCAGGGTAGTGCTGTCTGTGGGAGTGACCGAGATGCTCTTCTTCTCCACTCCTGCCTGCAGGAACTTTATGGTGAAGGTGGTGTTGAGGTCAAACCTGCTCCCTTGTACTTCAAAGACGTTGTTCTCTTCCTGGAAGAGGTGGTGCCTGGGGAGGGAAGAGATGGAAAAGATCTGCTGCACTGTCTGCTGGGCTGCCGGAATGAGAAAATACTGGGGGTCGTGCCAAACAAGGGGAGGAACGCCGAGAATATCGAAGCTTCCGCCGAGAATACCGTCAGTCTGAATTCTTGCTCGCCATATTCCTTTTTGAGGAGTGCGAACGCCTACTTCTTGGCTGTTGCTGGTGTTTGAGTTTGTAGTTGTTGCGCCACTAGGGTCGGTAAGCGTAATGGTATTGTTTGCGGTTCGATCAATGGATTGCCGTACAACGAACGCAGGAGTTCCCACGGGCACATAGAAATACACGTCTAGCGTTTTCTCTTGCCCAAACGGCCGCGTGACAGAGGCTGCATGATTGGGTACGTCAACAATGCTCCATCCGCGAACGCGAAGCGTGTATAGACCAGGTGTGGAAGCTGCAAGCTGGAATTGAGCATCGGCTAAATCGAGTCTTCCATATGTACATCCAGTTGCTCCTAAAACGCCGCAAAGATTGTTGAAATTTTTCGTATCCAAAATAGTGCCGTCTGGGGCTATCCAATCATAGCCGGCTGTGGAGCGAAGTTTCATCGCAACTGTTTCAGAACCGCCAGAAGGAATAAGGATATTGAGGGGTGCTCCTCGTGTATTCCGATAGGTTTGCAGCGTCGGAAGTGTGGTATCCCCCGCAGCTTTCAAGGGCTTGAAGGCTTCGACATCCAAAAGCGGAGCATCAATTAAATTGACTCCAAATGCGCCGAGCGCTTCTTGCAGCCAAGCTTGGGATTCAGCATTCGTGGGAAGCGTAATATTTTTGAGAGCCGCAATATCTGTGGCAGAAAGGCCGAAACTTGTAAGCGCTGGCTCAACGACTTGCTCTCGCTGGAGTCGAGAGGTTACCATATGCAAATCGCTGGTTTTCCAGAGAAACGTTTGCATAGCTTTGGCTTCCTCGACACCAGAGAAGGCCGCACCCTCAACATTGTCGCCCCACTTCCACCAGAAGTAGGTGTGATAGAACACAAACCAGATGCGATCCTGTATTTCAGGACGCCCGCCAGCTAACGTAAGAGCCTCATTGAGGTCCTGGAACGCAAGACCCATGACGCTGTCGGTGTGCGTTTGTGTATCGAAACGCTCGTAATACCTTTTCATCGGCTCCTTTGCCGGACCGAAGGCATTGGTGTAAAAGTCATCGAGAAGAAGAGTCGTTGCCGCGTCAACACTTCCAGTACCCTGGTAAGGATCCCACATGAGCTTTGAGCCAATCCAGTACAGCCTTCCGCTAGGCCCCCAGTTATCGGAGGCCTCAAAGTAGAATGTGTCGGCATTCGTATCTGTAGCAGTTTGCATGCTCTGGAGCAGGGAGCGTACTTTCCTAGGGGGTTGGATTCTGTCTTTCCACCAGGGCCAGACGTCGTAGTAGTCGTAGACTCCAGTGAGGACGCCCATGTTTTTGTAGCCTTGCAAGCGTTGTTGCAAAGAGAGATTTGTCTCTCTGGTGAATGTTGTAACCTGTACATACACATTGTTTTCAAGATCAAAGGATGGAATATTGGGATACCAGGAGTAGCTTAAAACGCTTGCATACTTGCCAGGAAACTCTTTCTGCAGCATCTTTGCCACCTCGTTGGTGAGAGCAAAGGTCTTATCTGTAATCACTTGAGCGCTGTAGTCTAAGTCTCCGTCCTTATCAACATCCACCTGCCACTCGTCGCACCAGATGGTATTGCCATCCGGCGGGCTGATAGGAACAGACTGCTTGGTTAGCGTCTGCTTTGTCAGAGTGTCTGTGCTCGTGGGAGAGTTAAACCAGTTTCGCGCGTAGTTGAGAGCTCTGTTGATTACTACAGAATGATCAGGAAGAGACTGCTGGGGAGTGATGCCATCTGGTTTGTAGCAGACCGCAGCTGGGTCCTGCGCCGCCACATCGGTTTTTGAGGCAAAGTTAGGCCAGCTATGTCGAGCTGCGTACTCCATGTCGCTGCTCATCCTGTTTCTTTTGAGCCACGCGGACTGATAAGCAATCCCGTTTGCCCCTCCAATAAGCTCTCCTATGGCGCTCCTCATGTCCCGTACGGTAAAGAAAGGTTCTTGGACCTCGTTGAGGCTAATGATTTGAAGAGACGGTGGAGCGACATACCACATGGGATGGGAGAAGTACCATCTAAATCCCAACCTCTCCAGAAGTGTGTACGCGCCGTGCCTCACCGCAACAGGTGAAGCCCCTGTAATGTGGATGCCTTGACTATCTGTGAGAAGCTGGAATGCTTCGTGGTTCTTGCCGGCTAACGCCGGAAGGTTGGGATTGACAACAAGGAAGATGCCAGTTGAAGGAGGAGAAGTGGTGGTAATGGTGTAGGTTCCACTTACCTTTTCCAACTGTAGCTTGAGTTCATCGGCTGCCTGCTGGAGAAAGGTGTTGTTAGGGTCTTCCTGGGAAGAATTGTAGTATATGGTAGCGATGTTGCTCCAGCCAGGAAAGTTCGCTTGTGCAGAGGAGCTGGAAGAATGCAGAATAGAGAAAGCCAGCCCCAGTACGAGGGTCAACGCGGTAAATACACCAATAAACACTCCGACGCTATGATTAATACGCATTAAGAAATTATACCATCCGCGCAAGGACTGTCCAGAGAATACTGTCTTTTTTTGGGGCATTCTTTATATTATCGTATATCCCGGGTAGGTTGCAATGTTTTCTGTGCAAAAAGAGAAGTTCCTTTTTGATTCGTTGACACCTCCTGGAAAAAATGATACGGTAGAAAAAATGATCCAAGGTGTCCTCTTGCGTATTCTTGCGGGGATTGCGGGTCTATGGATTGCTATTCGTTTTGTGGATGGGGTTGAATTTACCGGTTCCCCTCAACTCCTCTTGCTCATAGGGCTTATTCTTGGTATACTAAACGCGACCATCAAGCCCATCTTAGATCTCGTCACCCTTCCCTTGAGAATTCTTAGCCTAGGACTCTCCGGACTTCTCATCAATCTCCTTTTAGCCTGGGTATTGGATCTTCTGTTCCCCGAACTTGAATTTATCGGACTTTTGCCCTTGTTCTGGACTACGCTTATCGTATGGGCAACAACAATCCCCCTTTCCTTACTAAGCAGAGGCAGAATATAAAACTTGTATGAATTTCGATTTTTTGATCTCCATGGTTCAGATTCTTGTTGCCATTTTCCTGGTGATTTTTATATTGCTGCAGCAGCGGGGCACAGCGTTGGGATCTGCATTTGGAGGTGATAGCGGCGGTTTTTACGGCAGCAGAAGAGGTTTGCAAAAACAGCTCTACTGGGGGACGATTATCCTTGGTACCCTCTTTATTGGACTCGCGCTCCTGAGACTCATCTTAAGCGCCTAAACTCGTGGATTCTCCCGAAAATAAACAATCTCATTGGCCTTCCCTTTCGCAGTGGAAACAACTTCCCCGTGTGTTGTCGCGGCAAGAAAAAATTATTCTTCCGGTTTTGATTGCCACCTTCGCAATTTCTTTCTTCTCGCTTGCCCAAGGGCTGTATCTCAATAACACCGCCGTCGCTCCCGCAAGAGGGGGCAGGATGATCGAGGGAATGGTCGGATCTCCGCGGTTCCTCAATCCCGTATACGCAGATACCAACGACGTGGATCGCGATCTTCTCTCGCTGGTGTATTCAGGAATCCTTCGCGCCAACTCTCAAGGAGAACTTGTTCCCGACTTGGCAGCGACAGACCCAGAAATTACAGACGGAGGCAAAACCGTAACGGTCATACTCAAGGAAAATGTGAAGTGGCACGACGGCACGCCCTTTAGAGCAGACGACGTTGTGTTCACCATAAAAACTATTCAGGACCCCGCGTATAGAAGTCCAATTCGGGCAAACTGGCTAGGCGTCGATGTAGAAAAGGTTTCTGACTCAATGGTGCGCTTCCACTTGCTGAATCCGTACGCACCCTTCCTTGAACGCCTTACCCTCAAAATTCTTCCCGCGCATATCTGGCAAGACATCCCTCCGGAAAATTTCGCGTTAACCCCCTTCAACCTCCAAGCGGTAGGAACCGGCTCTTGGTATGTTGCCAGAATCAGCCAAGCCCGCTCCGGAGTTGTACAGGAAATCCAGCTTAGGGCGTTTAACGACTACTATGGTAATCACCCCTTTCTTGAATCTCTCACGTTTCGCTTTTTCGCTAGCGAGGAAGAACTCATCAGGGAAGCAAATCGAGGGAGTATTCAAAGTTTTTCTCTCGCGCAAATCGAAAACATTCAGCGCATGAGAAATCCCGCATTCCCTGTATATTCTTTCACTTTGCCTCGATACTTTGCTCTGTTCTTTAACTTAGATCCTGCCGCAAACCAAGGCGAGTTGCGGGAGAGAACAATCAGAGAAGCTCTCTCGCTCGCAATCGACAAAGAAGAACTGGTGAACAAAGTATTTAGGAACGATGCCCATATCATACAGTCTCCGTTTCTCCCTTCCTTATTTGGTTTTGGGGAACCCGATCCGCCGGCTGGAGAGTCAAACAGAGAGAAAGCGCTTACACTCCTCGAGCAGGCAGGATATAGTAAACGCGAAGGAAAAATTGGCAAGCCGGAACTTACAGGAGAAGCACTCACTCGAGACCTTGATAAAGGCGCTACCGGAGAAGAGGTACGAAGACTCCAACAATGTTTAGCCCAAGATCCGCAGATATATCCCGAAGGAATCGTAAACGGAAGCTATGGAGCGCTTACCCAGAAAGCGGTTATTCGATTCCAGGAAAAGTACGCCGCAGAAGTGTTGGCGCCCATCGGCTTAACAAAAGGTACCGGGAAAGCGGGCTTGCTTACGCGGGAAAAACTTAATGCGCTTTGTTTTGCCGGAAGCGGAGAGCTTAGCCCGCTTACTATTACTATTTCTTTCCCCGACCAATCGCCGCTCAAAGAAGTAGCTTCGGAGCTCGAACGCCAGTGGGAAACATTCGGTGTGCAAATAGAGCTTCTTGCGTATGCGCCCACGGCAATGGAAAGAGAAGTTATCGGGCCACGGGAATACCAGACACTTCTCTTTGGAGAAATATTGGGAAAAATACCCGACCCCTTTCCATTTTGGCATTCAAGCCAGGCGCGTTCACCGGGATTAAATCTTTCCGCGTACGCCAACAAAACGGTTGACCGACTCCTTGAAGAAACGCGCAAGGAGGTGGACCCCATCAAACGTCTCGAACTATTTTCGCAAATGCAGGAACTCTTGCTGACGGATATACCCGCTATTTTTCTATACGACCTCGATTACAAATACTTTGTTTCGAAAGAAATACAAGGGATTCAAACGTCTGTTATCGCAGACCCTTCGCAACGTTTTGCCGGAATTGCAGAATGGTATATCAAAACAAAAAGGGCACCAAAATAGAATAATAGAAAGCCGAAGTGGTGGAATTGGCAGACACGTAGCGTTCAGGGCGCTATGGGCGCAAGCCCGTGTGGGTTCAACTCCCACCTTCGGCACACTTCATAATAAACTCTAAATAATAAAACAGGTTCATATGGAACAAACAAAAAAAACATCAGACGACCTCCGAATAATCCCATTAGGAGGGTTAGGAGAGGTTGGCCGGAATATGATGATAATCGAATATCAAAGCAAAATTCTGCTTATTGATATGGGCTTTCGCATGCCCGAAGAAGATATGCCCGGAGTCGACTATATTATTCCCAACATCGCCTACCTCAAAGGGAAAGAACGAAACATCATAGCGCTGCTTATTACGCACGGCCACTATGATCACATTGGAGCCATACCGTATTTCATTGGCCAGCTTGGCAACCCGCCCATATACGCGGGAAATCTTGCCAAGGCGATTATTTTAAAACGCCAGGAAGATTTTCCCAATCAGCCGAAACTTCGCATCACTTCTCTGCAAGACGGGAAAAAGCTCAAACTGGGTCCCTTTCTGGTAGAACCGTTCCGGCAAAACCACAACATTACCGACAATTTCGGGCTTCTCATTCAAACTCCGGTTGGGAATATCGTGCACACATCGGATTTTAAATTTGATGAAAATCCGGTTAACGAGGCACCTACCAACTTTGCTCGCTTGAAAAAAATCGGCGACCAGAAAATCCTGTTCCTGATGTCCGACTCCACGAACGCCGAAGAGCCTAATCATTCTCTGTCTGAAAAAGTCGTTTTTGGAGACCTGGAAGAAATTTTCAAGCAGGCAAAAGGAAGAATTATTACCGCCACGTTCGCCTCTCTTATCAACCGCGTGCAGCAGATCATCACCCTCTCTGAAAAATATGGAAGGCACGTGGCGCTTGAGGGGTATTCAATGAAAACTAATGTGGAGATTTCCAAACAGTTTGGATACATTAAGGCAAAATCGGGCACTATTCTCAAAACCAAAGACGCGCTCTCTTACCCGGATTCCAAAATCACCATTGTAGGCACCGGAGCGCAGGGAGAGGAACGCGCGGTGCTGATGCGAATCGTAAACAAAGAACACCAGCACGTGCGAATTCAGAAAGGAGACACTGTTATTTTTTCCTCATCGGTCATCCCGGGGAATGAACGAAGCGTACAGTTCGTGAAAGACCAGCTGTACAAGCAGGGCGCGAACGTATTCCATTATAAAATGATGGACATTCACGCCTCGGGCCACGCGAATCAAGACGAACTCAAGGAAATGATTCAGTTTATGCGGCCTAAATTTTTGATGCCTATACACGGCCAGGTTTCCATGCTTGTAAATCACGCGAAGCTCGCCCAAGGCATGGACATGCCAGAAAAAAATATTCTCGTCGCAGAAAACGGCCAGATTATAACGCTCAATAAAACTCATGCTGTTATTGAAAAAACGACTGTTCCCGCGAACTACATTATGGTGGACGGCCTCGGCGTAGGAGACGTGGGAGAAATAGTTCTACGAGACCGCCAAAACCTCGCAAAAGACGGCATTTTTGTCATCATCACCGTGGTGGACCGCCAAACAGGAACCGTAAAGGGATCACCCGACATTATCTCTCGTGGGTTTATTTACCTGCGTGAATCCAAAGATCTCCTGCGGGAAGTCCGCAAGAGGACAATTACCACCATAGACAAATCCGCCGGCTCTGGCGGCCCGATTAACTGGATATATATACGGGACTTGGTGCGAAACCAGATTTCGGAATTTTTGTTCACGAAAACTCAACGACGCCCCATGGTACTCCCAGTCATTATAGAAGTATAATGACTGGGGAAATCCGAAATCTCAAATCCGAAATCCGAAACAAATTCAAATGGTTGAAATCCAAAATTCAAAACAATATGATTTGGAGAAACGAACTTTTGAATTCGCAAAAGCAACGAGAATATTCGTAAAAAAATTAACAAAAACCATCTCAAATATCGAGGATGGAAAACAACTTATAAGATCTTCTGGTTCCGTTGGCGCAAACTATATTGAAGCTAACGAATCACTAAGCAAAAAAGATTTTGTAATGAGGATCATGATATCTCGCAAAGAAGCGAAAGAAAGCAGATATTGGCTTCAATTGATAGATATTCAAGAAAACGATATACTTGAAAAAGAACGACAAAGTCTTGTTAAGGAAGCGACTGAGCTCATGATGATTTTTAGTGCCATCATGCGAAAATCCTCGCCTTAAATAATTTATGTTTTACGTATTAGAATTTATAGATTTAAGTATTGTTTCGGATTTCGATATTCGAATTTCGAATTTAAGTCCATGAGGATTTTGAGCGGCATTCAGCCAACCGGACAAATGCATATTGGAAACTACTTGGGAGCCGTGAAGCAATGGACGGAACTTCAAGCGCAGCATGAATGTTTCTTCCTCGTGGTTGATTTGCACGCGCTTACGGTAGAACAAAATCCTAGGGAATTCGCCAAAGCCACCATGGAAAAAGTGGTCGAATTGATTTCCGTGGGCCTCAACCCCGAGAAGTGCGTTCTGTTTTTGCAGTCGCACATAAAAGAGCACGCCGAGCTTGCCTGGATTTTCAGCACCATAACGCCCATAGCGGAACTGGAGCGGATGACCCAGTACAAAGATAAGGCGAAGAAAAACAAAAAAAATATCAATACAGGTCTTCTCACCTACCCAATTTTAATGGCGGCAGACATCTTGCTGTATCAGACGCAGAGCGTGCCGGTAGGCAAAGACCAGACACAGCATCTTGAACTTACGCGCGTCATCGCGCGCAAATTTAACAAACTCTACGGCAATACGTTCGTGGAACCGGAAACCTTGGTATCAAAAGAAGGAGCAAAAATAATGTCGCTGCAAGACCCAAAGAAGAAAATGTCCAAATCCGATGGACCGCAAGCCTATGTGTCGCTCTTTGAGGAACCCGCAAGCATTCGGAAAAAACTCATGAGAGCAATAACCGATGCGGGCAAAGAAATTGTTTACAACCCATCCAAAAAACCCGGGATTTCCAACCTTTTAACCATCTACTCTCTCTTTGCCGAAGAATCTCTCAAAGATGTCGAAAAACAATTCCGCGGGAAAGGATATGCCGGCCTGAAAAAGAGCGTGGCAGATCTGCTCATCGATAAATTGGAACCTTTCCGGAGAAAGAAAAAAGAACTTCTTGTCCGGAACCTTTATCTCAAAGAAATTCTCAAATCGGGCGCGAGAAAAGCCCAATCGGTAGCAGAAGCTACCATGGAAGACGTCCGCTCAAAAATCGGCCTCGTCACCCCGTAGGCATCGCTGTTAGGCAGGATACCACTCCTGACTTACAAAGGTATACTTTTTCAATTTCTCGCGAAATAATTTCTCAACCTCCTTGAGCCTTTCTGGGGTTTTTGCTTCGAACCGAAGCACGAGAGCGGGAAGATTGGAAGAAACCCGTACAAGGCCCCAAGCGCCCCCTCCGAAATATACTCTCGCCCCACTCACATTAACCACCTCATATTCTTTCTTGAAGTCCTTCGTTAGCTCTTCGACAACCTGATACTTTTTTTCATCAGGGCATTCCGCGTGCAGCGCCGGGGTTGAAACATAGTAGGGGGTTTCTTCGACAATTTCAGACACGGTTTTGTTTTGACTTGAAAAATACTCCAAGAGTTTCAGAGCGGCAAACATTGCGTCGTCAAACCCATAATAGCCTTCTTTGAAGAATATATGCCCCGACATCTCACCGCCAAGCAGCGCGTTTTCTTGATCCATTTTCTCTTTGATGTACGAATGCCCCGTTTTCCACATAATGGGAATTCCCCCATGAGCTTTAATATCTTCCGGGAGCGCTTCTGAAACCTTCACGTCAAATACGATTTTCGCTCCCGGGTTCTTTTCCAGAACAAGTCTTGAGAGAAGAATAAGATACCGGTCAGGCCAAATGTTCTGCCCTTTTTCGTCAACTAAACCTAAGCGATCTCCATCGCCATCGAAAGCGAATCCGAAATCTGCCTTGCCCTCGAGCACAATTTTTCCCGTATCCTCCATCATCTCGGTTTCTGCCGGATTTGGCGTATAATGCGGATACGTAGGATCGAGCTCGGTGTAATGTTCGATCACCTCGCATCCGGCTTCTCTTAGAAGCTGGGGCGCAAAAATCCCTGCCGTTCCATTTCCTGTATTTACCACTACCCGAAAATGCTTAATGCCTTTCACGCGAGAAAGCAAATCTGCCCGAAAGGGGGCGGCAATATTCTCTTGTTTGATAACCTCCCCTTGTTTTTGAATAAAATCTTCGCGGAGGATTGTTTCATAAATCTCCTCCAGTTCTTTGCCGATAATCGTATGGGAGTAGCCCAACGCGAGCTTTACGCCGTTCCAGCCGGCGGGGTTATGAGAGGCCGTCACCACCAAACCGCCTTTTGCCCGAAAGTAGTATTGGGCCCAGTAGAGCATAGGAGTTGTGACAATTCCTACATCAATAACTTCACATCCAGTCGCAAGAAGACCCCGTATCGCGGCCCTATAGAATGCGTCTGAAGTAGCGCGGTTGTCATGCCCTACCACGACCTGATTTACGCCTCGCTTTTGCAGAAACGTTCCATAGCCCTTTCCGATAAACTCCATAGAGGCTTCATTCAATTCCTTGTCACTTTCGCGGCCCCGAATATCGTATTCCCGGAACATGGTCTTTTCCAGCTTTGCCATAATGCCCTACTATAGCACAGTTGACTGAATTGGTGGAGCGTGCTACTCTAACCCTATGAGAAATTACGACCTGACTTTGATTTTCTCGCCCTTGCTTGCCGAAGGGGAGGCAAACGACCTATTCCAGCGTTTTGTTTCTTTTGTTCAAGAGCAAGGAGGAATCTTGGGAGACCAGCGCCTGCTTGGTAAAAAGCCTCTCTTGGCTCCAATTCGAGGGGCCAAAGAAGGATACCTCGCGATTGTCACATTTTCTCTGAACGAGGAGAAACTTCCTTCTTTAGAAAAAGAGTGCAAAGAGAACGCGCAGGTGCTAAGATTCTTTATCTTGAAACAAGTGAAGAGAACGAAAAAAGCACGAGTTTCCCCTGTTTCCGCACCCGCGCCGATTGCAATGGAAGAGAAAAAAGAAGAAAAGATTGATCTGAAAGATATTGACAAGAAGCTCGAAGAAATATTTAAGGAGTAAACGCCTGTGAATTACAACAAAGTCGTCATTATCGGAAACGTCGTGGCAGACCCTGAAGTACGGGCTACACCTTCTGGCCAACAGGTATGCTCTCTGCGGGTGGCAACAAACCGTATCTGGACTGACCAGGCTGGAGCAAAGCAGCAGAAAACGGAGTTTCACAGTGTGGTACTCTGGCGCAGACTCGCTGAAATCGCGTCTCAATACCTTCGCAAAGGAGGGCTCGTCATGATTGAAGGAAGGCTGGAAACCCGAAGTTGGGATGATACTGCCGGCGTCAAACACTATCGCACCGAAATCGTGGCAGAAAATATGCAGCTTGGCCCACGAGGAGCGGGAGGGGAAAGAAGCACCCAACCACCGGCCCAGAAAGAGGAGCAAGCGGACACCAAAGAAGAGATACCTATTATTGAAGAAGATGGAGAGATCGACGTGAAAAATATACCGTTCTAACAAACTCGAAATTCGAATATCAAAATTCGAAACAAATTCGAATATCAAATGATAAAAATTCAAAACCTGTTTCGTATTTCTGATTTCGTGCTTCGGATTTCTTTTACGAAGTAAAAGCTATGGAATGCTATTTTTGCAAGAAAAATATTCAAGATATTGACTTTCGCGACACTATTTTGTTACGGCGTTTTCTCTCCGGCCTCGGAAAAATCCGGAAACGCGCGAAAACAGGTTTGTGCGCCACTCACCAAAGGCAAATCTCACGCTCGGTAAAACGCGCGCGCCACGTAGGACTTTTATCTGCCACTCGCAAGTAGCTGTTCGCGGATTTTCTTCGCTAAATCGGGGTTTTCTTTCAAGAAAACCCTTGACGCGTCTAACCCTTGTCCAATTTTTGTGTTCTCAAACTGAAGCCAGCTTCCGGCTTTTTTCACAACCCCTTCTTTTACTCCCGCATTCACTAAGTCTGCTTCGTACGAAATGCCCTCGTTGTAGTAAATGTCGAATTCGCAGGTTCTAAAGGGGGCTGCCACCTTGTTCTTTACGATCTTCGCCCGAATACGGGATCCTGTAATTTCCTCCCCATGCTTAATTTGCGCCACTCTCCGCAATTCAATGCGTACCGAAGAATAGAACTTCAAAGCAAGCCCTCCAGGCGTGGTTTCGGGATTACCAAACATAACCCCTATTTTCATTCGAATTTGATTTAAAAATATAACACTTGTTTTTGTCCTGGCGACCAACCCCGAAAGCTTGCGCAAAGCGGCAGACATAAGCCGTGCCTGCAACCCAATCTGAAACTCACCTATCTCCCCCGCAATCTCGGCTTTTGGAGTAAGCGCGGCTACGGAATCAATTACCAAAACGTCTACCTCACCGGACCTAATGAGTGTTTCTACAATCTGCAAAGCTTGCTCTCCGGAGTCGGGCTGAGAAATCAGCAGATCTTCGATTTTTACTCCAATACGCCTCGCGTAATCGGGATCCAACGCGTGTTCCGCGTCGATAAAAGCCCCGACTCCACCCTTCTTTTGCGCTTCGGAAATAACGTGAAGCGCCAAGCTTGTCTTCCCCGCGGATTCCGGCCCATAGATTTCAATGACTCGCCCCCGAGGAACCCCCCCCACCCCTAAGGCCATATCCAAAGAAATAGATCCTGTTGAAATAACGTCCACGTCCATCGGCTTTGCCTCCGACAGCTTCATAATCGCACCTTCTCCGAAGCGCTGCTTGATTTCAGCTAACGCCTCCGCAAGATCTGCGGCGTCTTTTTTTGGTTCTTTCTTTTTTGCCATAAAATTATTGTACACTCTAACCTTCTAACAATCCAACATTAATTACGGATTCACCCAATCTGCTCCTTCTTCGGCATTCCTTCCTCTCGAAGCGTACACCTCCCGCGGTTTGGCTCCGTCCGCAGGCCCCACGACCCCTCTCTCTTCTAAAATATCGATTATTCGAGCTGCTCTTGCGTATCCTAATTTTAAGCGGCGCTGAAGCAAAGAAGCGGAGGCCTTGCCCGACTCCACGATCACGCGTTTTGCCTCTTCGTACAAAGGATCGTCGTCTGCATCATCCAGTCCGCCTTCCAGCGCATCTTGCGCACTTTGCGCCAGCCCGCTCTCATCCATATCTTCCCGTACTACCCCCTCATTCTCCCGACTTATCCATTCCACAATTCTCTTTACTTCTTTCTCCGAAACATACGCTCCCTGGACTCTTCGAGGCTTGGAAAGCTCCGCCGTCACAAAAAGCATATCGCCCTGGCCAAGAAGTTTTTCCGCTCCCGCCGAATCCAAAATCGTGCGTGAATCAACCTGTGAAGCAACTTGGAAGGCAATCCGTGAAGTAATATTCGCCTTTATTAATCCGGTGATAACTTCCACGGATGGTCGTTGCGTCGCAAACACGAGGTGGATACCCACGGCGCGCGCCATTTGAGCTAACCTGACAATCATACCTTCCAACTCTTTGCCGCGCGCGGCCATTAAATCGGCGAGCTCGTCAATAACCATTACGATGTAGGGAATTTCTTCCATCCCTTGGCGCTCCGCCGCAAGCGCGTGATATCCTTTTAGATCGCGCACCCGGACTTCGGAGAACACCGAAAATCGGCGCTCCATTTCTTTGATAAGCCATTTCAACGCGTTCAGAGTACGCTGGGTATCGAAAATCACGGGGGTCAACATATGGGGAAGATCGTTATGCATGGGAAACTCGACCCGCTTGGGATCCACGAGGATAAAACGCAATCTCGAAGGCGGATTTTTGTACACCAAGCTCATAATGATATTGGAAAGCCCAATTGTTTTTCCTGAACCCGTCGCGCCCGCAACCAGCAAATGAGGCATGCGGGCTAAATCCGCGTACACGGGCTTGCCGGAAACATCTTTCCCGAGCGCGAGTGGCAAGAGAGCTGAAAATTCCTGATATTCTCTATGCTCCAAAAGGCTCCTCAACCGTACAACGGCGCGCGTCTTGTTTGGAATTTCTACGCCAACAAGAGCACGCCCCGGAATGGGGGCTTCAATGCGCAAAGGGTGAGCCGCCAATGCCAGCGCAAGATCATTTTGCAGAGCGGTAATGCGCGAAAGCTTGATTCCCTCTGCCGGTTTAAACGCATACTGGGTTACGGCGGGCCCTACATTCACTTCTGAGATCTCCACTGGAATATCGAAATTCTGCAGGGTTTTTTTGATAATCGCAGAATACGCTTTAACGTCGCCTGCGTTTGGCGCTCCCTTCTCCTGATCCAGAAGCTCGAGCGGAGGAATTTTATAATCTCCCAGAGGGGCCGCGATAGCGTCCCTGCGCTTTTCTTTTTTCTTTTGTCCCGCCGAAGAGGAGTCCTCTCCTTTTTCAGAATCGAACGATGAAGACGTCTGCATTTTAGGTTCGGGCTCCAAAGGCGAAACTTCAAACTTCGGCTCAAAAATTTTCTTAACTTTTTCCTTTGCGACTTCTCCAAACGAAGGCTTCTCTTGCTTTTCATGCGGGAGCATTTGCCATAAGATTACTCCACCCACTGCAAGAAGCGCCAAGAAAATGATTTCCCCCACCCAAAAGCCGAACGCCGTAAACGCGGGCAGGGAAATCACAGAACCTAACCACCCTCCCATCGCAAAAACGTCTTCACGACGCCCCCTGGCAAATGTGGCCAACACTCCACTCGTACTCACCACAAGCAGACCCAAACCCAAAAAAACAAGCAGGGCGCTGTATTTTTTCATACTCCAAAGAACCAATCCCGCAAAAACGAAAAAAAGAGGAAGCACAAAGACTGCTCTCCCTATGGAAAATTGAGTCCCCTCAAGCAAGAAATTACCCGCCGCTCCCGCTTTACCGAAGAAGGCAAACGCGAGAACGAGAGCAAGAGCAAACATTACGATGCTCAAAATCATGCGCTTTGCCCGCTCGGGTACTTCAAAATGAAGGCTCGGAATAGGGAGATGAAACCCTCCGTTTTTTTTCTTTCTCTTTCCCACAATACTCCCATTATACCGCTTTCCTAGGGCAATTCAAACCCCACCGTTGGCATAATAGCCGAATTCTACCAAAAAATTACACAAAAGACGAATGACCGCACTCGTGAAAACAAAACGTCAATAACTCTACGATCGTGAAGTTATTGACAGAAAATCTACGCAGTGCGAAAATTCTTATATGAGACCTCACGGAGAAATTGCCAAATTGATACTGGTAACAGTCGGGCTTGCCGGAATAATCGTAGTTGTTGCCGCAGCTCCCGGCGTACTGCTTGCCGGAAAACTTTTCGAACACAAGTGGAAGCAATTCCCAAAAAAGTACGAGAAGCAAAAAGTCGCGTACGCGATACGGCGGCTCGAGAAAAGCAATCTGCTCAAAATAAAAGAACGAAACGGGAAACTTACTATAGAGCTTACAAAAGAAGGAAAGCAAAGATTCCAGAAGATTCGATCTACGGAAAGTCAACTCGCGAAGTTGCGCATCACAAAACCTCCGCACTGGGACGGAAAGTGGAGAATTGTGCTTTTCGACATCCCAGAGCAACCGCACAGGCAAGCTCGCGATGTATTACGAGGAAAGCTAAAAGAATGGGGGTTCTGTCCGCTCCAGAAAAGTGCGTGGGTCTGTCCTTGGCCGTGCGAAAACGAAATTCAGCTTGCCGCAGAACTTTACGGAATATCCCGATATGTTAACGTAGTAATTGCAGAAAAAATTTCCGACGACCTCCCAATCCGAAAACATTTCGGACTGTAATTGTTACGATCTACTTACTCAATACTGCGGGAAGATATCAATAACTTCACGATCGGGGAGTTATTAATATAGTCCTTCCATACTCGTATACTCGACCCCTTATCTCTCAAAATGGATTACTTCTTCCCCTCGGCAAGGGGTTTGGGTTTAAAACCGGTGCCGGCGGGGATGAGCTTGCCGATAATCACGTTTTCCTTGAGGCCGCGGAGACGATCCTCTTTCCCTTCCAGCGAGGCCTGGATAAGAACCCGAGAAGTTTCCTGGAAGGAGGCTGCCGACAGGAAGCTCTCTGTAGTAAGAGCAATCTTGGAAATTCCGAGCAGCAAATCAACAACTACGGGAACGTTTTTCCCCGCCTTTTCAAGCCGCTCCTTTTCCTCCATATAACTCCCTCTGTCCACAATCTCGCCTTCCGAAAACCTGCTATCCGCTCGATCTTTAATCCGCACGCGCGCAAACATTTGCCGCGTGATAACTTCAATATGTTTGTCGTGAATAGAAGCTCCCTGTGAACTATAGATTCGCTGAACCTCTTTTGCAATATACCGTTGCGCCTCTTCTTTCCCGGCGGTCTTGAACAATTCATCCAAATCCAGATTTCCTTCCCACAACTGTTGCCCTCTTTTCACCTGTGTTCCCTTCTGCACCCATACGGCTCGTTTGGCAGGAATTTCATATTCAACAAGATCGCTCTTTACGCCACTCTCTTGCTTTTCTGATTTTTCTATAGAACGGATCTTTATGATTCCATCTGCCGTAATATCCTCAACCACTCCGTCTACTTCAGAAAGCTGCGCTTTCCCTCCGGGAACACGCCCTTCAAAAATTTCTTCCACGCGCGGAAGCCCCTGAGTGATGTCTCCACCTGAAGCTACACCTCCGGTGTGGAAGGTACGCATGGTAAGCTGGGTCCCGGGCTCTCCAATGGACTGGGCGGCAACAATTCCTACCGCAGAGCCCAGTTCAATCATCTTGCCTGCCCCCAGATCCCATCCATAACATTTCCGGCACAATCCTCGCAGTGTTTTGCAGGCAATCGGCGAGCGGACGCGAATCGTCTCAATTTTTTTGTCCTCGCTAATCTTCTGGGCGCAAGGCCAGTCGATAACTGCTCCCTTCTTCACGTACTGCCCAACAGCCTCCGCGGCAACTCTGCCTCCGATTTTGAGAGCAAGATTCTGCCCCAAATCTTCTGCATCCCGCTTGGAAACCACAATACCCTTTGTCTCTTTGCAATCTTCCTCGACAATAAGCACGTCGTGCGCAACATCGATCAACCGCCGTGTCAGATATCCCGCAGTAGAGGTTCTCAAAGCAGTATCTGCAGTACCCTTTCTTGCTCCGTGAGTGGAAATAAAGTATTCAAGTACATCAAATCCTTCCTTAAAAGAATGTTTTACCGGAAGTTCGATAATGCGGCCCGCGGGGTTAATCACCAAACCTTTCATCCCGGACATCTGCACAGGCTGAGACCAAGAACCTCTCGAGCCAGAATCAATAATCGAGAAAACAGATTTTCCTTCGGGCAGCGCAAGACTTTTGGGGACCAATTTCTCAATCGTGGATTTTACACGCTGCCATACCTCGATTACTTTAGCTGACCGCTCCTCTCTCGAAAGCAATCCGTTGCGCCAATGCACATCAATCTGTTCAACTTCCTTTTCTGCCTCTGCCATAAGCTGTTCTTTCTCGGGCGGCACGATAAGATCACCCATTCCCCAGGTTGTTGCAGATTTCGTAACGTACTCAAAGCCGAGTCCTTTTACTCGGTCGAGAATTTCTTCAGCCTCTTCCTGCTTATAGCGCCTGATAATATCTCCGATGATGGCCCCGAGTTTCTTAGATGTCATCTGCCCGTTCACGAAAGGATAATCCGCGGGAAGAGTTTCCTGGAAAATTATTCTTCCTATCGTAGTTTCTTCGAGCTTTCCATTCAACAGAATGGTCGCCATTTCCCGGAGGCCAAGTATTCCCGCCTCGTATGAAAGCAGAGCTTCTTCTTTGGAACAAAATCTTTTCTGAGTCCGCACGCTGGCGGATTCATCCACCCCTGTAAGATAGTAACATCCAAGCACCATATCTTGGCGCGGCCCTACGATAGGATTTCCGGTCGCTGGCTTCAGAAGATTAACCGCAGAAAGCATTAATTTCTTTGCCTCTTCCTGCGCTTCTGTAGAAAGCGGCACATGGACTGCCATCTGATCTCCGTCAAAATCAGCATTGAATGCCTCACATACCAAAGGATGCAGTTGGATTGCTTCTCCTTCCACCAATACCGGATAAAATGCCTGAATGCCCAAACGGTGAAGCGTGGGCGCACGATTCAAAAGCACTAATCTATCTTTTGCGACTTCTTCCAAAATTGCCCATACTTCATCGGTCTCATGCTCAATCAAACGAGTCGCGCCTCGAACGTTATACGCAAGCTCTCGTTCCAAAATTTCGTGAATAACAAAAGGTTTGAAAAGCTCCAAAGCCATATGCTTTGGCAGACCGCATTGGTGCAGCTTCAAGGCAGGTCCGACCACAATAACGGAACGTCCCGAATAGTCCACGCGTTTCCCGAGAAGATTCTGGCGGAATCTGCCTTGCTTACCCTTCAGCATATCAGCCACTGACTTGAGCAGACGTTTGCCTCCGGTAGTGGCGCCCGTCATGGTGCCTTTCCGCATATTGTTGTCCAGCAAAGCGTCCACCGCTTCCTGCAGCATGCGTTTTTCATTGCGGACAATAACATCTGGCGCGCCGATTTCCAAAAGATATTTTAATCGATTGTTTCTGTTGATTACCCTTCGGTACAAATCATTCAAATCTGAAGAAGCATACCTGCCACCATCAAGCTGTACCATAGGACGCAAATCCGGAGGCAAAATCGGAATTGCCGTCAAAAACATCCATTCTGGGCGGATACCTGCCTGTATCATTCCTTGGCACAATCTGATGCGGGCTAAAATCTTTTTCCTGTTCTGCGGCGTGGCCTTGTCCAGTTCGCCGTACAGCTCTTTTGTGAGCTTTTTCAGATCGGTCCTCTCAAACAATGAACGAAGTGTTTCTGAACCTGTGCCAGCCTCAAAAACTTGTCCATATTTGAGGGATAGCGTTTGATACTCCGTTTCTCCAACGATGCGAAAGGAAACCAACGACTGAACCTCCTGCCTTGCCCTATCTCGAGCTTCCTTCAGCTGATTTTTTCCCTCGCCTTCTTTCCCTTTTGCCCTCTGCTTCCATTCCGCGTCAATCTCCTCTAAAGCTTTACCGCGCGCTTCTTCATTCACCGATAATATAATGTAGGCCGCAAAATAAATTACCTTTTCCAAGCCTTGAGCTGGAATATCCAAAACCAATCCCATCCTGGAAGGAACTCCCCGCAAATACCAAATGTGAGAACAAGGGGTGGCAAGTTTCAGGTGCCCCATGCGCTCTCTTCGGACGGAAGATTTGGTAACCTCCACGCCGCAACGATCGCAGACGACACCTTTATAACGAATTTTTCTGTACTTGCCGCAATAACACTCGTAATCTTTTTCCGGGCCAAAAATGCGTTCATCGAACAACCCATCCTTCTCCGCGCGCTGGGTGCGGTAATTGATAGTTTCGGGCTTTGTCACCTCTCCGTGAGACCAAGACAAAATGTCTTCTGGGGAGGCGAGCTTTATTCGAATTGCTTCAAGATCTACAACACGCATAGGTTAAAAATTAGCGTTTTTCATCTTCCTTCTGTATCTTCCCTTTCACCTCGATATGTAAAGCTAATGAACGCAATTCGTTCAGCAGAAGGTTAAAAGACGCGGGAAGGTTCGGAGTCTGAATAGGCTGTCCGCGCAAAATTGACTCATAGGTAGCGGCTCTTCCGGGCACATCATCTGACTTGATGGTAAGCATTTCCTGAAGCGTATGAGCTGCCCCATATCCTTCCAATGCCCACACTTCCATCTCTCCAAAACGCTGTCCCCCAAACTGGGCCTTTCCCCCCAGTGGTTGCTGGGTAATTAAAGAATAAGGGCCAATGGAACGCATATGAATCTTATCCTCAACCATATGGATAAGCTTCATCATATATACATAGCCCACCGTGATCTTATGGACGAAGGGAGTCCCGTCTCTTCCATCATACAGGGTCACCTTCCCGTCGAGAGGAAGCCCAGCCCTTTCCAGTTCTGCTCGGATATCCTCTTCGTTAGCTCCGGACAACCCAGGGGTTACTGCTAGATATCCTAACTCGTGCGCCGCCCAGCCCAAATGAGTTTCCAAAATCTGCCCGATGTTCATGCGGGAAGCTACTCCCAAAGGATTCAAAATAATGTCGACGGGCGTTCCATCTTCCATATGAGGCATATCGGCCTCGGGAAGCACCAGCGAGATCACGCCCTTGTTTCCATGGCGCCCGGCGAGTTTGTCGCCCCGCTGAACTTTCCGAAGTTCCGCCACCTCCACATGAATGCGTTTCATAACCCCGGGCTCTAGCCTGTGTCCTTCCTCTCTTGAGAAAACCTTCACGTTCACGACACGTCCTCGCTTCCCGTGGGGCATAAGCAGCGAAGTATCTTTCACGTCCCGTGCCTTCTCTCCGAAAATTGCCCGGAGAAGACGCTCTTCTGCGGTAAGGTCCGCCTCTCCCTTAGGAGAAATTTTCCCGACAAGAATATCGTTTGGCCCCACTTGAGCTCCCACCCGCACAATTCCTTCCTCATCCAAATCTTTGAGTTTTTCCTCGCCCACATTCGGGATATCAGAAGTGGTTACCTCAGGGCCTAATTTGGTCTCCCGCACATCACAGGTAAAATCTTCTAGGTGTATGGAAGTATATACGTCATCTCTCACTACACGCTCTGAAAGAATAACAGCGTCTTCATAATTTCCACCGCGCCAAGGCATAAATGCCACCAACAAATTCGCGCCGAGGGCAAGCCTTCCATGATCGATTGCGCCACCATCGGCAATAATCTGGCCTGCCTTCACCGCATCTCCCTTCTCCACAATAGGCTTCTGATGGAAACAGGTGTACTGGTTGGTTCGTGCAAAGTTTTTTAGTTGGTAGTCATGAAACTCTGTTTTTGAATTTTGCTTGCCCGCCGAACCCTTGGATTTTACCCTAATATGTCTTGCATCCACCTCTTGGACCAAGCCATCTTCCTGCGCTACTACTGCTAACCCGGAATCTTTTGCTACTCTCACTTCATATCCGGTCCCCACCAACGGCGCCTGGGGTTTTATCAAAGGCACTGCCTGCCGCTGCATATTGGAACCCATCAAAGCGCGGTTTGCGTCATCATTTCGCAAAAAGGGTATCAACGCGGTAGCCACGGAAATAAATTGCTGGGGCGAAACATCAATAAAATCAACCTTATCCCGATCTACCATACCAGGTTCCCCTTTAACTCTTGCTTCCACTTTTTCTGGGATGATCCTTCCTTCCTTGTCTATCGGGACTCCCGCCGGAGCAATGCTATGTTGTTCTTCCTCGTACGCAGTAAGATAGCGCAATTCTTTCGTTATTTTCCCTTTTTCCACCTTAAAGTAAGGGGTTTCCAGAAAGCCGTATTCATTGATCTTCGCGTAAGATGCCAAATGCCCCACGAGTCCGATATTTGGCCCCTCCGGAGTTTGAATCGGGCAAATCCTTCCGTAGTGGCTTGGCTGGACATCCCGTACCTCAAAGCCGGCTCGTTCTCTGGTCAAACCTCCTGGCCCAGTTGCGGAAATCCGACGCTTATGCTCCAGCTCTGCCAAAGGATTCTCGTTATCCATAAACTGCGTGATCTGAGAAGAAGTAAAGAATTCTTTCACGACCGCCATCACGGGCCTAGGATTAATCAACTGCGCGGGGGTAATGGTTGACGGATCCAAGGTAGACATGCGATCCTTCACAATACGCTCCATGCGCATAAAACCCACTCGCATGCGGTTCTGCAAGAATTCCACAAAAGTGCGCACTCGCCGGTTTCCCAAGTGATCAATTTGGTCAGGTTCCGCGCCCGACGTGTTGTTCAAACGGATAACCTCCCGCAACGCCTCTACTACGTCTTCCAGTTTCAACACCCGATCCTCTACTGCTATTTCATCATCAACTTTTGATTTTTGCAAAGATGGCAATCTTTGCAACGTCTTCCACCGCCCCACACGGGACAAATCATATCGCTCAAAATTGAAAAACATATTCCAAATGAGCTCTTTTGCCGTGTCTGCGGTAACGTAGTCCCCTGGCCTTAATCTCCGATAAATCTCTACCAGTGCTTCTCCTTGGTTTTTGCTGGCGTCTTTCTTGAGTGTCTCTTCTATATATTTAAGTCCGCCAGATGCGGCGGATCCTGTATCTACATCGGCAAAAAGTTTTTTGATTTCTTCGTCTGTTTCCACGCCAAAAGCCCGAAGCAAGGTTGTTGCCGCGGCTTTTCGCTTCCGGTCGATGCGCACGCCGATGAACCCGGAACTTTCGGTCTCGAATTCCAGCCATGCCCCTCGATTTGGGATAATCTTGGCGCCGAATTGATTCTTCCCATGAGCGAGTTGCGCGGTGAAAAACACTCCCGGAGAACGAATGAGTTGAGCAATAGCAACCCGTTCTACCCCATTCAACACGAAAGTTCCCCTCTCGGTCATCAAGGGAAAATCGCAGAGAAACACTTCTTGTTCCTTTACTTCCTTTGTCTTAAGGTTTACCAACCGAACGCGCACTCGCAAAGGAATCTCAAAAGAATCATCATTTTTCTTCGCCTCAACTTCAGTGGGGTAATTCGCCTTCCCGAGCTTGTAATCCAAAAACCAGAGCTCAAACTCTTTTTTCGTGTAGTCGCGAATAGGAGAAATCTCAAACAGCAATTCTTTGAGATGACGTTGCCAAAAAACACTCCAGCTTTCTTGCTGGACAGCAAGCAGATAAGGCAGCTCAAGATGGATGGGAGATTTCCCAAAATCTTTAATTTGCTGGGGGGAAGAAGGCATACAAACAACAAAAATGACCCTTAACAATCGAGAAGGGCGCCCTCAAAAGCGCTGTTGATTATAAAATGTCGAGGGAGTCAATTGAAAATATAAAAAACGGCGTTAGCGATAGTATACACTATCTTGCCAAATGGGTCAAGCCTCTCCCCCCGCGCGGGCTTTCATGCGTCGAAAAAGCAAAAAAGCAACCAATAAAACAACCAGCCCGGGAAGCAGCACGAACATAAGAAATGCAGAAAGATGAATGGTAAATCCTCCCACTTCAAACCCCTTGTCTCCAATCTCCGGAGCCTTGGAAGGCTGCAATTCTTCTGTTGTAAAAAGTCCCGATAGGATGAGACGATCCGTTCTCACCTGATTCCCAGATGTATCGATCCCAACAATCTCCAATGCATACTCTGCCGGCTGTTTTATATTCGAGAGTATAAAGGAATGTTCAGTCGTAAGAACGCCATCGAGAATGAAAAATGGATAGTCTTCTTTCTCGCGGAACCCATAATACACCTGACCCTTTGTCGCTCCGCTGGTCTTCCAAGAAAGACGCACACTTTCTTGAGGAAGTATTTCTGCCCGAACGTCAGAAATCGTAAGCTCGGGGGACGTGGGAGAAACGGAAGGAGAGGGAGTTCCACCAACTGGCGGAGGTGTTTGAGGAGTAGGAGAAGGTGTTCCATCGGTGGGCGTAGGGGCAATCTGAAATGTTGCGATGCCCGAGGCAGGAATACTCAAGATATTCTGATTGCCCGCATCAGTCAGCACTGCAGAATCTGCGGTAAATGAGAGTGTCGCAGTGCCCAGTGACTGCAAAACGCGGAATTGCACCGACCCCACCACCTGAGAACCTAAAAATCCAGGCGTAGGGCTTCCTCCGGAAATTCTCCCTTGGCCTCCGCTCGCCGTAGCTTCTGCCTTGAACTGCATTACCGAACCTGTGGTATCGACCTGGATCGCTTCCAATTTGTCGGCGGGATACGTGAAATACGCTGCCACTGCATTTACTTGTTGCCCGCCAGTATTCACCATGACAGTAACCGTGAATATAGCGCCTGGCCGCAGCGTTTGAGAAACCGGAGAAAAGAATAATGTTGCAGTCTGCGCGGAAGCGCTTTGCGCAAACGCGAAAACCGCAACCAACACGCTGAAACAAAAAAGAAACTTTTTCATTATACGTTAGTATACCTTAGGGAGCCCAATTCGACAAGAGAATACTCAAATCAAAGATATTCACAACCCCGTCTCCGCTCAAATCACAGGTGCCGGTAGTCCGCTGCCAGTTGGAAAGCAGAATGCTCAAGTCAAAAATATTCACTTTGCCGTCAGCGCTGCAGTCGCCCCGAAGCCTTGTTGAAGATGGCGGCGGTGAAGGAGGAGTAGCGCCCCCGCCTCCGCCGCCGAGCGGCGGAGGC
>Ga0209541_10003258_pt1 | contig 30022 bp, 25 predicted proteins | sample RifCSPlowO2_01_FD_184027 | JGI IMG/M metagenome (GOLD analysis project Ga0209541, IMG submission 184027) | Groundwater microbial communities from Rifle, Colorado - Rifle CSP2_plank lowO2_0.1 (SPAdes) (version 2) | ecosystem: Environmental > Aquatic > Deep subsurface > Groundwater | place... | reverse complement strand
AAATCAAAAATATCACTACAGGGGTTATTATCAAAAAGATAAAAGCTGTATTCGCAATATTGCTTACATCCTTTATCAAAGTTTCAGCAGCTAAAGAATTAACATTAGGGTCTATTGCGTTTATTTGAGGCACATAAGTGCTGATTAATACCAATAAGCCCTTTAGTCTTAATTTAGCATATACCAAGAATAATCCTAAAAAAACAACAAAGCCTATATCTAATAGGTAAGTCCTAAGAATGTTTTTTTTGATAAAATCTTTAAGCATTTTCAGGTGACAATGGAAAAATTCCATCCCTTTCTTTTTCAAAAAGCTCATCCAAAACAGTGATCTGCACATTAATCCTTTCTAAGAGACGCTCCTCAGCCTCGCCATTTTTAATATTAGCAGAGCCATCTGGACTAATATACCCAATTTCAGCATCCCACAAAGCATTCACCTTAAAGATAGGGTAAGTACTTCCAATTTTATCATTCTTGATGTAGTACGTGTTACTTAGTCCTATCCCATTTAGCCTAATATGTAGAATTGAATCGCCAAAACCAAGACGAGGACGCTGGTAGTTAAGAGAGAATGTATTCTTATCACCCTCACCAAGACCAAAAGTTTCTCTCAATGATTCAACAGTAGGGGAGTTTACATCCTCATTCATCTTATCTGCTTCAGTGGAAGAAGTTGCAGAAATGCATTGATTATTACTCCAGGTACAATCAAACACACAAGGGTCCCATTTCTCACATTCATCTTCATCTTTATAAACAGAACATTGTGATCTTTGAACAGCTTGAGAACTACACGAGTAACAAGAGTCCGGAAGGGGATTGGTATCATAATAACAACTTCCAGTTCCTTTAGCTCTTTGGTGGCATATGTTTACTCTATCCCAAGGAGTAAAGACAGTGTTAAGTGTATTCTCAGAACAAGAATTAGTGTCTGATAGCTTTGACTCTCTTTCCTTCCTGCATTGCTCCTGAGTTAAACCACTTGTTTCTATAGTGCCCTTATCATAACACTTTTCTTTTTGGTTTATACAATAATATACTCCATCAGCTCCACAAAGAGTGAACTTATCCACATTCTCAGCTTCACTAGCCATAACCTCAGCAACTTCTTTTGCTCTTCTTTCAGAATCTTCAATTCTTGCATTTTCATTAGCTAAATATAAATAAGCTTGCCCTATTCTTAGCTGAGCTAAAGCTCCAAAATCAATTGATTTTACAGAAACATATCTAAGTCCTCCTCCATCATCTTCATAGCCAATAATATAATCTTTAACATAGTTCCAATCACTTAGTATAATATCATCATGTATATGGCCTTGTAACAAATTATTTTTTCCATTATAAATTCCAGCAAAATCTACATTCCTTAAGTCAGTCACAAGTCCCCCTTTTTCTTCATCATATTTCTGTACAATATTCCTAACATTCTCATCTATCAACAGTTTATTATTCAATCTAACTGTAGTAGTATCAATCCAACAGCTTCCTAAATTGATTTCTTCTTCATCTTTTCCACAAGTCCCAACAACTTCCCACCTTCCTTCTAATCCTCCTTCACCAGGATTACTTACACTACAGACTCTCACAATACCTCCAGTAACATCTCCAAAGCTTGTAGGGCTGGCAATTCCTTTTATTGTTGGTCCGGAATTGTCTTCAGGAACACATTGTTCTTTTGTGTTGATATTTTTGGTTAACTCGCTCTCAATCGCTTTATCAGTTATATATCGGATTCCTAAACTAGTTGAAGCCCTTCCAAATCCACAGGTTTCTTTGCCGTTTATCTCAACGCAAATTTCATTATACCCGCTTCTTCCAACAAAATCAATATTCTTGCTTACAAAATCTCCTGCAGGAACAAATCCCCTTCCTCTTCCACCAGCTCTCTCAGTAACATAAGCTACATTGCCTAGAGTATCTTTAAGATAAACACTATATCTAATATCAGTAGCTCTTCCAGCATAAATATGATAGAACACACTATATCTTGACTGCTCATCCACATTGCTTAATATACCCTCAGCAACATTTAGCCTTGTATCACCAGCACTGCTTGCCCAAGAGTATTCATCAAAGAATGCAGTAAATTGAGGAGGGCTCTCTGGAGTTATAACCTGGTCTATTAATTTCCCAATTCCAGGGGCTTTTCCAGCATATATGTTCTTACAGATTTCCGTTCCCACCTGCCCTAATGACCTAGCTTCATAAGCAGATAGTGAAGCAGTAGAGTATTCATTAAGGAAGAATTTTGCAGAATCACTTACCTGACCAATTTTCTTGCTAAACTGACTAGGTGTATATTCCCCTCCTCCATCAGCATTTTCGAAAAGCTTTCCTTGTACAACATTAAGCACACCAAGAGTTCCGGTTATTGAAACAGCCTCTCTCCATATATTCTCACAGATAAATACACTTTTTACTTTATCACAAATCCCAACATTTTCTCCATTTGCTTTTGAAGTCTGCAAACATTCTTCATACCCTTGGAACACACTTCTTATTCCTTCTAATCCTGACTGCAATCCAGGCAGACAAACAGGAGGTATCACATTAGTTCCTCCAGCGAAATTAGAATTTGGCATTCCCAAGACTAATGAACCAATTATTCCTGTCTCAGGTACATTATCAACATACCACTTTCCTCCCAGATTAAATCTTGAAGTAGGGCACATAACAGGATCACAAACATTAAACAATACTTTACAATCCCCAATCCCCATCACATCTGTACAATGCAATTCATTGACCGCATTTAGAGCTTTAGATCTCGCATGACTGCATATGAAATTTGTTGTTTTATAATCTCCCTGTCTACAGAACCCTGCTCTATTAACTGCTTGTTTTAATTCCTGTTCCTTTCTCGGGTCTAGCTTAACAACGCTGTCTGATCTTATTATCACATCATCACTATCGCACAAAATTCCATTAGGTCCGACATTTCTCTCATCAACAGTCTTAGGAGTCCCATCTTCAAAATATTCTAGCACTCTTACATAATTTCCATTTCCTGTAGGAACACAAAAAGGCCTTCCATTATCATAGTACTCTGCAACTCCTGCTCTAGCATAGGTATTCCTTATTCTCTCTCCGTAATAATTTTCTGTATTTGAATAGTAATACTTATCCCCGCTCTGGTATACAGTCTTACCATCCTCTGTAATCACTAATTTGTTATCTTCTCCTCTTAACTCAGTCACCTGAAGAATTTTATTTCCAGTAGAATCAAATGCCTCTCCATTTACAAATGTAATAGGCCCAGCATTGAACTGACCCACCTTTATTTGTACTGGTTCTACATTCTGCGATAATTCATTTAGTTTAACTTCAAATGCTTCTCTTTTTAATCTTTCGTTAGTATTATCACTAGCAGCAACTTGATCTGAAAAAGCTTTAGCTTTATTTACATTTAATTTTGTTTCATCAACATTATCCTTCTTAGCCTCGTACCTCTCTTCTAATTTTGCTAAGTAATCAGATTCCATTTTGTATTCAACAGAATCTGCATTAAGTTCATCAAGATTAGTTTGTGAATCTGCTATCTGCAGTCTTAATAGTTCAAGTTCTCTGACCTCTTCTGCAGGAACCAGAATATCATCATTTTCACTAAACCTGTACTCGCTATACTTAGTGTTATAATTAGAATTCATATAATCATTAGAGTCTTTAATATTCACTACTTCTTCCTTTGCTCTTTTCTCAATGTATTCCTTGTTAGCTATCACACACTCATCATAATTACTGTAAGTCTTGCCAGCCCCGCTATTTTGTATGCAGTGTTGACCAAATCCACTATTCCCATCTACTCCTCTTAATACTAAGTTCTTAGCCTCTAAAAAGTCGCTATTCCCCCAATTCTTCAAGGTTAAAAACGCAAAAGTTCCAAGGCAGATAGCTCTCCAAGTTTTAACAATTTTGTCTAGTTTATTGATAATGTCATCAAGTTTTTCAATAACTTTTTTGGTATTTTCTATCTGCTTGTCTATCTGTTCTGTACTAAACTGGATAGACCTTCTTTCTATAGGAATTTTAACATCAACTACACTTCTGCTAATGGCTCTTCCGCTTCCTGGCAGGATTGTAATATATGCTTGTTTCTTACTATCTACTCTTAATATCTGTACAACAGCCGAATCTTCTTTTCCAGTTTGTAAAGTCTCAACCTCATCTAAACTAATAGTTTCTGTCCTCCCTCCCACTGTAGGATCACTAGTAAACACCTGCTTTACTGTAATTCTCCTGGATGTAATAGAATCTACAATCCAATTAAAATCCCTATTAGCATCATCTTTTCCACCAATTACTAGACTCCCTGCTTTAAGGGTTTTTTCCTCATTGTTAACACTCAATGTAACAGTAGGTTGCTCTTGTAAGTTTATGCCCCTAACAGATTTAAGGATAACATTTACATTCTCATCTTCAAGGTAGATCTTGGCATTTCTTACATCTGCTTTTTCTCCAATCTCTTTTTCTAATCCCTCTTTTCTTTCTAATGCTTTCCCTAAAAATATTCCCTCTGTAACCAACCCATAAACCGATATAGCCTCCCTTTTATAGAGCAAATTATTTTCTCCGAGCCCTTCATAAGCTTGGCCTAAATAAAAGTGAGCATCACTTAAATCTTGCCCGATCAATCCCTTATTAATTGCTTCATTAATTTCTTCTATAGACTTACAATACAATCTTGTACTTGATTGGTTCAAGGCATGATTATCATCAAACTGGACACCATCACAAACATTTTCATCTAATAAAGTTTCAGTACTCACAAAAGCAGTTGCAGCCTCTTCAGTTAAAGGATAAACTTTTAAAACAGATTTAGCAGCTTCTCCAGCTGTCTTCTTTCCATCATTATCAAAATCTTTAATTGGTACATTTTGGTTATATCCCTCACTTCCTTTTTCAAATAATACATAACTATCCTCCCTCCCTATTGCTCTCCCAGGCAATAAAACCGCCATATAAACATCCTGTAAACTATTTTGTCTAATTTTTCCCTTGTATGTCTCAAAATATTTTTTAACCAAATCAAGCTGTTGCACAGCAGACATACTTTCCAATTGAGCAGATGTAGTTTCAACAGTTTTCATGCCTGTATTTGGACAAAATTGAATCAAGCCAAAACATCCAAGAGAATTTTCTGCTTTATGATTAAATCCAGACTCAAAAGCCATAACAGCCATTAAATGATTTGGATTAATGCCTAGATCCTTAGATATCTGCTCAACTTCAGTAACAAATTCTTGTCCAAAGCTATTTTGATAAGTTTTGTATCCAACACTGTCCACATCTACCTCATTTTCTGATGTTTTTTGTTCTTCTTGAGTTTTAGAATAATAAATAATCCTTAAAGTCTTTCTCTGACCCTCGCCATTAACAATAACCACCTCATCATACCTTGTTTTTTTCCCCTTTGTAATCTCATTATGTTTTATAGTCTCAACTTTCCAGTCACTCCCAGGATAAAGCCTCTGCCCTTCTACTAGCTCATAAATATCTCCGTTTACCTCAATCTTAGCTGTATTTCTAGGCAGCGCAACATCATTTAACCTAACTCTAAAAAAACTATTCTCAACAGGTCCAAAATCTTGTAGTCTTATAGGAGAACTCTCTTCTCCTTTATTAAGTGTAAATGTCCTCAATCTTCTTAACCTGCCATCATAAACACTAACTGTAGCACTATCATCATTTATTCTATCCACTCTTACATATCCATTTCTTGCCCAAAATGAATCTTTTTCAGAGCTATCTTTCCACATAGTTTCATCAACATTTTCAATTAACCTCAAATCCTGTGCACCAAATCCCCCAAAATTACTTTCCAAATCAAATCTTATATCCATGCTTATCTCTGCATCTATCACAAGCCCTCCTCCAGCACTTACTTCAACGCCATTCAAATCAGTTGAAAATACAGTATTATTAAAACCAGTCAATTCTCTCTCATCATTAATTTTTCTTAACTGCAATATTAAATACCCCATATCGAAGAATCTTCCAGTTTCATCTACAACATAGTGTCTATCTCTTGGTTTGACATATATAACATTTGAAACTAGGTTACTTGTACTTTTTTTGCTTGTTATACTGACTTTTTCTATTTCCGGAATTCCAAACAAAGGAGATAATTTTAGAGAGTCTTCTCCCAACGCTAAACTTCCCAAGGTAGCTCCTTTCAAATAAACATAAACAGGCACATTTTGCTCTTCCAAGATATTAGTAGGCACTACTGTAGGTTCAATTCTATCAACATTAACAATTATAGATTCACCTGTCTCTTCTTCTCCACTTGAATAAATTGGAATGTCAATATTAGAAAATTGAGCACTAACAAGGCTAGTACTCAATACCAAAATTATGCAAAAAATTGATATTAGCTTTCTTATCATACAAACTCCGGCAATCTAAAATTTTCGTTTAGATGATTATTCTCAATGCTATCATATCCATTAATCAGATCATTCTGTGATAAAGGAGTATCTTGAACAATCGCATAGACCACTAATTCATTGTCTTCGGCAAGTTCACCTCTGTCTAAACCCAATTCAAAGTTATTTCCTCCAATTAAGACATTGTTCAATGTTAGACTTCCCAACTTCTCTGTAACACATTTCTCGCCAACAAATAAGCTTCCAAAAACCCCCAACCCCGAAGGTCTGTAGCATCTCTCTATCTCCTGCTCAGGAATGGTTATTTCTCCATTTTTTAATACATTTACACTAACAGTATAATGCCCATCTCTCAGTTCAAGAATTTTAGATTCTGGATAATTAGCATAAGTGCTATAACCATTCTCCTCTGTAAACTCAAGGTTAGCAGTCTCCCCCTGGACATCCCTAATAATTCCTGTTTTTTTGTCTATAACCTTAACTTTAATTCTTTGAGGGTACAAAGGTTCTAGGGTAATGGAAACACTTGCTGCTGAATTAGTGTCTAATAAAACTTCCGCCTTGTCATATCCTTCTTTTTCAGCAGTTATCTTTCCATTTAAGCATTGAGGGAATGCTTCATCCAGCCCCCCATTGACAGTGCTTCCGATATCACACACAGAATTAAAGCAGTTAAATGAAACCTGGGCATTGTCCAATGGAGAAAGAACAACTCCCTCAATTCCAACGACACTTACATCTACATTATGATTCCTGACTTTGCATACATCAAAATCATCTTCTTCAATTAAATCAAATTCAATAATATTCTTCCTTGGCTGGTTATTGTCTACTACAACCATAAATGCGTATTGGAATATATCTCCATCTTCTTCCAAAGTAACAAGCACAGGATAAGCCACATCATAAACAAAATGATAGCTGTTTAAACATACAAAACTAGATAGGTACTTCAACGGGCCTTTCCTTTCTATAATACTCTCCCCCTCCATTATCTCTCCTTCATCGGGAATAATCCCAATTTCAAAAGGCCACTCCTTGGAGTATCTGAAATTGACATTAGCAGTGCTCCCAACACCAAGGCTGTAATATCTCTCAGTCTTAAAAGTTCCGACATTTTGAACATTTGTTTCTACTATTTTCTTAAAATCACTTTCAACCTGGCTTCTCCTCCAGGTTTTTTTATCACAGGTAAACTCAACATTGCTTCCAGGAATCTCATCATAAAGCCCGATCATGTCTATTGTCATTTCTTCAAAAAATAGCTTTTCATTTTCTTTCTCCAATATTCCCCTTCCCAAAGAGTAAAGCTTCCCCAGCTTTGTGTCTAATACGACCGAAAATTTGTTTAAATTTGAGGTTATGCCCCCAGATGTAATTTCCAAAGGACTCTCTACATTAATCAATACCCTATCCTCTTTGATGTCTACATTAATCTTGCTAGTTGAACTATAGCTTACATCATATTGGTCAAACAAAGCAAGATCCTCATAACAAGAAGCAATATTTCTCATGATGTACTCACCAATCTCTCTCTCCATATCTTGTTCAGAAGGAACAGATAACGTATTGATTCCATTAGGAGTCCTATAAAACCAGTAATTAACATTCAATGCTCCGTTTCCAAATAGGTCTAAGCTATTTCCAAATTTGACTAAAGGGTTCACAATTACCTCTTCCTCAATATTTACATTGCCGCCCTGTAGACCTATTAAATCAACACCCTCTCTGGCTACATCTAAAATACAAGAATCAATAAAATTTTTTGCAGGGATTAGTTCTGGTCTTATATCTAAATCTCTCCCCGACTCCTTAAGTATAGTATTCCCAACAATATAAAAAGATAGCCCCACTACTATTATTATCACAACGCCTATTAAAATGTAAATGCTCACCTGGCCTCTTTTTTTAAACATGCCTAATCTCCCTTAACCTTCTTCTTCACAAGTTCCATAATCTCAGTATTTATATCTTTCTTTAAGCTAGATTTAAATTTTTGCCAAAGTTTCTCGTCCTCAATAAGAAGAAGGTACTTTTTCATCAAAAATAGGTAGATTTAGTTAGTATATAAATATTTCTTAGTTACTTAGTAAGTTACTTAGTTAGTAAGGAAAAGTCTTGAATATCTTAATGTAGGAATAGAGAGTAACAGCCCATTTTATCATGCTCATGTTTGTTTCATAGGCCTTATCTATACCTTCTTTTATTGCTAAAACATTCATAAGAATCCTGTCAGAATAGGCCAGTTTCCCGGTAGGTATTCTTTTTTTTATTATAAAAAAAGGGGTTTTATTCATTTCCTCTTCTAACTTTATATGGAAAATAAACCCATTTTCTAACATCTTTTTTAAATCCTTTATCCTTTCAACATGAGCTTCTCCTATCAAATCATTGTGCCTAAAAGCCATCTCTTTGTTTCTTAATATCTTCATAAAGAGTAGATTTAATTTGTTGTTAAAGTTGATTTTTTCTTCATGTGTTTTTAATCTGCGTAGAGTATTAAAGATATTTGCAGCTTCTCCAATAAAACTATCCTGCCATTCAGTTATTTCTTTAGAGAAAGCTATATTATTTCTCAGAGGAGTAGAGACTTCCTCTAACATTTTCCACGCTCTATTAAGGTTTATTGCTTCAAAATCAGAGTCATTCTTCCCCAAAAGGCTTCTTATCTCTAAAATAGTAGGATTAACAAGAGAAAGGGATTTCTCCATTATATCAGTATCCGCCTTGTAAACAAAAAAAGGTGAAAAATGCTCCTTTACTCTTTCATTAGACACAGGAAACGCAATATTCCGCTTAATCTCTCTAATAATAGGAACGCTTTCTATATCCACTGTTTTAGGGCTTAACTGACTTAGCCCATGTATGTAGATCATAAGTCATAACTCCAGTAAGAATGAACTTAAATATATTTCTAAAATGAGTGGGTCCGGCAGGACTTGAACCTGCGATCTCATCCACGTCAAGGATGTGTCATAGCCATTTTCCATTCTGCAAAAAATGCATGAATTCTAGACCACGGACCCATAAAACTAATGGTGTGCTAAACTCTTTTAAGTTTTTTCAATTTATAAAACTAAATGGAACAAGCAAAACCATTGATAAAAAAGATGATTTATGAAAGAAACGAAGTAGAATCAGCAGCAGAGTGGCTTAAAGAAAAGACAAAAGACGAAAAGGTAAAAGAACTCATCAACATAGCATTTTCTATTTAAAAGCCTCAGGGGCGATTTGAACACCCGACCTACTGCTTACAAGGCAGTTGCTCTACCACTGAGCTACTGAGGCCTAATAAACAAAAAACTAAGAAACAAGTTTAAATAAGTTTTTATTTCTCTATCTTTTTCATTGCCCTTATCTCTACCCCCCCTAGAGGGTAAGTTTTATTCAGAAATTGTTTCATTTCCACATGAACTTTATTAGATATAAGCTCTGAAACAAACGTAGTATAATCTAGATTCTTGAGTAATTTATCAAAAAATTCCTCACATTTTTTCTTAAGATCTCTTCTGGCAGATTTATGTGTATTAAACCTCGTTAACAATAGAGGCTTAACTCTGACCTTAACGCCATCCTTAGTCTTTTTTAATAGAGAAACATCAACCCTGTCCCTTCCAGCTCTAACAATTCTTCTTACATGGGAAGGTGATACCTCATAGCCCACTATCTCGGTAAATGCTGTATTGTCTTTTACTTCTTTTATCTTGAAGTTTATTCTTACATTTTGCATTCTTAAGTTTCCAGTAAGATTAGACATGCTAACATTAACAGTTCTCCCAATTAGGTTTTCAGGCTCATATGCCATCGTCTCCCCCAAAGACTTTTCCTTGAAGTGAGAAGTAGAAGAAATAGTATACCATTTCTTTCTTCCTTTTTTTTGTAGTGATTGAACTGCCATATTCTTAACCTTAGCTTATCAATAGTTTAGCTTGCTCCCTATCATATTTCCAATTTTTAGGTAGTTTTCCTTTAGCCTTATAAAACTTAACAAGTCTCTTAATCTTGCTTTCTGTAAGCTGCAACCCCCTCATTGCAGTCCTATCTCCCTTATTGGCTTCTAAATGTTTATGGACCTTAGTTTCTTTTCTTATTAAATCAAGCAAATCCTCAGGAATTTCAGAAGAAAGTTTATTCTCTTTCAGAATAAAACTAATATTCTTATTTGTGATGGTCCTAACATCAGGAATGCCATAAATATCTCTCAGAGCAATCCCAATTTTGCTTTGAGTATATCCTTGTTTTGCCAGTTTAATAACTAATTGTTCCGCTTCTTTATCTCCATACCTAACCCAGCTAGGTCTAACCTTTTTTATAGGTTTTGTACTCCCGCTTTTTCCTTTTTTTCTACTGTGTAATCTTGCCATTCTTATAAAATTGCCTAGAAAAACAAATTCTAGGCATAGACCAGCCTAAACCGGCACTATCCATAGTATGTTTGTAAAAAGGTACGTATTTATAAAATTATTCTTTGTAGACTATATCATTAGGTCTTACTTTATCTTTCACTTTTATTCCAATGCTATCCCCTTTCTTAGCCTTCTCCACCTTTTTATGTTCAGACTGCATAGAACTCACCACTTGCTCAAAATCAGTGGTGGCTCCTTTAACGGTTATCTTATCACCCACTCTAAGCTCCCCAGTCAATTTTATTGCAGCTACCTCAATCTTAGAATAATATGCAAATACCTTCCCAACTTCTTTTGCCATAAAATGTAGATAACTTAAAAGTATTTAAAGATAGCCCCAGGAGGATTCGAACCTCCGTCTCGAGCTCCAAAGGCTCGAATGCTTGACCACTACACCACGGGGCTATAATTTCAAAATAAGAAACCATTCTTTTAAACCTTTTTGTTCAAATAAAAAGATACCTTTAATAATTTTATTGAATGACTGTAAATAATATGGCTGAACAACAAACAACTGAACAAAGAGTGGTAACTATTCAATATAGAAATGGCTCAGATCAGTTAGTAGTGTCTCCAGGTAATAGGGTGCCTAGAAGAGTAGCTGAATTAGCTGAGATCCACAAACCAAACACAACTCGATATTTAGGAACACCTATACAAGAAGGGACATATATCGCAAGATTTACATGGGAAGGAGATCCAACTGTTTTGCAAAGAGCAAATGATTTCGCTGCAAGAGTCGTAAGTCTTGTTGAGAGGGTTACAATAGGTCCAACAGGAGTTGAAGAAACTATAGAAAAACCAGCACCTCCAAAACCGCAAGATCATTATGAAATTAATGGATAATCAATCTATTTTTTTAAACATTCTATCCTTACTAAAAAATAAATAATAAAGAACAAGTAAACCGACTATAGACAAAATAACCAATAAAGCAGGATGCGGCTCAGTCATTATTTTTTGTACCTCCCTCTTCCCTCAACTTTAGTCAATCTATCTATGACTTCCTTATCATTATAACCTTTCAAAACATGTTTGAAAGATTCTTCAGCATATTCATAATGCTTACTCTCAAAAGCTTGCTTTAACAAGTGAAGATCTACTGCTTTATCTTCTGTTCTTAAAGATTCAAATCCTAAACCAAAATCAAAAAATGATAATCTACCTTTATTCAGAATCATATTGCTCGTTGTTAAATCTCCATGTACAATATTATTCCTATGCAACTCACTTATCTGTTTACCCATATTAAAACACAAATCATTTCTCACTCTTTCATTCAAGTCATCGAAAACATCTTTAACTAAGTCTCCATGCAGAAATTTCATCTTTATCTTCATATTAGTTTCATCTACACTAATCAACTCAGGAACATTTACAATAGCTGCTTTTTGCAACAATTTTGCTTCTTTTCTTGTTCTGGACTTTCTTAATCTCCTGTCTATTTCATCAATTCTATACCCCTTCTTTATTCTCTCTTTTATCAAAATCTCACCATCCTTCCACAGTTTTGCTTCTGCTCCTTGTTTTATTAGTTTCATCTTCACATCCCTATTCCTTTCCCCATTTTACTCTGAAATTTCTTAATTAACTTTTCAGGATCTTTACCTTTCATCATTCTCATCATTTTCTTAGACATTCTGTACTGCTTAATCATCTCTCTGATATCAGCCCCAGTAACCCCGCTCCCCTTTGCAACTCTCTGAATCCTGCTTCCATCTAGGACATCAGGATTTTCAAGCTCAGATTTAGTCATACTATTCATAGCTTCTCTCCATTTTTCCAGTTTTCCCTCTTGAACCTTTAAAGCTTCCTTAGGCAGTTTTATTTGTCCAAATCCCGGAACCATCTCTATAATCTTGTTTAAAGGCCCCATCTTATTCATAGCTTCCATCTGTTCATATAAATCTACTAAGTTAAAATCTCCTTCCAATAATCTTTTGCTGATATCTCCTGCTTTTTCTTCATCCATTGCTTCTTTTGCTTTTTCCAAAAGTGCTTCTATATCCCCCATCCCTAATATCCTTCCAACAAATCCTTCGGGATTAAACGGTTCTAAATCATCAACTTTTTCACCCACTCCAATAAATTTAACTCTGGCTCCACTAGCTGCTGCGCCAGATAATGCTCCCCCTCCCCTTGCAGTTCCATCCAATTTTGTTATGATTATTCCTGTAACACCACATGCATCATGAAACCCTCTTGCAAGTTTTTGTGCAGCTTGGCCAATATCAGCACTAACCACTAATATTTTTTCATCCGGTTTAATTCCGTCAGAAATCTCTTTTATTTCCTGTACCAACTCTTGATCTAAACCATGTCTTCCTGCCGTATCAATGATTAAAATGTCATATTTTGAAAATTCTTTCTCATATTTTTTATATATTCTTAAAGCATTTTTCTCTTCTTTGTCTATGTAAGCAGGAATTTTAATAGAATCACATATTTGTTTTAATTGATCAGGTGCAGCAGGTCTATGTACATCTAAACCAACAGCTGCAACCTTATATCCTCTTTTTTGGTAAAATTTGGCTAATTTCCCTATGGTCGTAGTTTTACCTGCACCATAAACTCCAACCATCATTATCTTAAACGGTTTTTTCTTTTCTATTATTATCTCTGATCTTTCATCTCCTAAGAAGGTAACAAGCTCGTTGTAAACTATGTTAACAATCCTCTCCCTAAGGTCAAGACCCTTTACATCCTTCTCCTTCATTGCTCTGTCTTTTATCTTTTTTGTAATTTCCAACACTAAAGAAACATCTACGTCAGCCTGCAAAAGAGCCCTCTGAATGTCTTTAATCAGGTTATTTATCGCAGCCTCATCTACTACCATACTCCTGGCTATTTTTTTTAAGCCTTCTCTTAATCTCTCGCCTAAATTCTCTAAGACCATGGTAAAACTATAGGAAATGGCTTTTTTAAAACTATCCCCTTAAAAATAAGAATAGGACATAAATCACGTAAATAAACACAAAAGAGATTCCCTGCCATTTCTCAAATTCATCTCTTCTTCCAAAAAATAAGAATAAAAACAAGAGGAATGTAACAAATACCAAGAAAATAATATCAAGTAAAATGAAAGAAGGGACTCTAAGAGGAGCTATTACAGCGCTTACACCCAAGGCCCAGAATACATTAAAAATATTTGCTCCAACAACATTCCCAACAGCGATGTCTACATTATTTTTTAGTGCTGCGGTAATTGCTGTAAAAAGTTCTGGCAAAGAAGTGCCAATAGCTAAAGTCGTGGCAGATATAACAAAAGTGCTAACCCCAAAATCTGTGGCTATCTGTCCTACAGAAGAGACTACCCATCTACTTCCAAGGTAAAGGCTTACTACTCCTGCTAAAATCACAAGATACTGTGTATACCTTTCAGTATAAGATCTAACCTTAATCTTACCTCCTCTAAATTTGCTCTTAAACACTTCCTCATTTTCCCTGGCCAGCTCAACAACATAATAAATAAAAATTGCCAAAAACAAGATCATTAATATTCCATCTGCTCTGTGTATGTAAAATGATTCATCCCCATTGATAAGGGTTTTGTTGGTTATTATAAACAAAACAATAGTAGCAAGCAAAGCAAAAGGAACTTCTTTTAATGTAGTTGAAGCGTGCACTTTTATTCTTATTTTAGTAATAACTGCAGCAAGGCCAAACACTAAAAGAATATTTGTAAGGTTACTCCCAATAATATTTCCTAAAACAATTTCTCCTTCACCGTTCAAAGTAGCAATAATACTGACAAAAAACTCAGGCAATGTAGTTCCAAGAGTAACAACAGTGAGACCGATGATGAATGTTGGAACCCCTATCTTCTTAGCCAAAGAAGATGAACCATCAACAAGCCAACTTGCACCCTTAATAAGAAGAGCTAGACCAAGAATGAACATTAGATATTCAAACATATATTTTTTAGAGAATGTTCTAATTTATTAAATTTCCTATCAAAGGCCTAAGTTCTTTATTACATAGTCTTTATCAAATTCTTTTAAATCTTCATATCCCTGTCCAGTCCCAAAGTAAAGAACAGGTTTTCCAGAAACAAAGCTTATGCTTAAAGCAGCCCCTCCTTTTTCATCGACATCAGCCTTACTTAAGATAATTGCATCTATATCAATTGCACTATTAAACTTCTTAATTTGCTCTATACAATCATTCCCTGTAATGCTCTCTCCAACAAAAATTTTCATATTAGGTTTGACTACCTTAACAATTTTTTTCATCTCTTCCAGTAAGTTCTCATTGCTATGCTGCCTTCCTGCAGTATCAATCAAAACCACATCATATCCCCTGGCCTTGGCGCTTTTAACTCCATCAAACGCGACAGCAGCAGGATCTGCTCCATAATCATGTTTTATCACCTTTAACCCCAGGTTCCTTCCGTGCTCTTCTAGCTGCTGTATAGCCGCAGCTCTAAAGGTATCTGCTGCAACTAATAAACATCTAAGCTTACTTTTAGAAAGTTTATATGCAATCTTAGCTATGGCTGTTGTTTTTCCACTTCCATTAATTCCAAAAAAGATAATAGTAAACGGCCTTTCACTCTCCTTTATCCTCTTTACAAGATCTATCTTACCAAAGCTCAAAACATCTTCAACGCTTCTTTTTAAAGACTCTTTAATAGTCTCAGATATATCCACTCTTTTTATGGGTTGATCAACTAAATCCATCTTTAAGTCCTGTTTTATCTTTTCAACAACCTCGGATGCAACATTATTCTCCATCAAAACCAACTCAAGCTCCCAGAATAATTCATCAAATTGCTCTTCATTTATTTTCTTTGTTATTACCTTTTCAGTTATAGATTCAAAAAAGCTTTTTTTCTTAGGCATTAAATCTTCTACTTTTTTCTTCTCAATAACCTCTTCAACTTTAGGTTTAATTTTTTCTTTTATCGGTTCAGGTTTTTTAGCTTCTTTTTTGACTTTTTCTTCAACAACTTCTTCAATTTCCTCTATAACCTGCTCTTCAGAATCTTCCTCAGCTTTCTTAGAAAACTTGCTTATTGCATCCTTTAATTTATCTTTAAAAAATTTAAACATATTCCAAATAGTTTAAATCAATTTATTAAGTTTTGTTTTAGTAAGGTTAAATCAAAAATCTTATTAATGATTAGCATTTACCATATTTATGGAGAATACAAGAAAAAAATTAAGCATTTACTGGGATGAGCTTATATCAAAAAAAATTCCTTCTTATGTAAATTTTCAAAAAATAGAAGAAGAAATTAAAGAACATTTTGGGTTTTTAAAATGGGCATTTAAAAGAATAGGTTTACCAATAGTTGTAGCGTACATTTTAGCTGGAATATTTTTGTTTAAAACGAACGTACTTGGATCGTTAGTGATAGCCCTTATAGTATTTCTATACAGTAATTTTCTACCAGATACTGACTTCTTAATGAAAGAAAAGAATAGCAATATTGAATCAAAATGGTACGAAAAATATGCTTTATTATTTTTTGCCCCAGTAATTATCTATTACATCTTAGATGGCAGAAAAAAACCATTTTACACAAAAAAAGGAAAGTTTTTTCATAATTACAAAACAGTCCTAATTTGGGGCATATTTTTATTTATCTTAGGATCAATATTATGGCAGGAGCCTATCAAGATGGCAATTCTTCCGATTTTTGGAATGCTCGGATTTAGCTTTCATTTAATTATAGATGGAAGAATTAACAACGTTCTCAGTAAAAAACTAGTTAAACATTTTCTTCACAACAACAGTCCCATAACTTCCAGACGGCAGGCTAAAGTTTAATATTGCCTTCTTCATGCCTTTATTCCTTTCATCATTCAAGTATTCAACCTTTAAATTTTTTACATCTACAATCAAGTTCCTTTCAGTCCCCTCGCTTACAAGCTCAGGTATCTCTCTAAAGATAAAATCTTCCAGCTTTATTCCCTCCCTCATGAGAATTTCTTCATGTATCCCCTTTATCTCTTTATTATTAAAATTAGTTCCAAATCCTAAAACAGGAATTTTAAAATTTTTTATATTATCACTGGAAAAAGCAAATCTTCCTACAGAGTAATCAGAAGAAAAATAATTGGAACAGTTCCTTTCTATGTATCTTTCTACCACCTTGTTCCACAAAAAACTTTGGTAGGCATTTATATAAAATATCAGCAAACTCTTCTTTAATTTTCGTATTGCTCCAACATAATCTCCTTCTTCCCATTTCAACCTCAGCATAAAACAAAATTTTCTGAATTCTTTTTTAACTAAAGCCTCTCCTAATAAATGATTTCTCCCTCCAAATCTTTGGTCATCAAAATAGTTTTCAATAAACTCTACATTTCTTCCTTCCTGTTCTAAATTCCTCACAATCACTCTAAACCTATTCTCTTCAGCTTGTCCTAATCTTATCCTTTCATCTCCAAACCCGACAAATTGTATATTTACATCTTTTATCTTGATTTTTTCCACATTAATGGGGTTTACATTATAAACAGAGATGTACTGCTTTGTAACAGCGTTCTTATCCTTAATTCCTGCTATGTTTATCCTTCTTTCTCTAATCCTTAGCCTCTTAGCAATTATCTTAACAACATCTTTTGTATTCCAATTTTTCTTTTCAATCATGAAGTAACAATAGCTGCCTTTCTTGCCCAAATTCAGGTTCACTATCTCCTCAACAAAAAAATCTTCAGGAAACTGTTTTATTTTATACATAAGAATAGTAACTTACATAAACTTTTAAAATTATCAATATTACTAAATAAGATGGCAAATATGATAACATATGAAGGAATTTATGATATTTTAAGGAAGGAGAAGATATATCCAGAACTGCAAAAAATACCTGAAGGCTTTATCCAGGATGTGACCACCTACCTCCATGAAAAAGCAGCAATATTAGAGTCCCAAAAGCAGAAAGATTCAATCTTTGCAGAAAGAGAGATAGATAAAACAGCTAGGCAGCTTGAAAATATTAAAAAAATGCTTAAAGAACTGTATGAAAAGAGAGAAAATAAGATAGTAAAACTTGCATTAATTGGCTCAAGATCCGGCTCATTAAACACTTCCAGTATGATAAAAGAAGAGAAGGAGATGTATGGAAACGTAGTTGAAAGCTTAAATTTTTACAGAGCAAATATCCTGAAAAAGGTGCTTAATAAAGAACCGCGTTCAATAAAAGAGCAGGAACAGAAAAAAGAAGGGGAAGATTTAAAAAGCATCCGATTTATAAATCCAGTACCTCAATTTGTTGGGGCTAATAAGAAGAAGTATGGACCTTTTGAAGAGAAAAATATAGCAGATTTGCCATCAGATGTAGCAGAACTGCTAATCAAAAACAAAAGAGCAGAAGAAATATGAAACTCCCAAAAACCACAAGAAAATACTGTAAATACTGTAAAAATTATACCACCCAAAAGATAGCAGAAGTTAAGGGAAAGGAAAGAGGAGCCCTAAAACACGGTTCAATTCAAAGAGCAAGAAAAAGAGGAAGAGGTCAGGGCTTCGGGAATAAAGGAAAATGGGGATCCAAACCGCCGATTTCAAAGTTTAAAAGAACAGGTGCAAAAGTTTCTAAAAAAACAAACTTAAAGTATATATGCCAAACATGCAAAAAAACCACAGTTCAAAACAAGGGGTTTAGAACAAAAAGATTGGTAATTGAGCAATAAAAATGATAGAGATCAAAGAACCAACAAGCAAATTCGTAAAACTAAGGTGCACTAAATGTAAAAATGAGCAGATAATCTTTGGAAAATCCGCTTCAAAAATAAAATGCTTGGTTTGCAGTTCTACATTAGCTAGTCCTACTGGAGGAAAGGCAAAAATAAAAGCCCAAATCCTAGAGGTACTCGAATAATGTTTTACAAGAAAAAAGGCTTTCCGGATATTGGCGAACTAGTAATGTGTAATGTAAAAAAGATACTTCCTCATTCTATTTTTGTTGAACTTGAAGAATACGGTAAAGAGGGGATGATTCACATATCAGAGATAGCCCCTGGAAGAATAAGAAATCTTAGAGACTATGTTAAAGAAGATAAAAAAATAGTCTGTAAAGTCCTTAATATACACGAAGAAAAAGGACATATTGACCTATCCCTCAGGAGGGTAAACCAATCGCAAAAGATAAGAAAAACAACAGAATACAAGCAGGAACAAAAAGCAGAAAAAATTCTAGAAAATGTAGCTGATGAACTTAAAATTTCGCTCAAAGAATTATACGACAAAGCAGGAAGCAAAATGATAGAGGAATATGGGTCGCTAACACCCTGCTTCTATGATGTTGTAAAGGAAAAGATAGCTCTTAAAGATTTAAAAATAGATCCAAAAATAGAGAAAGTCTTAACAAAGAGAATAAAAGAAAAGATACAGCCGCCCTCTGTTTCAGTATCATCAAAATTAACCTTGCAAAGTTTTTCTTCACAGGGAATAGAAGAAATTAAAAAAGTGCTGGCGCACATTAAATCTAAAAATGTTTCATTATCATACTTAGGAGCGCCAAATTATAGGTTGCTAATTGAAGCAGCAGATTACAAAGAGGCCGAAAACAGATTAAAAGATGTGACAACATCAGCAACAAACTTTGCAAAAAAACTGGGAGTAGAGCTAGAGTTCAAAAGAAAATGAGTAAAATAGAGATTTTGCGATGCAGCAAATGCTTTAAATACACCCTAATGCCCGTATGCAACAGCTGTTCTTCCAAAGCGGAATCTCCAAAACCTGCAAAGTATTCCCCCCATGACCCATACGGAGAATGGAGATTGAAATATAAAACAAGGCTAAAAAGAAATGGAATTTAAAATAAAGGAATTAAAAAGACCTAAATTAAAATCGCCAATTCTTGTCGAAGGTCTCCCTGGAATTGGAAATGTTGGCAAGATAGCGGTAGATTTTATGATAGATTCAATAGGTGCAGAAAAAATAATTGAGATAAGCTCTTCAAATTTTCCACATTCGGTTTTTGTCAATGAAAATAATCTTGTAGACTTACCGAAGATAGAGCTGTATTACAAAAAGAATAAAAAAAATGATCTTATTTTATTAGCAGGGGACATCCAGCCATTAGACGAAAAGTCATGCTATATGTTTTGTGAAACAGTACTGGACATATTTCAGAGATACAAAGGAAAAGAGATAATCACTCTAGGAGGCATAGGACTGCCAAAAGTTCCTGAAAAACCTAAGGTCTATTGTACTGCTAATGACAAGTCTATCATAAAGAAGTACAAAACAAAGGGGTTAGACAATAATATCTTCGGAGTAGTTGGTCCTATCATCGGAGTTTCAGGTCTTCTTGTGGGGCTTGCATCAAATAGAAAAATTCCAGGAATTGTTTTATTAGCTCAAACATTCGGACACCCTACATATATAGGGGTTAGGGGCGCAAAAGAAATCTTGAACATCTTAAACAAACACCTGGACTTAAATTTGGACACAAAAAGACTGGACAAAGAAATCGAAAGTTTAGAAAAAGAAATTGAAATTTCTTCCAAAACATTAAGCAGCCTAACCAAGGCCATGTCTGCATCTCAAGATAAAGTAAGCTATATAGGTTAGAAATCCTCTAAATTCTTCTGTGTAGAGATTTTATCACTGTTTTTTAATATGACCTTGCCATAAACCCCATCATAGCCTGGTGAGATGCTTAATTTACCAGCTCTATTTAATAAGATAACTTTTGTTAGTTTCTCAGGAATCACATTATTTAACTCAGCTTCCTGCACATTTAACAAAACTTTGAATTCATCACCAAATTTATTTATCAAAGCATTGTAAACACCAGCTATTTTTTTTGAATTTAACTGTTTAATATTATAAACCGTAGAAATTAATTCTTGCAATGGTACCACTTTAACAAAGTCTATTGAATTTTCTGGTTTGTACCCCTTATTTTCTTTTGCTAATTCCTCTATTCTGTATTCCACCCCTATAGTCATCTCTTTTCCACATTTAGGGCATATTTTATTTAACTTTTTGCTCTCTTCAAAATCACAGCTAAAGTTGCAATTCCTATGCCCGTCAAGATGATATTTTCCATATTCAGGGAACACTTCTATAGTTTTTTTTAACCCCTTTCCAGTTCTTATGGCTCTTGTAATATTTTCATAACTCAAACTATTAAAATCAAAAACAGTAGTCTCTCTACCCAGTCTATAAGGCCAAAAGCTATGTGCATCACTAAAGCTTACAATATTTACATTCTCTTTTAACCTCCATAGCATAGAAGGATCTGCACTTAATCCGCTTTCTACAGCATGTATCTTGTTGGTTTTTTCCTTAAAACAGTCTTTTAGAGAGTCAAATCCTGACTTGCTTCCAAAGACCCCAAACCAAGAAGTCATACAATGAGCAGGAATAATCTCTATTCTTTCATCTATTGCCTTCATTATTTCCACAAGCTCAGGAGAAGACATGCCAAAAATAGGTCTTCCATCATAATCAAGTCTTCCTCTTTTGCTTAGCACCTCAATTATCTGGTCTGATACTTCCTCATTTGGGGAAAATAAAAGCAAATGGACAGCCCTTCTTCTCTCATCACTATACATCAAACTAATCTCAGTGCTCCATAAAAACGGAAATTTAGTCTTACTCCATAATATCCCCTTATCATCCTCTGTCAGGTATTTTTTGATTTCAGAATTCCATATCGGATGCTGAAAGTCCCCTGTAGCAAGTAAATTTATCCCCTTAATCCTAGCATACTTTTCTAAGTTTTCAAAGTTTATAGACTTGCTGCATGCTCTCGAAAACCTAGAATGTAATTGCAAATCAGCTATAAACTCCATAAAGCAAAAAAAGTAGACTAATTAATAAACTTATTTAGTTGATTCAAAAATAGTGATGGGAACGCTAGTTTCATCTAGATATACATAATTCAACCTGATATTCAGCTTTTCTTCATAGCTGTCTGTAGCAGTAGTAAAGCAACTCAAGACCGTTTTGCCGCCATTTAACTCCACAATTCCCCTACTGGACAACTCTGAAGTTCTAAAGTCGCACTGGACTTCTGAAGGGTTCAAAACATCTACCTCTAATTTATCAACCATCGCAACCCTTGTTGCTCCTTCTTCTGTTTGTTCACAAGTGGTGTCTGGTAAAAATACATTTCCTTTACCTTTATTTTCTATCCCTATGTTAAATCTTACTTGATCACTCCCTCTTATCTCCTCTGTAACCTCTGTAACTTGCACTGGTGCACTGGAAATATCACTTTCCTTAATTTTTTGCCCATCAATAGTGCAAACTCCTTTATCACCCTCTTTAGCTATTAGAGGAGTAATACAAACATCCACTAATGCTTTTGTTTGATAAGGATAGCAAACTCTTGCTCTTATTGTAAAGTCCTGAGAATTAACAATAATCTGGTTGTATCTTGCATTTCCAAAGTCTATCACCTGTTCTCCTCCTTGTTCAGAGAATTCTCCTCTTGCCCTCAAAGAACCTTCAGTACCCTTGTAATCACTTGTCAAACCAAAATTATTAAGGTTAATTCCAAAAATTCTAGCCTTTGCTTTTCCTGTTTGTAAATCAAATTCTCCCTTATTTTTCAATATAGTTTTTATAGAAACAGAATCATCTTGACCAAATTGGGTAGGAGGAGCCAACTTTTCAAATTCAATACTCACCCCATCTATACCTCCAAAAAATGTACCGACTTTTTTAGTATCATCTTTGTTGCAGCCTACAACTAGCAATAATGAGAGTATCATTAAAATGGACAACGTATAGTATTTTTTCATTGTAACACCTGGTTTATTTATTATTTACTCCTTTAAATATTTATCTTTGTCTATCTACATCTGAAATACTCAGGCTCAAAGAGTTTAAATTTTCATATTCGTAACCTAACCTAACATCAAGAGGGTTATCCACAAAATCAACATCTCCAAGGAATAGTTCACAGCTTATTGTTTCTTCATTCCTGTCTTTTCTCCACAAGAATACACCATTTTCCACATTCTTGCAGTCCATAAGACCATAACCCAAATAATCAGTTTCAAATCTAATAGGGGTATGCCTCAAGGCAAATGCCTCTCCTTTTTCACTTAGTACAGAAGGATCAATCTCCCCAACAATCTCCCCCTCATTCATCTTTTTTAGTGTAATGTCTGCAATAAGATTTATACCTCCTCTTTCAGGGATTAGTTGCTTCTCCACCTTTCCTAAGGTTATTGGAGCAATAGTCGCTTCCAATCCTGTACCTGTAATTGTTTCAAATGAACCGCATTCTTTTTCATCTTCTCCCACCAATCTTTTAACGCATAACTGAGGTCCTGCTGAAACTTCACATCTATACTTTGATTTAGCTATGACGGTGGTAGACAAATCCCTATCCAGGTTGGTATAAGGTTCAAAGTTAAAATAAACTTCAGTTGTATCACTGCTCACTTTCCCTGCCACTAATTCAATTCCGTTCAAATTCAGGGACTGGCATTGTTCGTCTATACCCCCCCACACACTACTCAATGTATCTGAAACACAAACTTCTGAAGAGATATCACAAACCCCGCTATTTGTTAATTTTAACCCGACATTGACATCTTGATTCTCCCTTATAATTGTAGGAGGCTGTAACTGTAAAAACTCAATTCTCAGCCCATCAGGGTTCCCTGTTATTTTTTCTCCCATTCTGGGTCCTACTTGACTACATCCTGCCACCAAAAACAATAAGAGTACAACCCACAATTTTTTCATTTTAAGCAACTGTCTCTTGCCTCCTTAAGTTAACAAGCAAAGTATCATAGGTTTCATATAAATAATCTGCTCTTGCAGTAAACTCCGTTACACTTAAATCTTCTGCTTCTAAAAACTCTATTCTAAATGAAGTGCTCGTCGTAAAATCCTCATCCGAAAGAGCGTCAAAACATTTTTGACTCAAATATCCTGGTAATTCCTCTTTTTTAATTCCCAGTCTTTCACACCTAGAGTTGAGTTTAGCTAATTCCTCTTTTTTAATCATGTACTCCTTTTTGTTTAGCTTACTAACATCATCGTTAGATTCTACAAAATCTCCTTCTCCTGTGTTTAAAGCAAAATTTTCAGGTATCCTTAGTTTTATATCCTTTATTTCCCTTACAGTTCCTCCCTGAACCCCGCTCGGAGCATACCTTCCATACTTTTCAAAAGAAACACCTAAAAAGTTAAACCCTTCCTCCCCAGCACCCTTTTCACCATAAGGTTGGCCTACCCCTCCTAAAATTAATCTCATTGGCGCTTTTGATGCCTCGCTAGCAACTATGCCTTTCTCCCTGTCTCTGATATACCTACTAATCTTATCATTCACATTCTCAAAAGGATCATTTCCTAAAAGCCTGTCTTCTCTAATCTTTTCATCAGATTTAGTGTATACCGGCCAAAAAGTAAATGAACTAAAATCATAATCTACAAAAAACTTAATCTTTAAACTCTGGAGCTGGTTATTTGACTGAACAACTCCAGATTCAATAGTAAATGTATTCTCTGGAAATTTACATTTCACATCAACAAAAGTCAGTTCCCCTTTTGAAATCACTTTCTCTTTAGGTGTAATCATTCCCTCTTTAACCTCGCCATTTGTCTCTCCTAAGCATCCAAATGTAACTCTAGACGCTTCATTATCCCCCCCTTCAACCTTTGGAACTTTTATTGCTAAGCTAGCGCTTGCTTCTATTATTTCAGTAGTAAAATAAAGGTCTCTGTTAGATTGAAGGTGGGTAAAAGATAAACCAAGTTCATCATCCGTCTCAGTAGCTTCAACTGTGGATTTCCAATCATTATTTGATGTTTTAACAATAGCACTTGAAGGATCTACAACAACCTCAGAAGCTTCTTTTATAGCTGGAAATATTTTTTCAAAACCAGGAATTTCTGCCAAAAAAGCATATGCCCTAGACCCAGCAATATCAGTAACCCCCTGTCTCCCGGATTGAACAACGAAAATCAAGATGCCCACAACAATAACAATTGCAAGAACTACACCTATGATCCATAATACCCACTTAGAAAGGCCTATAACTGGTGCAAAGGGTATTCTTATAATTTCTCGAATATCTGTTCTTGGGCCCCTGGCAATAGCTCCTCCAACTCGTCTAGCCCCTTCATATCCTTTTCTAGCTGTAGTTCTCCAGTACGGATCATCATATTCTTTATCAGCCATTTTTTCATTTCAAAATTAGATCAAGCTTGTCAATATTGAACTCACTTTGGGGGGTTATTTTAAACACATTGTTCCCTTCTTCTATAAACCTTCCCAAGTTATCTTGATTGTATTCATTATCCTTTATGTCTATTGTAAATTCATTGTTATTTATTTCAAAAACAAATTTCTTCTCATCATCATCACTAAACTGAATATCTAATTCAACATCTTTATTCCTTGTTTTGATATCCTCAAAATCATCTTCACTTACAGCAAACTTGTAATTAATGCTTCCTCCTTCAGAAGATTTTACGGTAAGTTCAATATCATTAATCAAGTAATCTCCTTTGTCTATATCAAAGATAAATTCGTTCTCTCCTTCATCCAAATCATTTGAGTCTATTTCAGCTTCTTTCTCGCTTGAACCGCAAGTTATCACTTCATCGCTTAGCTCTTTTCCATTTAAGAAAATTCTTAATCTGCTTATATCAGCAGCACTATTACAGAATAACCTGTAATTTAATTTACCATTCCCTTTCTCTGCAGCACTTAAGACAATTCTTCTTTTTTCCTTAGTATTTACAATTTCAAAACTCTGTCTCACCTTTACATCTCTTAAGGTGTACTCATTTGATTTAAATATATTTATCCCAGGGCTTGAAACTTCAAACTTAATTGTATTTACCTCTTGTAAAAGATTTTTAGGTAACACAATATTTTGTAATCCACTAGCCTGACCAACAAAGACTTCCACGTCATTTAAAGTGATTATGATATTTCCATCTCCCTCTTCAACTGTAAAAAAGAGATTGATATCTTCAAGGTTTTCAGTATCCTCCGCTTTAAATGAAAGTTTTCTTATATTAGAGCTAAATACCCCCCGGCTTACTATAAGTTTGGTGGCTAAATCAGACACAGATGGTTCATCTCTCAAAAATAAATTCACAGAATCTATCTTATGTATAGTTTCATCATCAGAAGAAGGTTTTAGCAACCCAGGAGATTGAGTTAAAAGAAAGGTTTCACTAGAGCTATCATCATCCCCATCAAGATTACTGTTTAATAATTCATTTCTATCTTCTGACGGCAATAGTAGAACAAATAAAGCCATAAAAACTGCTATAAGAAAAACTAAAACTGCAACATTGCTTGCACTTGATTGCGCTCTTTTCATCAATAAAAATAAAAGTCTATTCTATTTAAAACTTTTTATAGTTCTTATTTTAGAGAAGAAAATGCGTTATTGATTTGCTCCCTGGTCCACCCTGCTTTAATAAGGTTCGCTCTTATCACAGAAGTGCTCATTCCAGCTAATCTAGCCTCCTCTATATACCTCACAATCTTCTTTTCTTGGCTCGTTAGACTGACATTGCTGCTTACTTTATTAAAAGAACTGATACTTCCTATTTTACCTTGTTTTTTTAGCCATAAAATAGACCCTGCAGCACCAATTAGCACTAGTATTATAATTATCAACAATACAGTTCCAATTCCCCCGCCTTCCTTAAATTCATCAGGGTTAGTTGGGTCTGTTCCATCTGCTAATTCTCTGCCATCAGAAACTCCATCGCCATCAAAGTCATCATCAAATCCTTGGCCTAAAGTACCAAAGTATTGTATCTCCAGATCATCAATCATTCCATCTTGATCTCTATCAACATTAGATTGGTCCACTCCTGTACTATAATAATCATCTACAGTAGGGATATCTCCTCCAACTGGAGGTGTTGGAACAGCATCTGCACATTCACTAACTGTGTTATATCCTTTACTTTGCCAGAATTCTATAGTATATTCACAAATTCTCTTACAATCTCCATCTTGGGAGTTCTGCACCAAAAGAGTATTGCATCCTGGAGCACTAGTAGAACTACCCCTTCTTCCACCTGAAGCAGTTCCAGTTCCAGCAGCGGTCCCATCCCCTGTACCAGCATCTGTATCAGTATCTGGAGATGTAGTTACCACATTATCTCCAAATAATCCATAAACTGAAAGATGAGTGGTTATTCCTGTAACAAGGTTATTTACTGTATCAACAGATCCTGTTAATAACTCCCAGTCATTGGTTCCATCATTGAAGTAATACATTCTTAAACTATTTTCTACTAACCCTAGATCTTGAACATCTTGATCATCATAACCTACCTTAATAACTAGTTGGCTAACTTTGCCTGTTAAACTCTGTGTACTTGTCAAGTCAACAAAGTTCAACCCAACCTTTCCTCCGACATTGCTGCTCTTTGGATTAAACGATAAGTATCTCCCTCTTATATCTGTATTTACAGTTTCTGTTGCGCTAAATGACAATCTTATCTTTGAGCTTAATAAACTAACAGTTGATCCAGCTTGGCTGTTAAAGCTAGTTCTCTCCTCTGTAACTCCAAAAAGATCAGCAAGTACAAGGAAGTCATCAAAGTCAACTTTTCCATCTGCATTTAGGTCATATGTGGCATCCCAGTTTCCTCCACCTGCTTCAGTAGTTCCCATGTGGTTTTTGAATAATAATCCATCTGCTCCTGTTAGTTCGCCTGTTGTTTCTCCAACAGTTATCTCAACTTGTCCATTTCCATTGAAGTCTCCATAAGTAAAGACAGTATCAGGGCAATTCTCCCCTCCAAAGGAACTCCTTATAACTTGAATGTCCTTTCCATCTAGCAACCTATCTCCATTCTGATCATTCAAAGCAATTATTCCTATTCCTGTAGATTTCATTACATCTGTGAAAGCTAAAATATCTCTCCCATCCACGCATCTGTCCTTATTAACATCTCCAGGTAACGATTCCAAAGGAGCACATTTTCCTCCTTCCCTATAATGGGTTCTCATGTATAGTAAGTCATTAACATTAACTCCACCATCACCATTTGCATCAAACATCATCCTTCTATTGACCTCTGGTTTGGCTAATTCTTCTTCTAACATAGCCTTATCATCATTCTCTATACATCTGTTGTTGTTAAAGTCCCCTTTTACTATAGGACAAGCATCTCCCAACCCTTTACTCTCACCCAAGAAGAAATAATCATCAAAGCTGACTACTCCATCACCGTTCAAGTCATAAGTTAAGTCTGAACCTCCAATCTTTGTAGATAAAAAGTCAACATCCAAAACATCTACACACCTATCATCATTGAAATCAAACATATCGAAGTCTTCAGAGCACACATTCTCACTACTACAAATTCTTGATGAGCATTCATTAGAATAAACACAGGACTCTCCATTTGCTTTTGGATTGTTAGATAAGCAATTTTCAGATTGTGAATCCCAACTAAATCCAGTATCACATTTTACACAAACACTTCCTTTTTTAACACTGTTACAAAATGAATTTCCTCTTGAAACTTCAGTCTCTCCATTTGATGCAGCATTGCTACATCCTTCTCCTCCAACAACCATACACGCCGGAGAAATAGTCATTTGAGCTGCTGAACTGAACAAACTTCTAAGTTCTCCCCTCTCAGCCCTTATCCTATAAGTATACGTCTTACCTTCCCTTAGATCTACGCGATCAGTATATGTACAGATCTCATCTGTACATACATCTACAGACCTCACAACTCCAAATTCATTATTTCTTATTCCATCAGACTCTCTACTAATGCCATAATTAACTGTCCTCTTGCCTCCACTAACAGTCAAACTTGTAGTGACATGATTATTTTCATCTCTCCATTGAGCAATTATAGCATTGGTAGTTGCATCATACCTTAAAGAAAGATCTGTGGGTACCCCGAGTGTTCTATCACCCGCTTTACTAACTGTCACACCTTTTGTAACTTCGCCTTGCTTATCTTGTGTTGTTGCCTTAAGTATAACATTATAAGTTCCCTCAGCAGAATAAGAATATCTCACAGGATTTCCTGTTGTAGTAGTTCCATCTCCAAAATCCCAGTTATCTGTTGCAACTATTACTCCAGGAATGTCTGGATCTCTTACAAAAGCCTCAAATACAAGCTCTTCTCCTACGATTGCATTTTGTTGTACAGTAAAATCAACTCTTAATGGTTTTGTAGTTCCACCCTGGGTAGGGATTACATGAACTGTCCTCTTAGCATAGGATTGTAATGAATCATCATCTACAACAGTAAGAGTAACTTCAAAGTTGCCAGTTTTAGCGTAACTGTGTTTTGTTGTAGGTGTTGTTTTTTCATCTAATGCCCCATCTCCAAAGTTCCATTTATACAACACAATATTACCATCTGTATCTGAGGAGCCAGTTGCATCAAATGTAACTTCAGTTTGTACTCCTACTGTTTCAACAGATAACGTAAATGAAGCCTGAGGTGCAACATTCTCTACTCCTTCAGAAGGACTTGGAGTCTGAGAAAGTAAATCTCCGATTATAAAGAAGTCATTAATATCTACCTTGCCATCCTTATTTAAATCATACCTTACATCCCAATTTGAAGAACTTGTTGTAGTTCCAAAGTGTTGAGTGAATAATACTCCATCTGATCCTAATGTGTCTGAACCAGAAATTGTAACATCAACTCCCCCATCTTGGTTAAAGTCTAAATCCCCATATTTTGCTGTAAATGCTGCTGATCCAGTAGTAGGTTTTTCCTTACACGAATCTCCTTCTCTCTGGCATTTGTCAGTAGGACAGGTTACAGGACTATAATCTGAACAAATCTTATCTGTACAACCGCTCCCTATTGGTTTACATTTATCAGCAGGACATTGAGCAGCTAAATATGTATTACATGCAGCTGATGCAGATTGAGGTGTAGTTGGTGTAGTTTTGTCTACACAGTGGTTAGTAGTAGTATCCCAGGTACATCTATCATCATTATCACTGCATAAATATATGTCTGTTATTGAACCACAGGCAGGTTGAGTTGTTCCCGAAATAGCTATGCTTGCTTCATTTGAGAACTTCACTGAAGTGCTTGAGAATACTTCAGTGCTTGCTCTTACTCCTACCTTATAATAATAAGTCTTTCCTTGTTGTACTGTAGTATCTGTATAAGTACATATATTCCTACTAACTGAGCATAGTACTGATTGCTCCAAGACATTATATGCTCCACTTCCTTCCTTTCTCCATACATCATAGGTTAATTGACTTTGAGTTAGTAAAGTTCCTCTTGTTCCGATTCCAAATAGATTCTTAAAGAAGTTTGTTATTGAATCAA
>Ga0209541_10003257_pt1 | contig 30027 bp, 20 predicted proteins | sample RifCSPlowO2_01_FD_184027 | JGI IMG/M metagenome (GOLD analysis project Ga0209541, IMG submission 184027) | Groundwater microbial communities from Rifle, Colorado - Rifle CSP2_plank lowO2_0.1 (SPAdes) (version 2) | ecosystem: Environmental > Aquatic > Deep subsurface > Groundwater | place... | reverse complement strand
CCGGCTCAGATGTCCTCTACGCCGTTCAGCGTAATCATGAAGCCGCACTCGCCGTCAGGCAGGTAGGGAGAGTCCACCAGCTTCGCCACCCGCGTCCCTTTCTTTCCCTTTCTCAAGTAAATCCTGGTCTGGGAATTATGGCCGACGATGTGGCCGCCGATCGCCTCTGTCGGGTCTCCGAAGAACATATCAGGCTTGGCCATGACTTGGTTGGTGACGTACACACAGAGGTTGTACATGTCCGCCAGCTTCGACAGCACATGCATGTGCTTGTTCAGCTTCTGCTGCCTTCCCGCAAGCGTGCCCCGGCCGACATATTCCGCCCTGAAATGCGACGTCAAAGAATCGACGATCACCAGCTTGACGTTCAGGCCGTCCTTCTTGATGAGGTCCTCGATCTTCTCCGCCAGCAGCATCTGGTGGTCGGAGTTGTACGCTCGCGCGACCTTGATGTTGCGCAGAACTTCATCAGGATCAAGCTTCAGCCCGTTGGCGATCTCGATGATCCTTTCAGGCCTGAAGGTCGATTCTGTGTCGATGTAGACAACGATGCCGCCAAGCCCGCCTTTCTCAGGGGGCAATTGCGCCCGCACCGCAAGGGCGTGGCCGATCTGCGACTTGCCCGAGCCGTATGCGCCGTACGTTTCCGTGATCCCGGTTGTCTCGAAGCCGCCGTTGAGCAGCTTGTCCAGCTCCTTGCTTCCTGAAGTGATGCGCAGCACGTTCTTGCGCTTCTCGTAGATGTCGATGCCGGAGGAGAAGCCCATGTCGAGCATTTCCCGCGCAGCATGGATCGCCTTCTTCGCCACAGCTTCTGTCATGCCTGTGGCGTCCATGATCTCTCCTGGAGTGGCCACGGCTACGGCCATTAAGTCGCCGAAGCCGGCCGCTGCCAGCTTGTCGACCGTGGCTGCTCCCACGCCCGGTAGGTCTTCAAGTGTTTGGGTGTCTTTCATGCTCTTAGGAATGTCTAGCTCTTGGTCCATGGGATGCTCCTCCTCTTAATAAATCTTACAGCACGGCCTCTTCTTCCTCTTCCCCTCCCAGAAGGAGGTACTCGTACGCTTTGTTGAGCACGAGTGTCGCCTTGGGCAGGTCAGAGGTGCGGAAGCTGCTGGTGTGCTGCCACTGATCGCTCTTGTCCTTGTAGCTGCGCTGCAGGGTGACTGTCCGGTAAGAAGTCTCCTCTCCTGCCTTGGTTTTGCCGGTGTTCTTCCATACGGTGGCGCTAATCGCGCCTGTTGCGAATTTCTTTTCAGGGTCCATGTTCTCTCCTCTTGCTGTTCGCGTCTTGTTTCAAGCTTCCGTGGGGTAGGGGCCGCTCGTGGGTTGGGAATCGGCGGCTTCCATCCCGGGAAGTGAGGGTGCTTTTCAGCATCTCACAGCTGGGGAAGCTTGTTTATAAGCGCCGCACGCGCGCGGCGATGTCCAGTGTCCAGTGCTCCCCCTTAATATGCCCTCACGAGACAAATCCGGAAGATTTCCGGGTTTTGGCCCTATTTTCTGAAAAGTATATAAATAAGGCAAGAAAAGGAGTTTCCAGTTCAAGGTAAAATTTCTGTTCTTAAACAGCCAGCCCAACGACGCATCCCGCCAGAATCACATGCTCCGCTATCCCTCCTGTCTTGAACATCCCATTTAATTTCCATTTCAGCGGATAGAGCGGCTGGATGCCTTCTTTCGTCAATGCGTCAAGGAAGAGATGTGACAGTGCCCCGCAGAGGAACGCGATAGCGGCCATCGGAAAAATCGCAAGGAAGAGGAAGACAGGAAAGAGAAGCAAAAGGGAATGGAAAAGCTGGCGGTGGCCGAAGAAGAACCGGAAAGGCTTCGACAGGAAAGGCAGCCTCCTTCCGAGGAAGCTTGAAGGTTCGTCAATATCCGGCAGCAGCGAAAATATGGAGACCCAGATGAAAAATATCCAATGAAAATTTAAGAATGAAGCGATCCATTTTCCAACGAGCAAACCAAAGAGAAGATGCGTGTAAAATCTCATGAAGCCTGTCGTTCGAGCCGCGCCAGCTCAGCTTCCGCGCTCGGCTCTGCGTCAACGCTCTGCGCCACCAGCTCGAGCCTGTCGAACATGTCGTTCTTGCTTACGCTGCCGGAAATCTTGACGATTTTGCCCAGCAATTTGTCTTTCACCGCTTGGAATTCCGCAGGCGCCTGCCTGAACGTGAGCATCTGGTGGTGCTGCAGGCCAAGGAGCGCCTCCGCCTGCTTGCCGAAGAGCACCCCGCGGATCGTGGCTGTGCCGTCATCCAAGACGCAGTTCAGCACGTAGCTGTATTCCGGCGACACAGGGCCGTGGCTGTCGCAGGCATGCGCTCCCTCTCGTAATCGCGCCCGCCTCCCGCAGGAAGGGCACACTTCAAAATAGCGCGGCTCGAAGGCTTGAACAATAGTTCCGAGGATTTCGCTCACCTGCCCGGGAGCAAGCTCAGCGATTGTCTTTCGTGAAGCTGCTTGGGATGCGATGGTGACATCGCTTGGGTTGAAAATGAGCTTGGTGTCGGAATTATGGTGCAGCTCCAATCCATACTGGTTTTGCTTGATGAAAGGATTCTGGATCTTCACCACAATGCCAGGGCTGGCTTCCTTCAGTTTCTCCACCGAATCGTTCCAGAGCACGATGCGCGCCCTGGCGGTTTCATCCGCAATGAGGATACTCGCCACTTTTCCCACGCTCCCGTCTTGCCGCTTGAACTCCTTGGGCTCGAAAGTCCCGGTCACCGCTCCAGCGGTCTCAATATCCCTCATTCCCTGCCGGAGATCCTTAAGCTTGATGCTCCCGATCTTGATGGCTTCCTGCAAACTCACCCCCGCCTCGTTGGCGATGATGTGGCACGCTCCCTCTTTAGAGATAAGGCCTACGAGCTGGTCCATCTTCGCCTTGATCCGCGCCTCTACTTCTTCTTTGGGAAGCTTCGATTTCTCGCAGATGGCGGCAAGCATCTCCTCGTAAGCGAGCTTCATAAAGCACAGAATCCTTGGCTAATTTATAAAAGTTTCAGAAAGCTGTGGCGAAAGAGGAAGATACACAGCCACCCGATAGGCAAGCGGCTCTCGCCTTGGAAACAACGTCTGGGAAGAAGCGACGCGCAGGACAACCGTCCGTTCCTCAGCGCCCTCAGTCGGCGCCGGCTCCAGCGTCCAAGTAAGGCCGTCCTTGGACAGCTCCCCCATCTGTTCAGAAGTGCAGGCATGAGCATCTTCGTTCTGCTCGCAGGCTGCCGTGAGCGTACCGACCGCATCAGAGATTTTCTCGTAATCGGAAGCATCATAGGGAAGCAAGACGGCAAATGAGGGCCGGTAGAGCTTCATCACGTGCTGCTCGGAAGGCGCCCGCGCCCCGCCTGCGAAGCCGTGATATTCATAGCCGCCCCAGAAGCTTTCCCGCGTAGTGGACTGTGAGGCCGCTGTCAGGGAAGGCTCAAAATCAACAGAGAACATCACGGTTGTCTTTGCGTGTAAATAAGACTCAAAGGGCCGCGCCTCCTTCGGCTCATCGCCTTGCCACACGCGGACGAAGGTTTGCTCAGCGTATTCGTTGTTCGATTCGATGGGCTCCCAGAGAGGGAACCTGAGGGGATTGCTGGTGAGGCTCACATATCCTGTCGTGCCGCAGAAAAAGGCTCTGACGCCGGGGCATTCGAGATACGTCGGCGAATCCGCGCAGCTCTCATCCTCCTTCCCATCTTTGTTTGCATCAGTATTATAGCCCCAGGTGACAAGATCAGAGCCCTCAAAATCACCGCCCTCCCGAAGCGTCGAGACTTTGCAGGTTTCTTCTCCCTCTTTGATGGTTGCCAGCTCGAGATTGTACACTTTGTTCACCTTGAGCGCCGGGCAATATTCGGAAATCTGTGTTCCGATGAACTGCTCCTCGACAATGCCGTGGGGGTTGGTCTCCTTGTAGAAGCTCGTGTGCGTCGCGCTGTTCTCATTGAGGACAAGGTCGGCGAAAAGGTGCTGCGCGCCGGAGGTGGAGTACGTGTCAGACATCTTCACGTCGAAATCCCGGTTGAGTGACACGTCGTCGCATTTTACATTGGCATAGGCGGTGAGGACATAGGCATCGAATTCTGGCTTCTGCTCGGGCGGCTCTGGCAAGATGAACTGGCGCGTCGCCACCCCGGAGATTGTAACCTCCCTGCTGGTGGATAAAGAGAGCGGAAGCTCTGAGGGAAGCAAACCAAAGCGTTTCAGGGAGGGAGAAAGCCGCTCGGAAAGGCCTACGGAAAGTTCTTTCTTGAAATCAGGCCTGCAGTTCTCAAGCTTTTTTGTGGAAGACTGCCAGACAGCCGCCCCCTGATACAGCCCGCAAGGCGCTTCTCCTGCAAATCCTCCCCGGGAAGCGAGGATATACGCAACTTCGGAAGCTGACACTTTAGCTGCTTGGGCGAGATACGCGGAAAAGCTGCTCTTCTGGTAGTCTGCCTTAGCGCTTTCTTCGAGCAGATCTGGAAAATAATGCGGCTTCTGAAGGTCGAGGGACAGGGACAGATAATAGCGGAAGGCGAGGATTCCGATCACCAGGCCGATGGCCGACATCGTGAACCAGAGCGTCGCCTTTTTCATGATTCCACCTTGTAGAGCCGCACAAGAATCGCGCTGTTATGCGGCCCAGGCAGTTCTGCTTGTGCGACCTGGAGCCGAGACTTCGGCGCTGCCTCGTCACTGTCCTGAGTGGTGATTTCCGTGCGCCCGCTATTTAGGATGAGACGCGGGCTGAATCCTGGAAGCTGCGTGGTCACGCACTCTCCCCAAGAATGGGCGAGAGTCGCGTATGCCTGTCCGTTTGCGAAATAGCTCTTGTCAAGCTCCGTCTGCCTCGCGTCGGATTCAGGCACATACATCTTTGCGAGGTCGAGACCGTCGAAGCTCCGCCTCGGCCCGCCATCGGCGATGAGATAGATGAGATCCGCGTTCGTCAATTGCTGCTCCCTTAACTGTTCTGCGGCATTTTCTGGGTCTTGGCCTAAATTCGCGAGCAGGCATTCGTTCGCCGGTGTCTGCAAATACGTAAGCAACCGTTCATTCTCTTCAGCCGTCGCCTTGAGCTCGAGCGTATGCCGGTCTTTCGCCCGCTTCACGGCATCTGTGCTCACTACCTGCGACCAGACGAAGATGAAAAGGATGATGAGCGCCAGGACAGCGTCCGCCCAGTCATCAAAGGTGCCCTTCTTTCCCCTCATGTGGTTCCTCCCTGCAGTTCTAAGGTGAGCGTTGCATCGTGGACTCCGGCGCTGTCTTTGACATGCACCGTCTTTGGCGCGAGGCGCTTGAGCACACCGCCATCCTCCCTCCAGTTTGCGCTTTGCAGCGTCTGTTGTGGGGAGGAGAGCGTAAGCCGCACGGCCAGCTCTGTCTTCGTCGCCGGATAGCAGCTTCGCAGGCGCTCTGCAGTGAACCGCGAAGCATCGATCAGGCCTGCTTGCGGCCCGGAGATGCTGTCCAGGACAACGAAGCATTCAGGGCCAGAGGTGAATTTTTGCGTAAGTTGGAATTCTTTAAGCGCCGGCGGGACATACGTTCGCGACTGCGTCTCCAGGTTGACGAGGTAGAGCAAGGCAAAGAAGAGCAAGGGAAGGTAGAAAAGCAAGATGAGCGTCCACGGAACTTTATCGCCCGGCACTCCGCCTTCCTGCGCCTTCTTGTTAAGGAAACGCATGTTTCGCCCCCCTTCCGAGAGCGGCGCCAAGCTCGCTGGTCGGCGTCGCGGGAAGTTCAAGGATGAGCTGCTCTCCGGGAAGGAGCGTTCCTTCCGCTATCGAAAGCGCGTTGCAGGCGAGATCCACTTCCGCGGCAGGAGCGTGGGCGCGCACTCCTGCGGCGCGAGAGGAGAGCCGAAGCACAAGCGTATGCTCCGCTGTTCTCGAGACTTTCCGCGTGCTCCCGAAGCTCTCTGGCTCCGCCATTTCAGAAACAGCGCGCTCTCCAAGAGCGGTCTCGAAGGCGAGCCTTGCCCGGTTGAGCGCCTCGATTTGCGCCTCATTCAAGCCAGTAAAGTCAGGCGAGACAAGAACGTTCCCCGAGAGCGTCCCTTTCGGGCACGTCGGCGCAAGGAACTCTTTTTTCTTGTCCGAAAGCGTGATGCCCATGCCGTCAGAGATGAGAAAGACGCTTTTTGGACGGATGAGCTGGCCTTCGTCGACGAGCGAGGAAGCCGGGAAGCACCACTTTGCCGGTGCAGGATCCTGGAGATGCGCGCCTATGCTCACGCAGGATCCTTTGACTTGCAGCACATAAGTAGAAAGGTCGCGCGGATAGGCGATGGTCGTCGGCAGAGTTTCGCTTTCAAGCTGCGCGATGAGCAGGCCCAGATCCTGCGCGATGATTTTCCTCTTCACCGCCTCCCCTGTTCCCCACTGGGAAGCAGCCGCGAGCATGAGGATGCTCACTGTCGCTCCGATAAGCAGCTCGAAGACGAGGATGAGAAGGAGGGCGCCTTTCCGCTTCATGGTTATGTGCTCACCGTCGGCTCTTTGGGAAAGCAGGGCGATTTAAAGCAGAACCGAGCCTCGTCTCCTTTCCTTTCGATAGTGAGTTGGTGGAGCCGCACTTGCGCGTCAGTAAGGAAAAGACTGGGATAGCCGATATTCCCGCTGCGCATCTCTTGGGAGAAAATAAATCCGCCTTCGAAAGAATAGAGAGCATCGAGTTCCTTTTGCCAATCATCAATGACGGGCTGATAATTAAGGGAATCCCCTTTTTGGACGTGGAGTCCAAGCTCTGGGATGGAAATTTTCGACGGCATCTGGACGTTCTTGAGAGGTTGGCAAGAGAGCCCTTTCTCGCAGGTTACGGTGGGATTGTCTGGAATTTTTCCCTCGGCGTTCTTCTCGAGCTGAAGTTGGGATGCGCAGAAGCAAACGCATGAGGTTCCCGTAGGACACGAGGATACGCGTTTAAATGTGCCGACAGGCCGTAAAATTCCTTCCTCAGCTTCGAGATACCGGATTTCCGAAGCATCTTTTGAAAAGGCGACAATCGCGGTATATGGATCCATGGTGAAGGCCAGACTCCCTAACTCCCCGTCTACGATCTCGTTGATTGTCTTAATGAGCAAATTGTAGCTGTCAATTGCCTGTTTGCTCGTTCCCCTGAAGAGATCCGCAATCCACATCGCCGTCGGGACGATGACGATGAGGGCGATCACGACGCGTATCAGGAACTCAAGCGGCGCGACTTCAGGCATCTGGGCTTTCTTCATGTCGTTTTCGTTCCCTGGGTGGCTGGTTTCGGGTTGTCTTGTTGGCCTGTCTCTAAGATATCTGCCACCCCATTGTTGTTCTTGTCGTCAAGCTTATCAATCTCCCTGTCGAGAGTGCCGGTGCTCTTGTTCGTGTATTTCAGGTAGATGGCGATGCTCACGATGAGCACCACCAGCACGATGATGATTTTGACCAAAACTTCAAATTCCATGGCTTTTTTCGATTTCATGATTCCACCTTGCAGGGCTTGATGGCGCGATTTACCACGACACTGCGATCCTCGGTCATGCCTTCATTGTCATAATGCTTGAAGACATTCCAGTAATGGGTATAGGGGATCAGGCAGGCTACGCCCTTCTTCGGGACATAGAAAAAAGGCAATACGGATTCCGAGATTTTCGTGCCCTTCCCGTCGGGCAGCTGGGCGGAGACTTTGAGTGTGTCAGTCAGTGTAAACGCCGGTACGGCGAGATAGGTTGATTGAAGAGGGAGCTCTTCTTTGTCAACGATAGAACGGTAGAAGTTCTCCGCCACAAAACTGTCCCCTGATTTCCCGGCGATGAGGCAAAGGGTGATGCCGTCGACAACTTGCGTGTCTGCGACCTGCCTTTTGGGTGAGACGAGGTTGATATAGGCCTTGCCCTCGGCCTGCGAAAAATCAGCCTGGAAGCCGGTGCGTTTCCCGCTTTTCTCGTCCTGCCTGTCGTGCAGGAAAAGATAGTCGGCCGGCACGCTGATTCTGCAGCCTTCGGCGTCTTTCGCTTGGGCGAGCGCAAATTTGAGGGCATTGTAATCTTCCTGTGCTGTGGCTGGCACAGTATCCCGGCTCGCGTGATAATCCTGCTTGAAGAGCCCGGTCCACACGAGCACGTCATACGCCTTGCTTCCTACCTTGCCCAGAATCCCGCCTGAAGGGCGGAAGAAGACAGCCAGAACAACGAGCAGGACAACAAGCGCGAAAATCATGCCGCCGACCGAGACTCTGCTTTCCGCCTTGCCTTTCATCCGAACACCTTGTCAAGGATGCCCAACATCGCGGCGCGCAGCCCCCTGAAGAAGAGCAGCGCCCAAATGAGCACGATCAGGGCGATGATCATGTACACGATTTTCATCTCGATCGCTTTCACGAGTCTCTTGTTTGGACGTTGCATGCGTTCTTCACCTTGTCAAGAGGGGCGAGGATAACTCCATTGGTGTTCGTTGGCGCGCCGGGGGTGTTGGACCATAAGGTGAGATGGATTAAGCTATTCCCGATAGAGGCCGACTGGGTGACGCGCGACGCGAACACGATGGCGTATGTCACAGCCCTTTTCTCTCCGTTCGCCCTGAAATTCTGGGGGTAGAGGGGCTCCGCCTCGTCAAAGCCCACAGTGCCGCCATCGAAATAGACGTAATCAAGGTACGATTGGTAGTTCTTCTTTCCGACATAGCAGGAATAGCCGTTCCTTGCGCAGTTCCAGCCGGGATAGGCGATCTTTTCAGGATACGATTGCGTTGGCAAGCAGTCGCCATTATGCGCCTCGCACGAGTTGTAGACGCTGCTGGGCATGCAGCACTGCTGCGCGTTTCCTTTCGAGTCCGGAGCGCAGGTCTTCAGCGCCTTGACGCGCCGCTCGTCCGCGTTGCAGGTCGGCTTGCAGAACCCGCCCTCGCTCCCGGCGCAACCGTCGCTCGTGTCAGCCACCTTGTAAGGAGTTGTTTTCAAATATTGGATGAGTTCACCCATGGGGATCGCCGTGCCCACATCCTTCTTGATGGTGAAAGTGTAGAGGATCATGCATTGCTTCTCGCTGTCCCAGAGATTGTTGTCACCGAAATAGCTCTCCTTGCTGCCCTTGAGGAAAATGTCCCACGTTTTGTCGATGTGCTGGCCAATGTCTTTCAAGACATCTTCTTTCTTCTCCCCTTTTAGAGGAAGCGCCTCCAAATCAATGGTTCGGCACGCCCGCAAGGAGGCCCGGTTGACGGCATCATTTTCTGTCCCCTGCACGAACATGTTGACCGCCTTGCATGCTTCCTCGGCCGCTGCCTTTCCTGTTCTCTCAGCCGCGTCCGCAGTCACGTCTATGATGACATAAAATGCTGCAAGCATCAGGATGATGACGATGGAAATCTCCAGTACTCTCATGGGAACAGCATGCCTGAATTTTGTTTAACCGCGAGGAACACGATGATGCCTATGGCCAGGGTGAACAGGATGACAAGGATAATGCTCAGTGTCAGGCCTTCTGCGTGGTCCAAGGTAAGGGGAAAAGCGTATACTAGTATATAAATAATTCGCTATTTAAAGGGGGGCGGAAGCGATTACAGAGGAACGTATTGAAAAAGTTAAAACTTTTTCAATCCCGAAAACTGCTGCGCAGTTTTCGTTATCCATCTGAATTTAATGAAAAAGAAAATTCAAGCTTATTCAAGCTTATTCAAGCTTTTTCTTGCAGCACGCTTGACCTTCGTGGCCTGCCTCGTCTGAGAATTTGCCGTAGACTTGGACCTGTCCCGTACCGCATTCGGGAGCCCAGTCGCGCTCACCGTTGTCAAGTGCGCACTTCTGCCCCTGCTGGATGATATCGAGGTTCTTGCCGAACAGCGTGATCCTGCCGGTGAACACCATCACCAGCACGACAAGCACGATCAGGGCGATGGCTGCGACGATGATGGTATTGATGGAGATGCTCTGTGCCTTTCTCATAGGTGGGCCTCTTTTACCTCATCCTAGAAGAGGCCATATTTAAACATTTCCAAAGCTTCAGCCTGTAGCAGTTAGCTGCAAATATGCAACCCCAGATAAATCGTGCTCCCCGCGACCGGCAGTGGCTGCACCTTGAGCCGCCGGTTGCCCGTGCACGCTTGCCCTTGTGTCAGCAGCGTCAGCCGGCTCGTTGAGGGACTCTGGGGGTTGCGGTAGACTTCAAAGTAATACTTGACTTTCCAAGTTTCGAACGTCCTGGCGAACAAATCCTGGTGCGCGAACTTGAGGAATTCGCAGGACTGCAGGTTGCTCCCCTGCGACTGGCATGTGATCCTGCCTTGCAGATCATAATAGTTGGCGCAGTCCTGGATGAGCGCCGCCATCGTCGCGTCCGAGCACTCCGGAGCGTTCGTCTCCAGCATCGTGTTCAGGAAGTTCGCCGCGAGCTCGCTCTCCTGGAAGCTCTGCCTGGCGTCAGCCGGCTCGTTGAGGATGACGAAGCGCACGACGAACAGGAAGGCCAAGCTCAACAGAATCACGACAATCGCCAGCCCCATCAGCTCCATCTGCGCTTTTTTGGATGGGGAAGCGGCAGAATGTCGTAGGTAGCATTCTTTAGGCGCAGACGAGGTGGAGGATGCGGGTCGAACACTTTGGATCCGGGACGCTCCAGGATTCTCCCAGTCCCGGTAAGGGGCTTCATGCCCCTGTTTGCGCGCTGGCTGAGCGTAACCGGCCATTATGAATACACCTCAATCACCAGCACGCCGAAGGCCGTTGTGGAGCTGGCGGGGTCGAAGATCGCGACAGGAAAGAAGCTCGCCCGCTTGTTGTCTGCGTTGACCAAGGGTCTGGAGTACAGGGGGATTTCATCAGTGCCGGGATAGATTTTTTGGAGCGTGAGCGTCGCGTAGCCGAGCACGTCGAAATACTCCGGCTTTGCCAGTATCGCGGGAGCCGCCTGCGCCTTCAGATAATCAATGCAGTTCTCCTTGACAATGTTCTGCTCCGAGCACTGCAATTCGGGCAGGGAGCCGGCGAGCTGCGCCACCTGGATGGCTGTAAGATCCTGGAACTCTTCTGCTTTCGTCGCGATGCTCTGCTTCGCCACCTGCGTGTAGAAGATGAAGCCGAGCGAGATGAGGATGAAGAAGATGAACAGGATGGCCACGGTTTCCATCATCTGCATCTGCCCTCTTTTTTCCATGTTTCTCCGCTCAGGATATCTCTTCTTTTTAATTATAATTAAATCCTTCCTCTTAATGAAGTATGCTCTTCATTAAATATAGCAAGTTTCAATACAGCAATGCGCAGCTGTTCCTTTGCGCGTCGAAATTGCTGATGGACAGCGTCGTTGACAAGCCGGAGAGGTCAAAGGGTTGGGCGGTCGCGTAGGAAGCGAAGACGTTGCCGTCGAAGATTGTCTGGCAGGCGAGATCCGCGTGCGCGGCATACGACGAGGAGAGCGCTACAGCACGCTGCTCATAGATTGCCGCGACGTTGCGCATCCTGACCAGGGCTTTGTCAATGCCGCACTGGTAATCCTCAATCGTGTCAGTGAAGATCGCACCGAGCGCCGCCGCTTTTCCATACGCCGTGACGCTTTGCCCTCCCAAGAGATGTGGCGCCGTCGAAGGATGGCTTTTCTGGTAGAACGTGAGCGTCACGCTGCCGTCCAGCTCGGTGCCTGACAGGGAAAGGGCGGTGAAATCCTCGCTCGCCAGGCTCCTGAAGGGCGCGACAGCCAGCGAGGGAACGTCATTGACGACAATAACTCTCACTTTATAGGTATTGGTGCTCACGAAGGGGGAAGGATTGAATTCCGGCTCAAGCTCCGGGGGAAAAGCGGCCCGGAGCTCCTTGAAGAGCGGATCATTCTCATCCCCGATGAAGACATACCGGATGTCCGGGCTTCCCAAGAGGAGGAAATTCGTCACGCGGAACGGCACGGCCCACGGCTCGGACCAGGCGACAAAGCTGCCTTTCTCGATGCGTGTCGGCGCGAACACGATCTTGTTCCTGATGCGCTTGCTCGCATCACTCTCCCCGACGCGGTAGCTGTCGCAGATGAAATGCACCGTCTGTGAAGGCAGCTGGAACCGCGTCACGGTGCTGCGCGCTACAGAAGAGCCGGTGAGCAAGGCGTCCAAATACGCCGACACAGTCACTGCCGAATTCTGCTCCGCCCTGTCCTTGACCCATTTCACGACCCCGAAGAAGAACAGGAAGATGAGCGTCCCCGCTGCGAGGACAAGGATCCAGTTGAACTGCACTTCAATTTGCGCTTTCATGAGGGTGGGGCATCATGCCCTCAAGTCTCCGATTCTGAGATAACCACATGGTCTCCTTTTCCTTCAAGCCGCAGCGTCACCGTGCCGCGGACAAAGGGGAAGCATTGGAAGTTGCCCGCTGCCAGGCTCACGCTTCCGAGGGTATACGATTCAGCGACAGAGCCATCTTTGAGGATGAGGAAGGTGTTGGACGTCGGTTGATAATTGGACAGCGAATCGAGGATGAGCGGATACCCGGCGAATTGGGCATTCAGATCCGCGGTTGTATCGAACGCGTAATTGTTGACGAAGCACAGCTCCTGGTACTCGGAGGTGAGCGAGAACTCCTTCACCTTCAGCGTGCCGTATTGCCCCGACACAGTTTTGATGGAGCTTTCCAGCTGCTGCCGGAATTGCAACGCTCCCACTTCATCGGTCCGGTCGCGGAAGTCGCGGATGCTTCTGTATCCGAAGACGAGGATGACTGCCACAACCACGAGGGTGATGATGTAGAGGAACACTTGCCCGGCGATCTGCGCTCTCATGTTTTGATGCACACGCTGCAGGGCTCCAGGCCTTTTTCTTTGGCCTTGGCCGCGCCCTCAATCTCTTGGAGCCCCGCCTTTCCTGAAAGGGTGATGCAGTCCTTGTGGTGATAGCGCCTTCCATTCTTTGTTGTGTACACTTTCGCCGAGACAGCGGCCACCTTCTGGATGGCGTCCAGGCTTTTCTCCAGCTTTTCCTTGTGCCAAGCGAATTCCTGCCTGAGCTTTTCAGTGAGATCCTTCAGCTCTGGCTTCTCCTGCTCTTTCTTCTGTTCTGGTTGCGGTTTCTTGCCCACGAGGGTGGAGAGCCTCTTGAAGATGTCTTCCTTCTTGTCTTGCGGCGCGCCGGCAGAGGCCTCTTGTTGGGCGGGCGCTTTTCCTCCCTGATCGAAGAGGCTCCTCCTCTTGCGCTGTTGCAGCGGCCTCAGCATGGGCTTTCGGGGCGGCGGCTGGACAGGCCGAGAGGTGAAGAGCTGAGGTGGAGGCCCTTTCTTCCCCTTCTTGGACTGGTCATAGAGTAGGTAGCCGACAGTCGCGATCACCAGCAGCACGAGCAATCCAAGCAGCATCCATAGCCATCCCAATCCCCCTTTCTTTTCTTCAGCGCCTGGACTGGACGGATCGGTGGGGTCAGAGCCCTGGCTCACTTCATCGCCGTCGGTGAAGCCGTCTCCGTCTGTATCGGCGTTCTTCGGGTCAGTCTTCCACTGGTATTCCTCCCTGTTCGTAAGCGCGTCTCCGTCAGAGTCCACAGCAGCGTCGCTCGGGTCTCGCGGATCAAGGCCGTAGCGCTCCTCCCAGTCATCGGGCATGCCGTCTCCGTCCTGGTCATTCGTGATGCTTGGCTGCTTCACCGCGCAGACGCTGTTCAGGCATTGGAGTCCTTGCTGGCAGTCTGCATTGGTCTCGCAGCTCTTGCCCTTGGCGCAGGCTGTCGGGCAGGCTCCTCCGCAGTCGACATCGGTTTCGCTTTGGCCTTGCTTGCCGTCGAGGCAGGAATCAGCCTTGCTGCACACGTTGTTCTTGCACAGCCCGGTCTCGCAGTCGCTGTTGCTCTTGCAGTCCTCGCCCAGCTCGCATTTCTCGCAGCTTCCGCCGCAGTCTGTGTCCGTTTCATTGCCATTCTGTTTGGCGTCAGTGCAGGAAGGCACGGTGCATCTGCCGGTGGAATCGCAGTAATTGCCCTGGCAGTCGCTGTTGCGGAGGCACAGCTTCCCTGTCTGGCAGGTCGGGCCACAGCTTCCGCCGCAGTCGACATCCGTTTCTGTCGAATCTTTGATTGAATTCGTACAAGTGGAATTCGAGTTGATGGCGCAGATACCATTGCTGCAGAGATTGGTGGCACAGTCGGTATTCACGACGCAGTTTTTCCCCGTCGCGCACTTGCTGCATTTTCCTCCGCAGTCGACATCAGTCTCATTGCCGTTCTTCAGGCTGTCCGAGCAGAGCGCTGTCGCGCACCTGCCGAAAGAGTTGCAGTAGTTGCCTTGGCAGTCGGAATTGTTGAGGCAGAGCGCGCCGTTCCTGCAGGTTGGCCCGCAGATGCCGCCGCAGTCAAGGTCTGTCTCCACAGAATCCTTGATGTTGTTGGAGCAAAGGTTGATGCTGCAGATGCCGTTTGTGCACAGCGAAGAGCTGCAGTCCGTATTCGCCCGGCACGTCTTCCCGTTGCTGCACTTTGTCGTGCAGCTTCCTCCGCAGTCTGTGTCCGTTTCATTGCCGTTCTTCAGAAGATCCGTGCACGCGGGCACCGCGCACTTGTTCTGCGCGTTGCAATAGTTGCCGGCGCAATCCGCGTTGCGGCCGCAATTTTTGCCAGTTCCGCACGTCGGCCCGCAGATGCCGCCGCAGTCTGTGTCCGTTTCCGTGCCATCCAGAATTCCATTAGAGCATGCCGGGCTTCCGCCTCCCCCGCCAGTGGGGAACCGGGTCGTGATGGGCGAACTGGTGCTGATGGGGCTCGACCTGCCCAGCGCGTTGATCGCCCTGACATCGAATTTATATTGCGTGTTGTCAGTCAGGTTGATCGTGTTTCCATTTTCATCCTGCGTGATCCAGCCGGCAAAGCTGTTGTTCGCTCCCTCCAGTTTTACCGCAGTCCAGTCGATAAGTGTGGCCCTCTGGCTGTTCTGGATGGAGTAGATGGTATAATTGTAGGTGAGCCCCAGGCTCCCGCTTTCAGGATCCGCGGCAAGCCACGCTGCATGGAGTTGGTTCCTGAATGAGGTTGTTCCGGCTGGTTCTCCGGGGCTGGAAATAGTGATGTACTGCATCACTGGCGCTGAGGTGTCAACCAGGAAGCTGACGTTCGCTGTGGCGCTCTCGCTTCCCCTGAAGCAGAGCACATAGGCATTTCTCGTCGTGGATGCCGCACTCGAGAGCGTGGCAGTGTGGGTGTAGCTGTTCAGCGTGAAGAGCGACAACCCGGTCATGGGGTTGGGGTTTGTCAGATCGTATCTGCAGGACGCGCGCTTGTTCGTCTCAATCTGGATTTTGGGCGGCAGGCTGCCTTGCAGCGCCTCTGTATGGTCGGTGATGCGCAAGGGCACGGTGGGGTCAACGACAAGAGTAACGGATTGTTTCTCTGATCTCAACCCAGCCCGGTCCTCGCATTGCACGGTATAAGTTGTAGTGCCGACTGTTGTGAGCTGGAGGCCTGTGCTGGGGCTCCTAGAGAAGCCGGAACCAAGGCTGAGCATCAGTTCAAAGGCCTCATTGGAAGCAGTGCTATATCTGCACAGCACCTCCTCATTTGCGCTTGTGGTCAGGTTGAAATCTGCTGGCAGCTCGACGATCGGCGAAGCCGGCAGAGTGAACGCTTGCACAAGAGGCGCCTGGGTGTCGTAGCGCACCGGCAGGCTGTGGAGCGTGGGTATGGGGCTCTGCAGCTCGTTGCAGAGCACATGGATCGTGTGCCAGCTCTCGTCTGGGAACTGCACGTTCCGGATCGTGTAGCGGTTTCCTGCGACAGCGTCAAAGGAAGTGAGGAACGCAAAGTCGCTGGGATTCGGCTTGATGTCCTTGCTGTACCTGCAATTCAGGCTGTTCTGCGACTCGATGACAACATCAAAGGGTTGCGTGGGCGACGCCCCATTCGCCGGCGTAACAATGCTGAGCGTGTCGCGCAAAGCGTCGACGACAAACGTTGCGATGGCCTCTCCGATGTTGCCGAACGTGTCAACAGCGACAACAGAGACCTCTACCTTTCCATCGCCCAGCGCCAGGGTCTTTGCGAAGCGCTTGGCCTGAGAAGAGCTGAAGCCAGAGACGCGCTCCTCGTCGTTGATGAGCACGCTCACAAGCCGCGCGTCGCGGTCGGTATCGATGATGATAGGCACGTTCATGGTGCGGGAGACGAAGGTTGCGGTGCTGTTGGAAGAGGGAGAGAGCCGCATGCCGAAGGGCGTCGTGAGTGGAAAAGAGGTGAGGAAATCCGCGTTCCTGGACGCGCTTGACCTGCCGAGCGCGTTGACTGCTTTCACCTCGAAGACGTAGCGGGTGGCGTCAGCGAGATCGAGCTGCCTGCCCTGGTCGTCAGAGAAGATCCATGTGGAGAATCCGTTGTTGGGCTGGTTGGGCTCAGCTGCTGCCCAGTTGATGACCGTTCGCTTGCTGGTGAACTCATAGAGCGTGTAATTATAGCGAAGGCCTAGGCTTCCGGTCTCGGGATCGGTCGCTGTCCAGGATGCGTAGGCTTGACGCCGGAACGGCGAGATGCCTGGAAGCTGGCCGGGCGCCGAGTCGTTGACAAAGGTCATCGCCGGAGGCGAGGTGTCCAGGAGGAACTGGGTGGTGGTGCTTGCGGTCTCTGAGCCGCGGAAGCACTTGACAAAGAGGGTATGCGGGCCCAAGCTCGAGGAGAGAGCGGCGGTGTGGAGGTACCCGTCGGATGTGCTCATGGCGGTTCCAGGGCTCACGGCCGGGCTGGAGGCATCATACTTGCAGGAGGAGCGCTTGTTTGTTTCGACGGCGATGCGGGCAGGCGAGGTGCCCTGGAGCTGCTCGGTGCGGTCAGTCGCCGAGAGTGCTATCGCAGGATCAACGGTGAGGGAGATGCTTTGCTTCTGTGAGAGGTAGCCTGCCGTGCCTTCGCATTGGACAGTATAGGTGAAGGTGCCCTCAGAGGTGAGTTCAACGGAAGTAGAGGTCGTTGTTGCGTAGGCGCGGGGGCCGAAGCTGCTCATCTGGGAATACGCTGCCGAAGGGGAGGTGCTGTACTTGCATCGCACGTCCTCGTCTGCTGTGACAAGAAGGGTGACGTTGGCCGGCTTCTCCCCGATGGGCGAGGCCGGGATGCTCGTGAGGTTGAGCAGCGCAGGCACTTTCGGCTTGAAGCGCAAATCGAAGGAGAAGAGGCGTGTGGATTGGAACTCCTCGTTGCAGAGCACGAAGAGCTGGTGCTGGTTCTGGTCCTGCAAACTGAGGGTCCTGATGCGGTACGTGGCCCCAACACGCTCATCGAAGGCCGTAAGGGAGGAGAACTCGGAGACGGCAGGTTGGTTGTCGAGGCGGTAGCGGCAGTCGAGGACATTCTGGGAGCCGAGCAGGACGCTGAAGGAAGCAGTCGGGCTGTCTCCTGTGGAGGGCTCGAGCAGGTTCAGCGTGTCGGCTCTGGAGTTGACGGTGAAAGAGGTGCTGGTCTCAGCCACATTGCCGTTGCGGTCGATGACCGCGAAGGAGGCGAAATGCTCTCCTTCGCCTAAGGTGAGCGTCTTGCTGAGGCGGGTGGCGAATCCGGGGGGGAAGTCGCCCAGCCTGTCCTCGCCGTCTACGGATACACTAGTGAGCCTCACGTCCCGGTTTGCGCTGAGGACAAAAGGCACGTTGCCCGAGCGCGAGGAGGGGCCGCCCGATGCCGGGGTGAGCGTAAGAGAGGGCGCAGCGGTGGGGGGGAAGCTCGTGCGCACTCCCGGGCTTCTCATCACTGCGCTGGTCTTCCCGAAGGCATTGACGACCCGGGCTTCGAAGAAATACTGCGTAGTATCAGTCAGGGTGATCGTGTTGCCGTTCTCGTCTTGCGTGATCCAGCCCGAGAAGCTGTTGTCTGCCGCATTCGGCTCGAGGGTTGTCCAGCCAACAACCGTCGCGCGCTGGGTGCCTTGGACGCTGTAGAGGGTATAATTATACGTAAGGCCGAGGCTGCCGGATTCAGCGTCAAAGCCCTTCCAGGAAGCGTGGATTCTGTTCCTGAAAGGAGATGTGCCGTCGCTGACGCCCGGGCTGGAATCATTGACGTACTGCATGACCGGCGCGGTGACGTCGATTTGGAAGCTGGAAGTGGCTGTGGCTGTCTCGCCCGGCCTGAAGCACTTGATGTAGGCAGTCGTCGCTGTGGGAGCGACCGAGACGAGGGCAGTATGGTGATAGCTGTCGGAGCTGCTCAATGCCCTGCCCGCGCTCACCCGGGGATCCGAAAGGTCATACTTGCAGGTGGTGCGCTTGTTTGTTTCGACGTCGAGCTTGATGAGCGTGCTCGTTTGCAGCCTGTCTGTGTGGTCGACAATCCGCAGGGGCAGGGAAGGATCGACGACAACAGCGATGCTCTCTTTCTGCGACAATCTTCCTGCCCTATCCTCGCACTGCGCGGTATAGGTTGTAGTGCCGGCAGTGGTGAGTTGCAGGCTGACTGAAGCCGTTGTCTGGAACGCGGAGGAAAAAGGAAGCATCTGCAGGTAGCTTTGGGTGGAGGAGGTGCTATGCCTGCAGATGACATCCTCGTCTCCCGCTGCGGAGAGCGTGAAGCTGGCTGGAAGCTCAGCCAGGGGGGATGCCGGTGTTGTGAAGAGTCTGATGGTTGGTTCCTTGAAATCCGCGCGCACGTCGAAGACAAAGAGCTTGGGCGCAGGGCTCTGGAGCTGCTCGGTGCACAGCACGAACAGCTGGTGGATGCTCTCGTCGGTGAAGCTCACGCCGGAGATGGTGTGCCTCCTGCCGGTGGTGGAGTCGAAGGGGCTCAGGAAGGAGAAATCGGTGGTGCTTGGCCTGGAGCCCCAGATATATCTGCAATCGAGATCGTTCTGCGACTGCAGCACGACGTCGAATGGCTGGCTGGCGGAGGCTCCGTTGGCCGGCTCGGCAAGCTGGAGGGTGTCGGGCACGGCATTGACCTCGAAGCTTGCGATCGCGTCTCCGTGGTTGTTGTAGGCGTCCTTTGCCGCGACGATAATGTCCTTCGTGCCGTCTGTAAGGGAGAGCGCCTTGGAAAACCTTTTCGCTGGCGTTGGCAATCCCGACAGGAAAGATTGTGTGATGTCTTGGCCGTCGAGGATCACGCTAATCAGCTCAACGTCCCTATCGGCATCAATGGTGATCGGGACTGGCGAGGTGCTGCGCCACACGAACGTGGATGTTGAATTTGAGGCTGGTGAGATGCGCAGGGTGGGCGCTTGCATGGGAGGGAACGACGTGGTAAATCCTTGGCTTAGTCTTGATTGCACGCTTTGCTTACCCAGCACATTGATGGCCTTCACTTCGAAGACATAGCGCGTTGCGTCTGAAAGCACGAGCTGTCTGCCCTGGTCGTCAAGGGCGATCCAACCGGAGAACTCATTGTTTGGCTGGTTGGGCTCAACCACATTCCAGTTGATGACGGGCCTCTTGCTGGCGGATTCGTAGAGGGTATAATTATAGCGCAGGCCGTAGCTTCCGGTCTCGGGGTCAGCGCCACGCCAAGATGCATAGGCTTGATTGGGGAAGGGAAGGGAGCTCCCGACCTGGCCAGGATAGGAATCGTTGACGAATTGCATGACGGGCGCTGAAGTATCCAGCAGGAATTGTACGGAAGCGCGCACCGTCTCTGCTCCGCGCAGACATTTGATATATACTGTCCTTTGCCCCGCGGTGGATGTGATGGGGGCGGTATGCTGATAGCTGTCTGTAGTGCTCATGAGCGTTCCTGACGCCACCGAAGGATCGAGAAGGTCATATTTGCACGCCGCCTTTTTGTTGGTTTCAACCGCGATGCGCGCCGGTGAAGTGGCTTGCAATCCGGCCGTCCGGTCCGTGACGTGGAGGGGGATGTTTGGATCAAGGACCAGGGTGATGCTCAGTTTCTGGGAGAGGAAGCCGGAAGTGCCTTCGCATTGGACGTAATACGTAAAGCTGCCCTCAGATGAAAGTTGTAGCGAAGTTGATGCGGTCGTGGAATAGGAGGAGGAATCAAAGGGGGTCATCTGGGCATAGGCAGTCGAAGAGGGGGTGGAATGTTTGCATTTGACATCCTCGTCGGCGAGCGCGTTGAGGGTGACGGTGGCGGGCAGGTCGCCGATGGGCGATGCGGGAATGCTGGTGAGGTTCAGCAGGACAGGGACTTTCGGCCTGAAGCGGATATCAAAAGAAAACGCCCTCGTGTTCTGGTAAGGCTCATTGCAGAGGACATAGAGCTTGTGGATATTTTGGTCTGGGAATTGCGCGCTTCTGATGCGATAGGTGGGGCCATTGACTTCATCGAAGAGGGAGAGGACAGAGAATTCCTGGGCGCTGGGCTGGTCGTCCCAGCGGTACCTGCAGTCCAGGTCGTTCTGAGAAGAGAGGAGCACGCTGAAGGGTTGCATGGGGCTGTCGCCGGAGGCCGGCTCCGCGAGGTTGAGTGTGTCAGGGCGGGCGTTGACGATGAAGCTCGCCTCTGCCTGCGCTGCGTTTCCGTAGCCATCTACCACGGAAACGACGACGTTCTGCGCACCATCGCCCAGCGCGATGGGCTTGCTGAACCGTTTGGCAAAGCCTGCTGTGAAATTGGGCGTGAAGTCCTGGCCATTGATGATGACGCCCAGAAGCTCAACGTCCCTATCGGCATCAATGGTGATCGGGACTGGCGAGGTGCTGCGCCACACGAACGTGGATGTTGAATTTGAGGCTGGTGAGATGCGCAGCGCAGGAGCGGTGGAAATGGGGAAGGAGGTGAGCACGCCGTCGCTGCGGAGCGGGGCGCTCGCCCTGCCGAGCGCGTTGACTGCTTTCACCTCAAAATAATATCTCGTGTTGTCCTGGAGCCGCAAGGGCAGTCCTTTGTCGTCATGCGTGAGCCAGCCCGCGAACGTATTGTCGGCGTCGAGGGAGAGGTCGGCGTCTGTCCAGTCGATGACAACGATCCTTCTCGTGAAGTTCAGGGAATAGAGGGTGTAGTTATACCGCAGCCCCCTATTTCCAGTCTCCGGGTCAGAGCCCAGCCAGCTGGCGTAGATGCGGTCTGGATACGTGGTGATGGCGGGATTGGGCCCAAGGCTGGAGTCGTCAACAAAGGTCATGGTTGGCTGCGTCGTGTCGAGCTGCACGCGCGCTGTCGCCAGCGCTGTCTCGCCGGTCTTGAAGCATCTCACATAGGCAGTCAGGTTGCCGGGAAGGGTGGGCACGGAAGCGCGGTGCGTGAAGCTGTCTGTCGTGGAGAAGGTCCTGCCGAGCGTGACTTGCGGGTTCGTCAAGTCATATCTGCAGGAGGCGCGCTTGTTCGTCTCCACCACAATGGCCACCGGGCTGCTGCCTTGAAGATCGACGCTCCGGTCAGTCACCCGCAAGGGAATAGAAGTGTCGACCGTCACCGGAATGCTCTGCTGCGGCGATAATCTCCCCGCCCTATCTTCGCACTGCACAAGATAGGTGGTTGTTCCCTGCGTTGTAAGCTGCTGGGCTGAAGTCTGGCTCAGAGCAAAGGTTCCGTTGTTAAAGGGCGTCATGGCGTCATACAGGCCGAAGGGGGAGGTGCTGTAGCGGCAGAGCACGTCTTCGCTTGCGGCGGCCGCGAGCAGGAAATCCGCGGGCAGCTCCGAGATAGGCGACGCTGGGATCGTGTATACCGACAGAAGCTCAGGCGGCTGGATGTCGGAGCGGAGATTGAAGGAATGGAGCGTGGGAGACGCGCTCTGCAGTTCCTTGCAGAGCACAAAGAGCGTGTGCGGGGTCTCGTCTCCAAAAATCACCTGCTGGATCGTGTATTCTGGCCCGTTGACAGGATCGAACGTGTCAAGGAAATTGAAATCCGCCGCCTGCGGCTGCAGGTCCCAGCTATATCTGCAAGTGAGCGCGTTCTGGGATCCGAGGACAACGTCAAAAGGCTCCGCCGAGGACGCGCCGTTCGCCGGCTCCTTGAGCCTGAGCGTATCGCGGGCTGCGTCGACAATGAAGGTCGATGCCGTTCCGCCGATGTTGCCGTATCTGTCCTCTGCCTGCACGGAAAGGGTCTGTGCTCCGTCAGGCAATGTCAGCGTCTTCGCGAACCGCATCGCGAAGCCGGACGCGAACTGGCCAGTGAAATTCTGTCCATTGATGCTGACGTCAATGAGCCGCACGTCGCGTTCCGCGATGATGCTGATAGACACGGCAGAAGACCGCGACACATACGTCGCTGTGACGTTGGAGGACGGCGAGAGCGTCAGCGCCGCCGGCTGCGTCGCGGGGAAATCTGAGAGCACGCTGGCGCTGGACATCGCCGCCGGCGTGGATTTCCCCAACACATTGATCGCTTTCACGTCGAATTTATATTGCGTTTTGTCCTGGAGGCTGAGCGGCTGCCCTTTGTCATCCTCGATGATCCACCTGGAGAATGTGTTGTCCGGATTGATGAACAGCCCCCCTGTCGTCCAGTTGATAACGGTCTTTCTGCCGACCGTCTCATAAAGTGTGTAATTGTAGAGCAATCCCCTATCTCCGGTCTCAGGGTCAGCGCCCAGCCAGGTCGCGAAGATCTGGTTGCTGACGGTGGGGGGGGATGCGTTGACGTAGAGCATGGTGGGCGCGGTCAGGTCGATGGTGATGACCGAGCTCGCAAAGACTTGCTCCCCGGGCCTGAAGCACTTGATGTAGATGAGATAGCGGGAGGTGGATAAATTCACTTGCAGCGTCGCCGTATGGGTGTAGCTGTCGCTCGCCCCGAACGCGACGCCGGGGATCACCGACGGGCTGATGAAGCTGTATCTGCACGCAGCGCGCTTGTTCGTCTCTATGGCGAGAAGCGGCGAAGCCGTGGATTGGAGATCGTTCGTATGGTCGGTGATAGTGAAAGGAATCAAGGGATCTAAGGTGAGGGCCAGGCTCTTCTTCTCTGACAGTCTTCCTGCCCGGTCCTCGCACTGCGCTGTCAAAGTGTAGAACCCGGACGCGTTCAGCAGCAGCCGCGCGGTCTTCCTCGGCTGGAAGGCAAGAGAGTCAAAGTCATTCATCTGGTCGTAAGCCAGGTCGTCGGCGAAGGCCCATTTGCATCGCACATCCTCGTCTGCCGTCGCTGAAAAAGTGAAGTTGGCCGGCGCTTCGGCGATCGGCGAGGCAGGATACGTGGAAAGGTTGATGATTGAGGGGTTGCGCGTGTCGAGCCGGATGTCGAAGATGGAAAGATAGGGATTCGGCCTCCAGACCGGCTCCTTGCAGAGCACGAACAGTCGGTACACCGCCTCGTCGGGGAAGGTGACGCTGGAGATCGTCTGCTTTGACCCTTCGACAAGGTCGAAGCGCTCAAGGAAGCCGAATTCCGATGCGCTGGGCTGGGAGTCCCAGCTGTACCTGCAATCAAGATCGTTCTGCGACTGCAGCACAACGTCAAACGGCTGGCTGTCCGACGCTCCGTTGGCTGGCTGGGCCAGGTTGAGCGTATCCGGCACCCGGTTGATGACGAAGCTCGCGCTTCCCTGGGGCTTGTTTCCATATCTGTCCTGCGCCAGAACATCCACCGGCTTCGTGCCGTCTGGCAGAATGAGCGTCTTGCTGAACCGCGTGGCGAAGCCGGTGGTGAAATTCGGCGTGAGATCCTGGCCGTTGATGAGCACGCTGAGCAGCTCGATAGGCCTAGAAGCGTCAACCGAGACCGTCACGCCCGAAGCGCTGGTCGAGACGAACGCCGAGGAGGCATTGGAAGCAGGCCGGATGAGCAGGGGCACGACCGTGAAATCAGCGCTGAAGTTGTGGATGCGCTGCGCCACGCGCAGTGGCCTGTTGTTCTGGTTGATGGCGTTGATCGTCATCGTGTACGTTCCGGCGGCGAGCGTGAACCCTGAAGGCGTCAGCTTGTAGAGCCCGGTCCCGACAGCAGGCGCTGGCGACACAGAAAAGCGCGCGAGATCCGCAATGAGGTTGCCTTGTGCATCCCTGATGTCGAATTGCGTGAGCTTCGCCCCGCCCTGCCTGAACCCCAGCTCGATGTCGGGAGAAGGGTTGTTGTGGTAGATGACTCCGTCGCTTTCCGCTGTCCTTCCGTTGACGCTCACAAGATAGAGGTCTGGGCGGGTGTTGTTGGCATGGGCCTCGACGAGAATGCTCTGCACGATGCCGAGATTGTTGGCGCTGTCAACCGAATAATAATAGAGCGTGTTCCACCCTTCCGAAAGCATCGTGATCTGCCTGTCTGTGGTCCATTCGCTCAGCCGGAGCCCGTTGAGCGCCAGCTTGAGAGCATTCGTCGAGATTCCATATTGTGTTCCGGGCTTGGAGGCGCATCCTCCTGCGGGATCGGCGCACAGCCGGGTCGAGATGTTCGGGTTGAAAAGCGTCGTCGTGGCGGTGCGGTCTGCCCGGGCAATGGCAAAGCCAATGGTGATGCCCTGATCGTCGATGGGCGTGAGCGTCGTGTTGGGCGCGGTGAAATCAAGCTCGCAGGCAGCGCTGTTCGGCTGCCCCGCGCAGTCTGCCTGGCTGTTCGCGTCCGCATTCTTGAGGCATTGGGTCCCGAACTGCTGGCAGCTGGGCATGCCGCAGGCCGCGGGGGCGCTGGTGACGCGGTTGTCGAGCGCCAGCACAGGCGCATAATCAGGGCAGTCCGCGGCTGTGAGGCCAGTGCAGGAGATGAGGCTGCAGCTCGAGGAGCTGTTACCGAGGTAATAGCACTGATGCGCGGGCGTGGAGAGCAAGCTGGCCTTGAGCGAGGTGCAGGCCCCAAGCAAAGTATTGTACGTTTCCCTCATCTGGCTCGCTTTCGGCTCTGTGTTGCACCACTGGCAGTTGTTGTCCTGGGTGTCGATGCAGTAGCCAGCCCCCAGCTCGGGAATGCTGTCGACCCACTGGCACGCCCCACGCGCTGCCCCGCATTTGTCCTGGCCGCAAGCGGAGCCGCTCTTGTAGTCGAAGCAGCTCATCCCCGCCTGGCAGCTGTAGCAGCTGTCCTCGACGGTTGCGCTCCGGTCGTAATAGCAGTATCCGAGGTTGGTGCAGGCCTGCTCGTTGAAAGTGAATCCGAGGGGATACTGGGTGAGATCAGGGGAACAGGCAACTTGGCGCTTGCAGACCGGCTCTCCCGCCTCGATGGCGCAGGCTTCTGTTGCGTTGCAGGACAGCAGGGGGATGAGCAGGTTGGAGCGCGAGCAGTAATCCGCCCCACTCATCTTGCTGCGGTAGAGGCCGTTGGAGCCGCCGATCCTGTCGTCGAAGTTGCGTTCCGTCAGCATATTCACCGTCGAGAGCAGGTAGCTCCTAGTCGGCTCAGCCGCATAGTCGCGCAGGCTCAGGCAGAATTTGTCGGAAGTGTATCGGTTCCAGCACTCGATGTTGCCTAAGCTCGCCTCATACGTCCTTGCGTTCGCGACGAAGCCTTGCGCCGGATACGTTCCCTGGATCTTGAAAACATAGGTAGTATCAAAAAGCAAATCGAGGTTATTGTCGAGGAAGCTCGTGCCCTGCACCCCCGCCGCGATATCGGCGCAGCTCCCCGCCGCCCCTTTCTTGCAGCGCGTGATGGTGTAGCTGCCCCTGCACGTGTCGCTCCAGGTCAGCTCAAAGGAGCGCTCCCCGCGCGTCGGCACCACAAGGACGTTGCTGAGCTGCGGCTGATATTGGGGATCTGAGCAGCTGGCCGACCCGACCGGAACCCCGCCCGGGTTGCAGGCTGCCGCGCAATCCTGCGCCCCTTGGTAGAACGTCCCTCCAATTTCGCCGCAGTAATCGCTCGGCGCATAGATCGCTGACGCCGCGCCACCAGACGACCCGCCGCCAGATCCGCTGCAGCAGCACCCTTCGATGCACGCGCTCGCGCCCGCCGACGAGCCGGTGGCATAGGTAGCGCATTCCTCGCCTGCCTTGAAATAGGTTGCGGTGCAGTCTGTCTCGCTGTCTGGACCGTAGGGGCGGCTGCTGCTGGAATAGAAGGAAGGGTTCGTCGACCGCGTCGGGCAACACTGCCATTCCGTCACTTGCTCGGCTGAGCAATAGAGATCGTCGTTGATCGTGAACACGTTGGGGTTCAGGCAGCAGCCGAGCGTATCAGACGCTGTTTGCGTCGCCGGCAGGAAGGCCATGGCCAAAAGCAGGGCGAACAGCCAGGCTTTCATGGCTGCACCCCGAATTGCTTTGCCTGCGTGTCAGTGAACTGCTTGTCTGTAGCTGCCACAACCACAGCCGCCTGGCCTGAAGCATCAAGGTCCAAGTCTGACAAAATATGTGTTGAAGGCACATCCTCGCGGGTGCCATTGGGGAAGAGGGCGGAGTAGGCGATAACTTCCTGCGCAAGGTTCACCGTGATATTGATGATGTCCTCGTCGGGGTCGACGGCGGCCAGCCCGTTCAGGACAAGATCCCCCACATTCACTACGACCCCGCGCGTCAGCTGGCTTGAGGTGAAGTCCACGTACTCCAAGGCAGGCGGCCTGTTGCGCCGCGCGAAGGCGAAGACAAACGGCTGGCCGTCGATTTTCAGCTGCGGCGAGACCAGGGAAACAACATCATCCTTACTGTATTGGTCTGTGATTACTGAAACCCCGAAACCAGGATCGTCGGTGCCTGCGATGTCAAACCTGGGGTCTGAGACATCTGAAGAAGTAAGGGTGTTCACAAAGTCATACAGGTGGTTGAGGCTGAAAGGGTGGGTGATCGTATAATTCGAAAGCTGCGCCCTGGCTTGGGTGTTCTTGTTCACCAGCTCGATGGGGTAAGAGACGGTATAGGCAGTGCGCGAAGGGGTGGAAACGATGGTGGTGGTCGGAGCGCCGGCGGTGATGGAAAACAAAGGAAAAGAATCGAGCTTGCAGTTTTCCTCAAGATGGGAGGAGATGAATTCCTCGAGCTGAAGCCTGGCTTTTTCCACGTCGAGCGGGACGCGCCTGCCGAAGCAGCCGCTTTTTTCATATTGCTTGCTCGCTGGGTTCGCGGAAGCATCGGCATAGGGATAAAAAGCGTTGATGCTTGGATAGCTTGGCGGGTCGATAGCGCAGCCTGGTCCGCCGATGCTTTTCTGAATCCGATAGGGCACTTGGAGTTGACGATAGTTCAGATAGAATTTTCCTTCTTGCGATGCTGCATAATCAAGCTTCAGGCTTCCTTGCGCCTCGTAGAGATATCCCCCTTGCCCGCCGAGAAGCCGGAGGCCTTCTTTCGCCGCAGCGTCAATGCAAGCTTCCACAAAGGTGACAACCGGCTCCACTTCTTTTGGCAGGGCCTGTGCCTGTCCTGCTTGCAGTTTGGTCTGCTGCTGTTTCAGTGATGGAAGGAAGAGGAAGAAGGCGATGGCCAGGAGCAGCACAACCAAGCCGAGGATGATGAACACGGTCACTTGCGCCCTCATGGCGGTCTCATCCGCCCGGATGCGTCGGGCCAGAGCTGGTAAGGATTGAAGGTTGCCGTCTGGTAGCCCGAGACAATGATTGCCGCTTCCGTCGCTGTCTTGGCGCAGGCGGTGTCGGAGGAGTCCTTGCCGGTGAAATATCTCGAGCGCAGTCCGTTGATGGCATCGCAGAGTTTCTGCTTCGCTGTGTCTGGCGGCGTGTACCTGGCGATGAGCGTGCCCTCGTCAATCGTGGCGAAAGCCTCCTGGCCGTTCTTGCGCTGGATGTAGAGCCAGTTCAGGTTGAGGCCGTCGCCCTTGAAGCCATAAGAGAAGCCCGGCTCTGCTTTGGGAAGCGTCGTGAAGAGGGAATCTATTTGGGGTTGGATGAACGTTGCTTCAGGATTGGGGTTAGCGATGGTGTAGGTTTGGGGCGCTGTGCTTGCGATGGCGATGCCAAGCTGGTCGTCCACCCATCCTTTCGAGCCGCAGGCTGTGAGGCCCTGCCCGGGCGTGCAGGAGAAAGTGGGGAACAAAGTTGAGAGCGACTGCTTCGCCCCCACATAGCCGCCATTATAGGACAGCCCGATGAGATAATTGCCCCCCTTCTGCAGGACGCAGACCTGGTTGAAGCCCGGCCGCAGCCGGCTGGTGTTAACGAAAAAGCTTTCTACCGCTGTCGCGCCTATGGTGGTTTTGTAATAGTTGAGCGTATCCTTGGCCGGACCGCAATACAGTGTGAAATCAGTTCCCTTGCCCACAGTCTTGAGCATCGTGAGCGCAAGGAGCCGCGTCCTCGTCGTCCATTGGCCGCTCTCGCAATAATCATCGCCTATGAACCGGCTGGAGGCGATGCACTGGGGGTTCTTCGCGGGCTGGTCATTGTCCGTCGCATTCCCGTTCGCCGAGACAAAGCATTGGTCGCTGCGCGGGCAGTAACCGGTCTGCGCTGGGTTGTTTTGCGGGTCTGTTGTGAGAGCCGCGGAATGTGGCTTTGTTTTGGCATAGGCCAGCGTCCATGCCCCTGCGATGCAGCGGTAGCCGTCTCCTTTGGGCGGCGCGGAACTTGAATTGGTAGATTGGTCTGGGTAGCACGAGGCGCCGTCCCAGCAGGTATTCGTGGGGCAACACGCTGTGGATTTGGCCGCGGCCTGGGTTGGGGCAACCTTCGAAAGGCGAAGCGGCGGAGCCTGCGCCGTATTCTTCCAATATCCATCGATATCGCAGTACATTGCGGTCTTGCTGTCGTACGCGCAGGTGCTGGTCATCTGCACAAGATTCGCGTTGTTCTCGTCTTTCAAGAGGAGGGTTGGGTCTGAAGGTGAGTAGGCCGCGCTCGGGTCGCACGCGCGCAGCGTGCCGTTGATCGCTTTCACTTTTCCTCCCTTGCCGGGGCCCCAAGAGTTATTCAGCGGCTCGCCGAGATAGCAGGCCCCAGCTTTCCCAGGGTCGTTGTAGCTACTACCCAGCAAATCACCGCAGCATTTCGAGCCAGTCCAGGAAATATTGAGCTTGGCATTATTGAAGCGCGCTTTGCCGCAGGTGATATTTTCCGAGTCCAGATCCGCGGCAAAGGTGCTGTGGTCAGTGCAGAAGATGTATCTGTAGTAAGGGATGTTGATGTTGGCTTTGTGCTGGAACCCAGCTTGGTTGGGGTCATCAAGCTGAAGATAGTTGGGGGGGAAATACTGTGACTCTGTCTGGGCAGGGCCGATACCTGGGATTTTTAGGTTGTATCCTAAATTAGGCAGGAGCGCGTCTCCGGTCGTGAGCCGGGTCGCTCCTGAGCCGCAGGTGCCTTGGGGGCAGCAGACATAGACCCCTGAATTGGAGTACGCAGATCCGTAATAATTGTAGAGGCACGCGTATTCGGCGTCGGGCTCAGCGAGATTACCCGAGACGCTATTCAAGAAAATAGGGTTGTGAGGGCTGAATGTTTGCCAGCCGCATTCCACCCACCCCGTGCCATTCGAGAGAAATCTCTTAGGGGGAGTGCTGCAGGCGTCCAGCGAAACTACATTTCCTTTCTTCGCCGCCGCTTCCTCCCAAGAGTAGTTACCATTAGTGTCTTTAGCGCAGAGATAGGCGTCCTCCAGGCGTTTGCCGCAGTCGTTGCTGTCATCGCCGCAGCAGGCTTGTGGTTGGTTGGTGGTCGGCCATAAGGAAGTGCCGTTAGCAATGCGCAACGGAAGCCCGGCGTCCGCGACGTCCTGGCGCCAAGATTTCTCCCCCACCCCACCAGCGCCCACAGCTGGGCAGTCCCGACAAATCCCAGCGTCAGTGTCGTGGTCTGTTGTCTGGTAGGTATCGCACTGTTCGAGGGCAGTAAGTTGTATTCCAGTTTGGTAGCCATTGAGCCTTCTATTTGTATCAGAATAGAAAAAAAGCCTGTCCCCAGGATAGACATGGATTGTTGGCGCCGCCGAGCCGCACCAGAGGATGCTGTCCGGAGAGCCGGTGAACGCCGGGCAGGTCGCTCCGTTGTACCGGCTTGCCCATTTCGTTGTGAGTTCGCCGTACTCACCCCAATTGTTGCTTGTCCTGGAAGAATAAATTAAATTTCCGTCCCTATCGTAAACGCAGAAGGGATAATTGCCCGTTGTGGCGTCTTGGGTGTTCCCCGGGCATGCGAGTTTGCCGGCAGACATGATGATGGCTTTCGTCTCGTCTGCTTTCTGCAAAATAATATGGTCTCCGACCCGGAACTTATTTTTGAAGATGAGGCTGCCCTCAGTGTAGACTGGGAGATAGACGCGATAATTAATTTGTAAATTATTCGTTGGGTCAAAGGGGAGCGGCGCGCTGATGGGTGGGTTAGAATTTGTTTGTTTGTAGGGTGGATTCGGGCCGATGA
>Ga0209541_10003256_pt1 | contig 30030 bp, 34 predicted proteins | sample RifCSPlowO2_01_FD_184027 | JGI IMG/M metagenome (GOLD analysis project Ga0209541, IMG submission 184027) | Groundwater microbial communities from Rifle, Colorado - Rifle CSP2_plank lowO2_0.1 (SPAdes) (version 2) | ecosystem: Environmental > Aquatic > Deep subsurface > Groundwater | place... | reverse complement strand
TTGCCTTTACGGATATTTTTATCAATCTTCCATTGGGGCTGAGTGCCAGTATGTCATATTTCTCGGCCCGTCCGAGCGTTATCGTTGCCGTAAAGTTGAGGGCAGATAATCTGGCGGCAATATAGTATTCGCCTGCATTGCCGACATTCTGCTTTTGGGCTTTTTCTTCAGTCATATTATTTTTTGTTTTGAATAACTTTTAACTGCCTGTGGTTATACGCTCCAACCTTTCCGTTAGGCTGGACTAAGAAGATACGAATCCTTAACCTATTGCAAACATAATAAGGGATTTTCGTTAGCACCCTATTCTTAAACGAATAGGGGAATGCCACTCCATAATTATACCCGCCATATAAAGCCTTTCTACCCGTGTGCATTCTTGTAATAATCTGCCCCAAAGCAGAGTTCATAGCGCTACTGCGCCAACCTTCTGGGGACTTAACCTTTCTGCTTGGGTCGCCCTTGCACTCTACCAAGAAATACCAACCAATCCGCTTCGGTTTTATCTTCTGAACTTTTATATCAACCCCGTGTTCTGCCAGCCCCGTGCTTTCGTTTGGCTTCCCAAAGCCCTTTTTCGCAAGGTATTCCCTAACGCTTTTTTGCACAAACTGTTCTTTTAATAGCCGAGGCATAAGGTGGTGGTGTTGTTATGGTAATACTACTGTTGGATTATACCTTAATTAACAATGGTTGACAAAGTGTTTTTTGGGGAGTTGGCTTTATGGGTTCAAATTTCACAAGCTCGCTCCTTAAAAATTCTATCAGGTTGGGCGTTATTTCCTCTAATTCGTCCACCTCCTTAACGATTTCTGGTAATCTTTTTTTGACCCTGTCGTAGCTACCGCCCCTCAATTCTTGCTTTGCCCGCATTAGGGTTTGTGATAGCCCGATTTTGGTGGTCATATTCACGAAATAAGCCATCAAAACTCTGTCTTGAAATTTGGATATTCTGCTCCTCAAAAGGTAATCAAGTTTGTTTTCTTTCATTTCGCTGAGCGTTATTATCGCTACGCTCGTATCATTATAGATTTTATCAAATTCCTCCAGAAGCAACTTCTGAGCGATGTCGCTATGAATGAAAATATCGTTTAGGGTAAAATCTTTCTTTTTTGACGGTATAACTCGTCTCAGGACTGCTTCTAACGTTTGCTTTCTCTGTAGGGTTAACTCAAATCTAATAATGTCTTTTGGTTGTGTCCCCGCTAAAACCTGTCTTTTTATCTCTTTTTCAACAAGCGTATAGCCATTGTTTATAATTTCGCTGTATTTGCAGTAGATACAGAATCCCCGCACATCATTATGAAAGTTGACGCTGACACCCTCCCAACCGTCATTATAATCCCTATATCTGAATTTACAGCTCGGCTTATAGTTAAGTGGGGTCAATCTTTTTATCACTTGTTCTGCCGTTCCGTAGTAAGAGGGGAGTATAATTGACTTGGATATAGCCAATTTTTCTAACACCCCACTTTTTATGTCCGTAATGTCGGTGGCAATACCAGCCATTCCCAGATATTCAATGATTCGTTTATGCACAAATCCGAAATCATCTTTGCCTATCTCGTATTTGTTAGTTTCGTAGCGAGCTTTTTGGAACGATATTTGTATCTCCAGTCTTTTTTCCCTTCTCTTGCCAGTTAGATTATTTCCTATCGTTCTTTCGGGAAGGCTGATTAATGGATAGTATTTGCCGCTTCGTTTCACACGTTCCCTTACGCCACTTACAAAAGAAGAGCCAATATCAAATCGCCCATTCACTTGGTTGGTCTTTTTGCCGTCCAAAAAGGAGTCGTTTTCTATTTTGAATTGGCCCTCCTTTAGGTGGAAGTTAACGCTATCATACATATTACTTTTTTCATTACTTCTTTGGTTGTTATCCAAATAGTTCCTGAGCCTTGGAAATTATTGCCGCCTCAATAGCGCCGCTCAGCTCTCGGCTTATGGGATGGTAGATATTTAGGCTCTTTTCGCCGATTTTCTTGGTAGGGTAAGTAATTCTATAACCAGAGCCATCAAGCCTCGTATAAACGCCAATAGAGCCCAAATACAGGCTATTTTCAAGCACAATGCTGGCAAAGGCGATTAAACCCTCCCTTGGCTTAATCGGCGCTATTTGTATCTCTGTTATTTTCATTACCCTTTTCATAAAGGTGCGGGTTAATTCGCTTATCTATTTCCCAGAGCAAACTGAAAAACCCCAGCAAGTTTTGCCTTGCTTCAAAATCGTTCTGTTCATCCTTCTTGTTTTTCTCGTTTTGGCTTTCTGCGCTCATCTTGTTTCTATTTTCCTACGGCGCAGAAACTTACCGCTATCTTGCCGAACTAAACAAAAAAAGCCGTTTTTATTCGGCTTTTTTGGTCTTAGGCGAACAGGTAAGTAGCTGGTAAGCGGCGGTAAGTTATTTTCTCCCAGCCTTCTTTTTTCGGATTACATATTGGCGTTCTGTCATCGTTGCAGTCTTTATGTCCGAGTTAATCATAGTGTCTATATCTCGTCCAACAAAAATATCAGTTAGGGCATACTTTCCGCCCATATAGATGGGGCACTTTTTATTGTAATTGAAATAATCAGCCATCTTTTTGGGTATTGTTTTTACATTGGTTCTGGCTTCGGGGAGCATACTTTGTTCTGCTACTCTTCCGATAAAAATCTGCCACCATTCTGAATGTTCCAAAATTCTCTTCACGTTTTCGTAGTCATCATTAATGGCGAATAGGTGCTTGCCATTGTTCATTTTTATTATCGTTATTTTTCTGATTCCTTCGGATTTCTTAAATTTATTTTTCCTTATTTTTTTATCTTCTCCGCGAATCCCTTGGGATTGTTTGGCCACTTTCTTACCACGGGTGATAACCACTTCATTAAGTTTGCTATCTACGCTTTTTTTATAACCACCCAAAAATTGAAGGGGGTCTTGCCCTATTTTTACCGACAATTGCAAAATAAGATTATTCATCAAATCACCCTCTGAAACATCCATAAACCTACCTTCGCTATTTAACCACTTGCGTAATGCTTCTTTTTTGTTTATCTCGCCAGCTCGCCCTGTAGTATCATCGTCAAATAGGTAGGTGGGTCTTTTTTGCATTTCTTTATATGGCCTCTCGTTAAGGATAGATACGACTTTTTTATTATTGATTTTATTGATACTTCCCAAAATTGACCTCATTTCTTCATAGCTGAACCCCTCTCTTTCTAATGCGGCTAACGGTATTTTTACTATATTTGTTAACCGATTCCAGCTATCAAGTTCTATCTGGTTTGAGATAACTTTTATTATATTGCTAAATCTCCGCAGATTATCCTCTGAATATCCGTTTAAGTTTAATTCCTCAACAGCTTGTTCATCAATCTTTTCGGAGTTAGCTGGAGCATCTTGTTTCGGTTTTTTGCTTGCAAGCTCCCGATATTTTTTATAAATCTCATCAAATTTCGGCTGTATTATTTCTAAAGAGAAAACATTGTATTCTTCCGTCTCTTTAAGATTTTTCACAGCCTCCATTTCTTGGATTTTTTCTAAAGTTTCTATTTCATTATCGTAAAAAATTTCACCCCCAATAAAGTTAGCATCTATTACCCGATAAGAAACAATAGAACTGCTCTGCTTTGAATAGAGCGCCCTTTCTTTGATTTTCTGAAGCACATACCAGATGTCTTTATTGAATTTTTCTTCTGGAGTTAAATTCATTACATTTTTCATTACATTGTTTTAATCCAGTTATTCTACTCTATTCTTACAAAAACGAAAACACCCCTCAGGGTGTTTTCAAGCTACTTGTGCTTCGGTGATATTACATATCACTTACTTATAATAAGCTCCACACAAGATTTACGCTCTTATTTTATTATCTATTTTTCAAGAACCCCTGTCAAGACCCCCTATGTATTAAATTTATTTTGCGGAAACTCTATTTTGTGGGCAAATTTATCGCTTATTATGTTAAAAAGATGCCCTCCATTAACCTTGTTATGGGTGTATCGTCCATAAACTATGTTTGCTATTACATCAATGGCCTGCAAATTCTTGACTGCCCGAGAATTTTTATATTCAAAAGTTATTTCTTTATCAAAACCCCATTCTGTTAGCGCCTTTATTTTTATGTAGTCTTTTAAGGAGTTTACTGACGCTACTTTTTGGGAGCGTTCATCTATGACTATTTGGATGTCTTCGTTCGTTCCCCGTAAAATATCTTTGAATAAGTGGGACGCCAAATAATTAAAACAAAGATTGTTATCTTTTAATAATCCTTGGAGAATGTGTTTTTTATCAGCAACGACATAATGGCAACGGAAATCATCTTCCTTCGCGAGCTTTCCTAAAAATTCTTGCTTTTGAGGAAAAGATAAAACACTTCCCTTGAGTTCATCCAAAATACTATTCGGTTTTCCGAATTTGATACAGCTTCTTTTTACGATATTCTTAATTCTCTTTGGGTTATTTGGTAATAGGGCGGCGATTACAAAAAATCTTCCTTCCACCCCTAAATTACCAGATTCATCAATAAGGATTTGCATACTAAATACAGCAAGATTGTTAGAGCGAGTAAATATATTATAAACTATCATAAGCCTTATCTAAACGCAAAATTTTGTTTCAAAATTTCTAATTCCTCCCTCATTACCCTCCAGTCAAAGGTTCTAAGTGCGTTCCGCAAGGGGAGCCACTAAAAATAACCCGCATAAAAGCGGGTTATTTTTATACCCCATCGTGGAGTTAGAACTTTTTGATAAATAGTGAGTTGAGGGGGTGGGGTAGAATTTGACATTTGTGACGGAGTATGTAAGTATGGCGGTATAACAGTTCTTTGAGAGAAGGTTCGGTAATGAAGAAGTATCAGGTTACCTTCAAGGCAGAAGTAGACCTCGGTGTTTCAGAGGAAGTACTCCAAGAAGCGGTTCGAGTTATAAAGACGGGTGAGGCCGTAGACCCAAATACTCCAGTAAGTAAAGTAGAAGTAAAGGATGGGATTATCTTTTGTGATTTCTCAATGACCGTAGAAGCATCGGACGAACAAGACGCAATCGCTCAGGCCAAACAATACCTTGATAAGCAAATAGCAGACGCTTCAGAGGTTACCCCCTGGAGAATCTACGGTTTCAAAGCCAAGGAGGTAGCGTAAAATGCGTGGCGCTGTCAACACCCTTACGGTTTTGCTCCTTACACCTATAATGATGGTTTTGAAGCCCATATTCGTTCTACTCTTTGTTATGCCAGATGTAATAAAGGCCAGAAAGGCAGGAGAAAAGGTTCCTGTTTTCACCGTTTTCCTCTTTATCCTTTTAACCCCTTTACTTGTGCTTCATACCGCATTTCATATTCTACTTGACGGTGGTCTTCCCGAATACACCACCAGAGAAATTCTCCAGCAATTTATTGCCATCGGAGATTAAATAAACTAAAGTCAGTCCCTCGTGACTGGCTTTTTCAATTCCAAAATATAGTGAATTGAGGGGTGGGGTAAGTTTATGCGTTTGAGTAAGTTCTCAAATCTGGTATGTAAATATACCCATTTTGCCTCTCAAAAATGGTTCTAACATTGTTCACAGTGCGGAGCTCGCAAAAATAATCCGATTTTATGCGGATTATTTTTTTAACCCTATTGAGGAGTTAGAACTTTTTGCAAAAATGAGATAAAATGGAATTAATGAATCAAAAAGGTTTTGCTTCAATTTTGGTCATCGGCATTATTATTGCTATCATTGCCGTCGGCACGGGAAGTTATTTTTATGTATCAAAACAAAGCGAAGAATCTTTAACCGAAAACCCAGCGATAAACGAGTCGACGGACCCCGCACCTGCTCTGGAAAGTGAGAACATTTCTGAACCGATTGTCATACAAGAGCAAGAATCGAAAAAGGAAACAACTCTTCCGTCTGCAGAAGCACAACCTGAAACCAAAAAGCCGGCTAGCGTACCAGCACCAACCCAGATACCGACGATAACCAAAGAACCGGTTATTGTTCCACAAAATACCTGTAGCCGTGCGTTTTCGCCCAGATACAGCGCAGGTCCGTATTACACCGGCCCTTTATTTGACGCGCACCTTCATATGCCGACTTTAATAGATATTAGCAAGGCTGACCCGAGTAAATTAGAGGGACACGGTGCGGACATAGCGGGACATATTGGGGTTGATAGAGATGCCGAGTTAGACAAGCTTCTTTGTAATTTTGAAAGAGAAAAGGTTCGAGGTGCAATTGGCTTCACAATAGGAGAGGCTGAATTATTGACTGAAACTTTGAGTGGAGCAAAATCAATGAAAGCAAAAGTCGGCAGTATGGTTGATTTGTTTTTAACGCCTGCCTCATTTAATGCCGGCGGCTTGGATAATATTATTGCTGGAAATCCGAATTTGTTTGCCGGTTTTGGGGAAATGGCTTTTTACCATCCTTCTTACGCTAACACTCCTCCTGATGCGTCATCAGTTGTGCAGATATATGAAGTCGCTGGCAAACACAACATTATTGTGATGATGCATCCGGATGCAAGACAAGAAATCGCAATTGAAAATGCCATTAAACAAAATCCGAATGTAAAATTTTTGTTGCATGGACCTGAAACGGAAAATACCGTTCACGGCATCATCGGGAAGTACCCAAATGTGTATTACTCCATAGACGCTATGTTGATTCGCCTTTCTTCCGCCCCCGGCGCTCTTATGTATATGGTAAGTGGCAAGGATGAGTTTAAAACAAAATTCGCGCAAAATTATACCGCAATACTTAACAACTCTGTAAATCAGTGGAAAGCAAAAATTGAACAATATCCTGGCAGATATATGTGGGGTACAGACCGAAGTGACCCGTGGACATACGATGAAGATATGAGTGCGCTGATTGAAGAATTTGCCAGAGATTTTATTGCAGAACTCGACCCAGCAGTTCAGGAAAACTTCGCATATAAAAATGCGGAGGGTTTATTGAGAAGATAGAGGCGCATATTGTGAAGCGAGTTTATGCGTTGGCGTATTCTCTCAAATCTGGGATATAAATATACTCATTTTGCTGTTGTATAATGGTTCTAACATTGTTCACAGCGCGGAGCCAAATAGGAAAAGCCCCCGTAATCTTGCGGCTCGCCGCGTTCTTTGGAAAACTGCCAAAGAACAGGAAAAATACCGGCTCGAACCTTATCTTGAAAAACAGGAGGGAAACCATGAGGAAAAACAAGAAAATATTGCGTGTCGTCGTCTTATTCTCTGGAGGGGCGAGTTCATTAAAATATTTATTGGAGCATGACCCCAACTGTGGTAAAAAATACAAAATCGTTGGAGCTTTTACGGATACTCATGACGCCCCAGGAACTTCGCTTGTTAAACAGGCCGACATCGAACTGGAGTGCTTAGACATTCGTGATTATTTCCGAGCTCGAAACACAAGACTTAACAATCCGGAGGTGCGTAAAGCCTACTTCGCCGATGTGAGTCGCAAAATTCAGAGATTTCAGGCTGATTTACTGATACTTTGCGGCTTCATGCGCATTGTTGTTGACCCGTTGCTTAACGAATATCGAAATCGGATTCTCAATGTCCACCCAGCAGATCTCACGCTTGTCGATAAGAATGGAAAGAGAAAATACATTGGATATGATGCTGTTTTCAAGGCGATTTCAGCTGGCGAAAAATTTACCAGATCGACTATCCATTTCGTCACAGAGGACGTTGATGGTGGACCGATTGTGACCATTTCAGACCCATTGCCAATCGATCCTGACGTTGACCCTAAGATACATCAAGAGAAGATGAAATGGGCTTGCGATGGACCGGCTTATGCTAAAGCATTAGCCCTCATCGCTGGTGGGAATTCTTACTTAACAGGCCGGAACTAAAGGAGATTTCTAATTTTATAAGAGTTAGGAATCTCCTCTTTTTTTAAAGAATTTGCCGCCAAAGAAAAACTTAAAATTGTCAAAGAACGCGGCGAGCCGCAAGATTACGGGGGCTTGTTTTCGCCGCCTGCGGCGAAAAATGTTCGAACTAATTTAAGTATACGGAGCCAGGAAAAAACGCCGAGAGGCGTTTTAATTTTTCAGAACGTTAGGACTTATGTAGAGGCTTGACAAGATTTTTTAATTCAGTTATCTTCAAATATGAATACTAAGGAGGGTAAGACCTCCCTTTTTAATATAATATGCTTCTCAGAAGCACAATAATTACTTTAGGATTAGTAGTTTTGATTTTGATAATAGGGTTCGTTATTTTGAAGCAAGAAGAGAGAGGAGAGGGCGGGATTTCAGCCGGAGAAAAAGAGCTGATTGAGACCTGGATAATTGAAAATGATTTAAATCAATACGCTGACCCCAAAGATACAGTTTATATGGGAGGAACTCCGCTTTTTGATGAAATGACTGGTGAAAGCATTGATAAATACGAATATATTTTAAGAAGACATTCAGATAGGCCTTGGTTAAGATAATGTTAATGGTCGACCCGAGGTCACTAATTAGAAAATAGAAATTAGAAAATAGTAAATAGAAAAATGAAAAGTTTAATTGCTTCAATTATGGTCTTAGGATTGGTTGGATTGGTGGTGGGAGCGGTAGTGAAGGCAGTAACGGAGGCAAGTGTTGCGGCTACAGTTACCGTCCAGAATATTTCTGTTTCTGTGGCTGATGGAACGGTTGCCTATGGAACTATATCAGCTGGAGCAAGTCGTAGTACAGCATTAGGTGATGGAGATGCAATAGATGATAGCCAGACTGCAAACAATGATGGAAATGTAACCGAAACTCTTAATATAAGGGGTACAAATTCTGGTGCTTGGACGTTAGCAGGTACGGCTTCTGGCGCTACTGACTATTCACACAAATTCTGCACCACAACCTGTGATACTGCTCCTACTTGGACGGCGCTTACTGCAAGCAACCAGACACTCGCTTTAGGAGTAATTTCGACTGGCTCTCAAGTGTTTGATCTTCAGATTACCACCCCACCTTCAGCTACCGACTACACCACCCAGTCAGTCAATGTGACCGTTCAGGCAACGATCTAAGAAGTAAGGGAGAAATAGAGTCGACCCTATTTTTAGCGCTAACTATCCCGCCCCGCTAAGCGGGCGGGGACAAGAGCGCAGAATTTGTTATGATTAATTTGTTATGATTAAACAGAGAGTTTTATAATGCTTAAAATTTCTAAAATTTTGATATTGGTTTTAATTATTGCTGGAATGTTAAGTTTTGGCTTACCAAATCAAGTTTTTCAAAGTGTGGCTCAGGAAGCAAAACCATTAGTTGAAGAAAAAAAATTACCCAAAATAGTAGATAAAGATAAAAACAAAATTTTTGATAATTTGGAAGAACTTTTAATGGGGCAACCAGATGAAGCAAAGTTTGATACAATTTTACTTTTTGAAGAAAATCTTTCCGATGTTCTATTTGAAAACATAAAAGGAAAAATCGGTGATTTTTCAATAAAATATCAATACCCAAGCATTTCAGGTATTGCCACTACTTTGACTAAGGGGCAAATTACTGCTCTTTCTAAAATTCCTTTTCTGAAACAAATTGAATACGATGCCGAAGTTATTCCTTTTTTAGATAAAGCAAATTATTGGTTTGGCACGCAAAAAGCCAGAACAGATTTTGGTTTAGATGGTAATATGGACGGCTCTTCTACTTATTCAAAAAATGATATTGTTATTGCCGTAATTGACACTGGAATTGACCCAAACCATGTTGATTTAGATGGCGGGAAAATAATCGGCTGGAAAGATTTTGCTACTGGCCAAATCAATCCTTATGATGAAGTTCTTGGTTGTGGCGGTCATGGCACCCATGTTTCTTCAATCGCTGCTGGCGAAGGTCAGGGAAATTCTCTTTATAAAGGAGTGGCTCCAGGAGCGGCTTTAGTTGGAGTTAAAGTTTTGAAAAGAAGAGGCCAGGATTGTGTCGGGACCACGGCTGATGTTAATGCTGGAGTTCAGTGGGTAATTGATAACAAAGCAACTTATGGGATTGAGATTTTTAATATGAGCGTTGGAATAGCCGGTTGTTCTGACGGTACCGACTCGACCTCTCAAATAGTCAATAATGCGGTTGATGCTGGTTTAATTGGCGTGGTAGCTGCTGGCAATGAGGGACCTAAAGAATGTACGATTGGCTCGCCAGCGGCAGCAGCTAAAGCAATTACTATTGGAGCAATGGCTGATGTTGATCCCGGGGTGGCTACTGCAGGATTGCCTGGCAGAGGTTTTTATTTAGCTTATTTTTCTTCTCGGGGACCAACGGCGGATGGAAGAATTAAACCTGATATTTCAGCGCCGGGAGTAAAAATTACGGCAGCCAAAGCTGGCACAACCAATGGCTATATTGAATATAATGGTACGAGCATGTCTTCTCCCTTTGTGGCGGGATTAGCTGGTTTGATGCTTCAAGCAAGCTCAACCCTTACTCCACTTGAAATTAAAAATAAAATCGTCCTCACAGCCATTAACTGGGATGGAGCAGGGGCGGATATTGATTATGGAGCAGGTAGATTAGACGGCTACGAAGCAATAAAAAGTGCCGGTGGATATTCGGGGACCAACATTACTGCTCCTGCGCATCAATATTTTACCGGCAATTTAACCGGAACCGGTGATGTCGATTGGTACGATATTAATGTTACTAATGCCTCTTATCCAATTGCCGTAACTTTAATTATGTCAAACTGGATTTCTAGTACCAATCCTGATTTTGATATTGCTTTGTATCTTTCCGACGGCACAACCAAATTAACCGAATCAATTAACACAACCAGACAAGAGACAGTTGGCTATCAACCGACCACTGCCGGGATGTATAAGCTAAAGATTTACTCTTACACTGGAAGTGGAAATTATTTTTTCGACCAATCAGCCGGCACAGCAATAGTCAGTATTAGTTTAGCCACCGATGGAACTACGCCTTTTGGAATTGTTTCTTTAAATACTACTATTGATACTACTCCTTCCGGAACCAATGATATTCAGACGATAATGGTTGATACTGGCCCAGCTAATTTAGATGTTAAAACCACGTTATTTTCTGCTGGAACCAATAATTGGACATTGGGTTCAACCAATGGCGACAATCAAGTAATTTGGGAGTATTCTAAAGAGGGGACAACCTGGAATAAGTTTTTACTAGCTAACACCCTTTATTCTTTGGCAGCAAGCGTTCCTCAATCAGGAACCCAGGATGTTTATTTTCGTTTGAATATGCCAACTACTAGCGCTTCTTCTGCTCAATACAGTTCAATAATTACCATCGTAGCTAGTGCCCCCTAAGTTAAAAATATGCCAAAAATTATTATTCTCTTTCTAACAACTTTTTTAATTCTGCCCCTGGCAGTTTCAGCCGGTGTAGGAGTAGGAGTCAATCTTGGCAAAATAGAGATTGACGAACCCTTAAAACCAGGCGGAATTTATAATTTTCCAAGCATTGGAGTTTTGAATACCGGAGATGAACCAGGAGAATATGAACTGGCAGTAACTTATCATCAAGACCAGCCAGAATTAAGGCCACCTCAGGAATGGTTTAGTTTTAGTCCATCTTCATTTCATTTGGAGCCGGGCGCTTCCCAAAGTGTAGCCGTGAAACTATCTTTGCCAATGAAAGTCAAACCCGGAGACTATTTTGCCTATTTAGAAGCTCATCCAATTATTAAAGCCGGACCCGGCACAACTATTGGGGTGGCAGCCGCTACCAAAACTTATTTTACAGTGATTCCCGCCAATATCTGGCAAGCAATCTATTATAAAACCACCTCTTTTTTTACAATCTATGCTCCCTGGACTTATGTAGTTTTAGCCATGATAGGAGCAGCAATAATTATTACTATATTCCGAAAGTTTTTTGCCTTTCAGATTGGAATTAGAAAAAAGTAATGCTGAGTTATTCCCCCAAAATCCATTTTTTTCTTTTAGCAGTTTTCGTTTTAACTGCTGTTTTTTTTCCTAGTTCTGTTCAGGCCTCTTTTTGGGATATGATTAGGGCCTGGGTGACTGTTAATCCTTTAGCGGCTGATGTTTCTGCTCCAGTCGAAGTAGAAGTTGATAAAGTTTTTAAAGTAGAGGCAAAAATAATCAACAAAGGAGGAGAAAAAATTGAAAATGCAAAAGGAGAAATTTTTCTTCCCGAAGGATTAGTCCTTCTTAAAAAAGATCCTGTCCAAGAAATAGGGATAATCCCAGGAAAAAAAACTAAGAAGATTTCTTGGTCAGTCAAAGGAGAAAGATTAGGTTATTATTTTATTTCAGTTTCGGCTTCAGGAGAATTAAAAGGAGAACTAATTAGCGCTGAAAGCATCGCTATTAAAGTTAGTGTGGTAGAGAAAATTTCTCCAAGCCAATTTGAATTTTTGAAAGAAATTTTTGAAAGATGGTTTAGATTTTAATTATGCCAAAGGCGATATATCAGGCAAAGCTCGCTATAAAATTTTTGAAAATAAATCCCTCGGGGTAAGGAATCGCCCCTTGGGCGTTTTTTTTGCTATAATAATTACACGAAGTATTTTAAAGGTCGTTATTGAATTGCTATATAATTAATCAGGCCAAACGCGAATTTTATGAGTCGTACTTTGCAGATTTTTAGTGTGGTTGGAATGGCGCTGGTTTTGGTATTCGCGTGGTATTTTATGCTTGGCGATAAAACATTGTTGTTTCCCGCGCCGGCAGGGTCAGAAGAAACATCAACCGGAGAGGTTAAGCTGCCTCCAAAAGCTGAAGAACCAACACCGCCCGCGGCCACGGGGAACATAGATGATGCCGTGAACGCGATTTTGCAGGATGTTGTAACCGATGCGGCCGCCGGCGAAGACTTGGATGTCGCGACGGTTGGTTCGGACGGCCAGGCGATTAGTGATTTTGGTCAATCTTATGACGAAAATACTCTCTAAAACATTTACGGCGGCAGTGAGCGCCGCAATATTTTTGGGCGCTAGTTTTCCCGCGTTGACGGCGGCTCAAACCGCGGAAGGAGCCACTTCTACTGGAAGAGGCGGCGCGGCGAGAGAAGCCGTTTGCGGGAAATTCGCAGATTTTTCGGCAAGGGTTGGCCAGCAAATGGCGGATCGTCTCGCCAAACTTGCAGCGGCAAGAACGGCGCGCACCGAAAATTTAGAACACAGAAGGGACGAGCGCGACGGTCGGCGAACGGATAATCGTTTAAGATGGGATGAAAACAGAAGCTTGCATTTCGCGAAGCTTGAGGAACGCGCCGCGACCGATGCGCAAAAACAGGCTATGGCCGCATTTAAAGCGGCGGTGGAGGCCGCCATCGCCGCCCGCAGGACGGCCGTGAATGCCGCGATTCAAACATTCCGCGATGGGGTGAGCCAAGCCATAACGGATAGGAAGCTGGCAGTAGATAGGGCGGTGGCGGATTTCCAGGGCGCGGTTAACGCGGCGCTGGAAAAGGCCAAAACGGATTGTGCAGCGGGAAACGACCCCAAAACCGTCAGGGATAACCTAAAATCAGACATTCAGGCCGCGCGCAATAAATTTGCCAGCGATCGGCAGGCCATAGAGAAATTAAAGATTTCTATGGGTTCGTTGATTAATGCGCGAAAGCAGGCGATAGAAAAAGCTCAGCAGGATTTCAAGGCCGCCATAGCAAAAGCGAAAGCGGATTTGAAAGCCGCATTTCCGGAGAAACCCCCCGCGACGGAGTAAGCCTATTGAACCGCTAAATCAAAAACAAAAACCCGCTCAAATCTGAGCGGGTTTTTGTTTTTGATAGATTAGCGGCCGAATCGCTGATTCCTTCGTTTGGCGTGACACTCTTTGCAGTAGAGCGGTCTGTCGCCGGAAGGCTGAAACGGAAGTTCGGTTATTTCGGCTCCGCATTCGGAACACTTCCAGTTTCCTTTGACCATTTCCCGCGGACCAAAGTCTCTTCGCGGGCGGTCTCCAAATTGATTAAACATACTGAAAATCGATGTACGAACTTAAGTCTTGAACTTGCTCAATTAAAGACTTTTTTGCAATACATTGATTTGAAATTAACAACGACCTTGCGCTATTAAGCCGTTATGCTCTTTGGGCCTTTGTTAATTTCTGCAAACTACAAAGACTTACTTTAGCCGACTTATAAGCTTTATATCTATTATACGCTTCAATAAAAATAAGTCAAGTTTTTTGGGTCAACATTGACAGGCGCAATTAAAGATTTCATCATAAGTTCACGTTGCGGGACATGATATGGCGACAAATTCAGATAAGAAAGCAGATGGCCGACAAAAACAAGCAATTTGTTAAGGCTTACGATGATTTCGCGGATGCCATATTCCGTTATTGTTTTTTGCGCGCTTCCAGCCGGGAAGCGGCTCAAGACATTACGCAGGAAACTTTTGTGCGCGCCTGGAATTATTTGGCTGAAGGGAATAATATAAATAATTTCCGGCCATTCCTTTACAAGATAGCGACAAATTTAATTATAGACGAATTTAGAAAAAAGAAGCCGGTTTCCCTTGACGCGATGAAAGAAGAGGGGTCGGATCTACGTCTTACCAATGATAGGGACTTAAACGAATTGATTGACGCTCAGGACGCGGCGCGGATTATGGCGAGGCTGGATGGTAAATACCGTAAAGTGGTTATTTTGCGGCATCTGGACGGATTTTCGGTGAAAGAGATCGCCGAAATTACTCAAGAGCCCGAAAACGTCGTTTCCGTCCGCATTCATAGAGGATTAAGGAAGTTAAAAGAAATTTTGAATCATGGATAAAATATTCAAAAATTTTTTCCGGAAGGGTAAAAAAATAAGCCTTTTGTATGAAGAAAAAACCCGCATACGCGGAGCGCTTTTGAGTTATATAAACAGCTATCCGGCGAAAGAAAATAAACGGCCTGTTGGCGCATTGGCCAGACTGTTTATTTTCCCCGCGCCCGTCTTGCGGTTGGCTCCCGTTGCTTCGTTGTGCCTGATTCTTTTGGTCGGAATCGGCGCGGCCGCGGCGGCTGAAGGATCTCTGCCCGGCGATATTCTTTATCCGGTAAAAATACACGGAACCGAAAACGCCCGCTCGCTTTTGTCTTTTTCTAAGGAAAGAAAAGCGGAATGGGAGATTGAGCGCGCGGACAAGCGCCTGAAGGAGATAGAAAAATTGGCGGCAAAAGGACAGCTGGAGGCCGGTCTGGCCGCGCAAGCGGAGGCAAGGTTCAAAAATCATACCGATTTGGCCGCTAATATCGCCCGAGAATTAAAAGAAAAAAATCACGGCCGCGACGCCGCTAAAATACAATCCGATCTCAAAACGGTGTTAATTGTTCACGAAGACGTTTTGGAGCGCATTAAATCGTACGGCGGCCGCGCCGGACGCGGCGGAGGCGAAAATGAAGTTGAAAGAGAAGTTGAAAACTTGCACGGCGAGGTTAAAAGGCAGGTAAGAGACGTCGCCAAATCTTTGAACGAGGCGGAAAAAGATATTAAGTCGTCTTCCGGACACGATATTCAACGGGCCGCGGAGGGAAAATTAAACTCGGCCGAGAATAAACTGGCCGAGGTCGGTAAATTTATCGCCGAGAAAGAAAGAAGAACGGACGATAAAATTATTGAGGAGGCGCGAAAACTTTTAGCCCAAGCCGAAGACGCCATCGGCAAAGGCAAAGTAAAAATGGGAGCCAAGGATTACGGCGAGGCTTTTGTGCTGTTCCAGAAATCCATACGGTTTAGCCAGGCGGCACAGCAGTTAATTAGTATAAGGTTAACATTGCCAAAAATGGATAGGGCGCAGAGTTTCGGCATAGAAGATTTCAGCGAAAAAATCAAGTCCAGTGAAGACGAAGCGCGGGATAACAATGGCCACAATACAGGGAATGGATCGCGAAACGGAGAAAGTTCCAACTTCGGGCACGGTAGCGAGGGCGACGCGAACGGCGGAGAGGATTAAAATAATTATCCGCCTCATTTTTAAAACCCGCAGTTTTGGGCGGGTTTTTGAAGCAGGCGGAAAATCGCCTGCACATGCAAAAAGCAATAATTATGTGGTTGATGGAGAAAGAACCCTGAAGGTGGGCCATATGATGTTATCCACAGGGCATTATTTTTTTATATGATACAATAACAAAATAAAATATGCTACAAAAGGTCGCGGAAGATAAGGCGATTTAGCGCAAAACAATGAAAGTAATCAATCAAATAAACAAAAAAACACTTTTTATAATCTTGGGAGTGACGGGTGCCGCCGCCGCATTAATCGTAGTTGTCGCGTTGGCGGGGGATTTTAAATTTTCCCTTTCTTTAAATCCGTCGGCTAAGCAAGGCTCGGAGGCGGGCGAATTTCTCACGTATAACAACGCGGAAAAGGGAATCGCCATACAGTATCCGTCTCAGTGGCAGATGTCGGAGAAAGGATCCAGCGATCCAACGGTTATTGTAACTTTTCTCTCGCCCATAGAGGTGGGTCCCAACATAAAGATAAACTTGCGGGTGCAGATGGATGATGCCGGGCAGCCGTTAAGTTTGGAGGCGCTTTCAAACTATGTAGTTGAAAACCATGCCTCGGGATTTCCCTCCGGGCAGAAGGTTGAGGAGGGGGATAGGACTCTTGCCGGCCTGCCGGGACATTATCTGGTGTACGCTGATACCCAGCAGGGGGTTCCCGTAAAATGGCTTACCGTATGGACCACAAAAGACACTAAGGCATACCTTGTGACTTTTTCCAGCACGGTGGCAGATTATGATAAGCTACTGCCTACCGTTCAGAAAATGATTGATTCGTTTCAGACGCAGTAGGCTAATTGGCCCATTAGGTTAACTACCGGCTTATGATTTTTTTTGCTAGGCAAAAAATTATCGCAATTTTAATTATTTGTCTTGCGTTTTTAGCTTTAGTTTCTTTTTCTGAAGCTTTTATCCCGTCAGAGGATTCAGATGGTGATGATGTAAATGACGAGCTGGATAACTGCGACAGTATTGCGAATCCGGACCAAAGCGACGCCGACGCAGACGACATAGGGGATTGGTGCGAGGAGGACGCCGAACGATTTGGTTTTGAAATGAAAGCCGGTACTGCGCCCAACAGTATTTTTTCTATTTTTGATTCGCTCGGGGAAACCCTCGGGCTGTTTTTCGCGTTCAGCGATGAAAAGAAAGCGGAAAAAGCTCTCCATTACGCTCAGGAAAAATTGGCCGAGATGCGTCAGATGATGGCGGCTGGCAATGAAAAAGCCGCAAAAAAAGCAAATAGCAAGTACGTTTTCTTTATGGGAGTCGTAAAAAGTAAAACAGATTCTTTGCAAGAAAAAGAATCCTTTTCGCCCCTTGCCGCCGGGGCGATTAAGCTTATTAACGCCCATGAAGATCTCGTAAAACAGCACGGAAAAGAAAAATGGCAGTCGCTTGAGGATCGGGCCGCGAATGTCCAAGCGGACTTCGTAAGCGCGGTTGACGTGTCGCCATTTGCCATTGCGGCCCCTTTGGCTCTTAGCCAGGAAGAGCGCAGGGAGAGGCTTTGCCGGATAGCTTCCGGCCGGAAAATTAAAGATGAAACTGCGAAACTTTTTGATACCCTGTGTTCAGCTGAATTTTCCGCGGACATGCCCACAAAAGAAAAAAAGACCGTTTTATACGCTACTTTGTTTGAGGCAATGGGCAGAAACGATATTTCAGACCGGGCCAAAATTTTACTGCATCAAATTATCTTTACTCACCTTCCAGAAGAAGAGGAAGAGAGGGTCGGCGGCGCGTTTTTAAGGCGTATATTCGCGAGTATGGCCGAGAGCGAGGTAAAATTGCTTGCCGAAGGAAGCGTGTTGGACCCTTCTTTCTCCCCGCAGGAAGCCGGATCTGAGGCAAGAGAGAATCAGGCCATTCGCGAAATGGAGCAGGCGGTTAGAAAAATACGGGACAATTGTCCGGCGCCGGGATATTCAAGTTACGCTTTTTGGGTTGCCTGTTCTATTCACGATTTTCTTACCGGAGACATGTATTCCGATCAATACGCGGAAAGCGGGGGACCCTGCAAATATAACGAGATGGGTTCGGTGGAAGCAACTCATATCCAAAGCGACGTATGGAATTATTCCGGAAGCCAGCAGGAAGCCGGTCCGGATGGCGAGATGCGGCCCAAAAGGAGCAGGGAAGTTTCCTGTTCCGTAGCCTGCGCTTCTCATAACTGCGGGCAATACGAGGAAGAGGAAACCGCCAAAAAAGGATGCGAAAACCCGGCGGTGTATTACCTCACGGGTTCTAAAATGTCGGAAGAAATACTGCTTGATATGTGCACGGGTAGAGGAGTCAGCGATAAAATTGTGCCCAAAGAAAAAAGCGGCCTGCTCGGCGGCTTGGTTAAAGGCATTAAAAAACTTTTCGGTGGCGGCGAAGGAGTTATAGCAAAAGAGGACTTGGGAAACGGCTATGAGCGGATTATTACCAGAAAAAACTGCGAATTGTTTAACTGCACAGAAACCGAGTTTGAGTTTGCGTGGGGAAAAGAAAAAGTAAAATCATGCTGCTGCACTTGCGCGCCCAACGACGAAACGCATCGCGACAGGAACGTGTTTGACGATTGGGATTGGCCCGGCGATAATTTAATTGACAGATTTTTGTCTCGCAAGCAGGATATTCTTAAGAAATTAGAGGGACTGCGCGACGCGTTTCAAACGCCAAAGCCAGCCGCAAGCGACCAGCAATTAACGAATCAGCCAACCACGACAACCATTCCATCAACCGGCGGAACGGCGCCGCAACATATTCCTTTGCAAACACCTGAGCCGCCGACAACACAAATTACTATTGGTCAGCCGGCCTCCGGAGTTACCGTAGAAACTCCGACGCCGTCTTTGCCTTCGGGTGATTACAACGCTGCAGTTTACCATAAATGCAGCGTGGTTGAGGGTAAAAACGTAGACGGAAAGTTTGAGGCCAAACTGCGAGCTGAAATTTCGGTACCTGAAATTAGCGCTGGAGGTCAGGTTTTGTACGCGAAAACAAACCCGATAGAATTCCGTACGGGTATTTGCGAAAACAGCGCGTCGGAAATTCCGATATGCCAGGATCCGCGGTATAGTTCAGAACCGGATTATGCCCAAAGTAAGTCTTTCAGTTACACCGAAGAATACAAGTACGCGGCAAGTATTTTGAAAAAAGAAATAGACAAAACGGTCCAAGGAGACATGGCGTTTATGACCGGCGGGAAAAGACCGTGTACCTCGTCGGAATTGGGTTCTGTCCAGTCGCAGGAAACGCCGGTTGGCTATTTTGAATTTTTAGACCCAAGTAATGATTGGCAGCCGATACAAGACATAAAGGTTCCCGGACAGACGCATTTTATTGCCGCAAGCGACGGCACACCGGATATGCGCAACTATATGCCGATGATTTTTATTTTGAATACTAAGGCATCATCGGAAATGGTCTACTATACTTTTTGGCAAAAAACAATCAGCGATACCGGTCCATATGGCGACTGCCGCGGAGCCACGGGTTGCAGTGTTGACGGTCCTACCATTCCATCTTCTATGCAGGGTAATTCCTTTAAGCTTGAAGCCCGCGGCAAAAACGGCGAGTTGCTGGCTGAGCACGAACAATAGATTTTAATTCTTTGGGATTAAAAATTAAACTGCTAATATCATTATGAAACAAGAAAAAATAGTAATTATCATTTTAGCGGCAGCGGTTGTCGTGATTGCGGCGGGATACGGCGCGTGGAGATTTTTTGGCTCAAAAGCGCAATGGGCGCCGCAAGGGCAAGAAGAGAAAACGCAGGCTCCTTCGCCGCAGGAGGGCACACAAGGTGAGGCAACGTCAACCTACGGGACGCTTCCGGAAATTGAGTCGGTAGCCAACCCCTTGGAAAATTTGCCCGATCTTAATCCGGTCGAAAGGGCGAATCCTTTCAATGATATTTATACTAATCCCTTTGAGTAGCAGTTTTACTGCGCATCAACCATGAAAATATATTTTTCCAGTAAAATTTTATTACCAGTCTTAATTTTATTATTTGTCGGTATCGGAATAGCCGCGTTGGCATTGTCCGAAAGCGATATCACCTATCCCGTAGCCGAGTTGGGAAACTGCAAAACAGAAGCTGCGTGTAAAACATTTTGCGACAAACCCCAGAACATAGCGGCTTGCGTTGCTTTCGCAGAAAAATATAATTTGCTTTCTCCAGAGGAACTTGCTAGGGCAAAGGCGTTTCTTACTGCGGGCGAGGGTCCCGGTGGATGTAGTACCCCGCAAGGATGCGAGAATTATTGCAACGACGCGAGCCATATTGAAGAATGTATTGCGTTTGCGGATGAGCATAATTTAATCCCGCCAGATGAATTAGACGAAGCGAAAAAAGTTCTGGCGGCACTCAGAAGGGGGGCAAAACTTCCGGGGGGTTGCGCAAAAAAGAGTGAATGCGAGGCATATTGTTCTGAGCCCAGCCATATGGAGGAATGTATTATTTTTGCTGAAGCCGCGGGATTTATACCGCCCGATGAACTGGCCGATGCCAAGAAAATGCTTGTTGCCATAAAAAACGGAGCCAAACCCCCGCCGTGCCGTGGCAAAGCGGAATGCGACGCGTATTGTCAGGAACCCGAGAATTTTGAAGGATGCCTAACTTTTGCCGAGGCCGCAGGCCTTATACCGCCGGAAGAATTAGAAGGCGCCAGAATGGCTCTAGTGGCGATAAAGAAAGGAGTAAGACCTCCGCCCTGCAGAGGGAAAGAAGAATGTGATGCGTATTGTTCAGAGAATATGGAAGAATGCATTACTTTTGCGGAAGCTGCAGGCATGATGACTTCTGAGGATGCCGCAATGGCGAGAAAAACCGGAGGCAAGGGACCCGGCGACTGCAAGGGCAAAGAAGAATGCGAGCAATTCTGTCAGGATCCAGCAAATCAAGAAACCTGTTTTAACTTCGCCAAGGAAAATGGTTTGATTCCCGAGGATGAACTTCAGCGCACCGAGGGAGGATTTCAGGGAAGAGAAGAGGGATTAAATCGTATGCGGGAAGCTTTAAGTCAGGCTCCGCCGCAAATACTGGATTGTCTTAGGCAAAATCTTGGCGAAGAGGTTATGGATAGAATTATGGCGGGAGACGGTTCGGTGATGTCGCAAGATATGGGAGATAAGATGCGCTCCTGTTTTGAATCAATGATGCCGCCGGGCGGTCCGGAAGGAAGCGGAGGCATTGACTTTCAGCGGGTTGACGTTCCACCGAGCTCGTTCAGCGGACCCGGCGGATGCCAAACGCCGGAAGAATGCATGGCTTATTGCCAGGCGCATCCGGAGGAATGCTCTAATTTCCAAGCTCCTCAATTCGCGCCGCCGGAAGGATTTGTGCCTTCGTCAGAATCGTTGCCTCCGCAGGAATATTTACCCCAGGAACAACCTCTTCCCACAAGCGAATCCGGAGCGAATCTGTTGTCCGTGATAAAAGCCCTCTGGGAAAAAGTTATAGGCATATTTTAATTACCGGCGGCCTTGAAACAAAAAATTAAAAAAGCCAAAGAAGAAGGTTGGCGTTTGCAAAAAGCGGTTAGGCAAAGAACATTGGAGTACATCTTAGCGGCTTTTGGTTTAATTGCCGGTTTAGCTTGGAATGACGCGGTAAAGACCCTAATTGAGGCAGCATTTCCCCTTAAAGAAAATACCGTGCCGGCTAAATTTTTGTATGCTTTGGTTACAACCCTGATTGTCGTTGCGCTCAGCATATATCTTGTGCGGGTTTTTGAACCGAACAAGACGAGGGGCGGAAAGAAAAGAGGTAAGTGATTGTAAAAACGGGGCGTTGTGGAGTTGACTTTTGCCGCGATTCAATATATTTTAAATAGCAATATGAAAGGTTTTTTAGCCGCCGCCATTTTAATATCTTTTGCCGCAATAGCTTTTTTTGGCTATACCGCCGTTCATATAGAAAAAAGCCACCCGAAGGTTAGATGTATTACGGAACAAATGAGGGGCGCGCAGTGTCCCGATGCGCGAAATCAATTTGCCGTTGCGGATTTCCACCTTGGTGCGCTGAAAAGTTTTTCCTTGGCAATTGCGGAAGGAGGAGGCATGAATTTCGTTTCCGGCCTGGCGGTTCTATTTGCCGCGATGCTTTTGGCGATTGCGGCGCCGGTATTGCTCTGCGTGCCACAAGTCCCGCAGTTTTTACGCGGATTTCCGGCGAGGGCATATTTGTTCTGTTTGCGCCCGAAATTTACTCATTGGCTGGCGTTGCACGAAAACAGTCCAACCATTCATTTTGGGCGCGAATGAGAAGCCATTTAAGTTTGGCTCCTTGTTTCGCGTTTCATATCCCCAAAAGGGGATTTTGTTTTCTTAAAATTAACTTATCATTATGAATTCAAATCAAATTATAATACTTGTCGGTGTCGCGGCCGTAATCGCGCTGGCCGTAGCGGGGTTCGTGTTTCAGCCGTTTTCGTTTTCCGAACAGCCGTACCCCGCCAGCAATGGCGCAACCGCTGATAATGGCACCTTGCCATCAGGAGCAATACTTACGGTTTCCGAAAAAACCTATGGTTTTGGCAACGTTTCTATGGCCACCGGAAAAGTAAATCATTCCTTCCGTTTAAAAAATGACGGTTCCTCATCGTTGGTAGTTGATAAAGTGTATACGTCCTGCATGTGTACTACCGCCATCTTCAGAAAGAACGGAAAGCCATTCGGTCCTTTCGGTATGCAGGGGCATGGCTATATTCCGAGCATAAAACAGACCGTTGAGCCTGGTGAGACGGTAGAGGTGGAAGTTGTGTTTGATCCTGCGGCGCATGGTCCCGCTGGCGTGGGGTATATAGAGCGCGTTGCTTATCTGGAAACTTCAGCCGGAACACAGCAATTAGGCATTAACGCAACAGTAACGCCGTAACCATTATGAGATGTCGCATTTCAAATCTCGCGATTTTTACCGCGGCCATAATTTTACTGGTGGGGATTGTGTTTTTTCTGAAGTGGAGCAGTTTCGGTTCGCAAGCCTTGTGGGATTTAAGCAAGGGCGGAAAATGGCTTTTTCCCCTGGTGGCGGTATCAGCTCTGATAGACAGCATAAATCCCTGCGCTTTTTCCATTCTTCTTTTGACGATTGCTTTTCTTTTCAATATGGGCAGGGCCCGCCATCAGATATTGCAGATCGGAGGAGTGTATATCCTTGGTATTTTTCTGATTTATCTGGCTATAGGTTTGGGCATACTGCACGCTCTGCATTTATTCAACACGCCGCATTTTATGGCGAAGGTTGGAGCCGCAATTTTGATTTTATGGGGAGGAATAAATATCATTAACGAATTTTTTCCCGCGTTTCCGATAAAACCCCGCATTCCGCGCTCGGCTCATCGCCAAATGGCGCAATTAATGGAAAAAGGTTCTTTGCCGGCCGCCTTCATGCTGGGCGGTTTGGTGGGACTATGCGAATTTCCGTGCACCGGAGGCCCGTATCTGATGGTATTGGGGTTATTGCATGATGGCGCGACGTATTTGAAAGGATTCGGGTACCTGATTTTATACAATCTCATATTTGTTTCGCCGCTGGTGGTAATTTTGCTGATCGCCAGCGAAAAACAACTGGTTGAAAAAGTTCAGGGCTGGAGAAAAAGAGAAACAAAAATAATGCGTTTGGGCGCCGGCTTTGCTATGATGATGCTGGGAGCGCTTATATTTTTCTTGTAAGCTATTTCCGCTACGTGGTATGGAGATATTAATATTTATCTTATCCGTACTCGCAATTACGGTGCTGGTGTGGTTGGCAAATAAGATTTTGCCGTTTAAGATTTGCCCTATTTGCGTCGGGGTGAGCGGAACATGGGTTTGGATTTTAGCTGGCATTTCTTCCGGTCTGCTTAACGTTGAAAACTGGAGGATGATTGTGGCGATGGCCATGGGCGCTGCGGTCGTGGGCATTGCCTATCAGGGCGAAAAAAGATTTGACTGGGCCAAGCAAAGCATTTTCAGGTTTCGTGTGCCGGTTATCGTTGTGGGTTTCCCCCTTGCTTATTGGGTGATAAACAACATCGACTGGGTCAGTTTGGCCGCCGCGCTGGCGGTGCTTGCGCCCGTTTTTTACTTTTATTTTGTCGTCTCGGCCGGCCAGCGGTCCGGATCTGGAACGACGGCGGGCGGAGGGAAGGTCGCGGAGCTGGTAGAGAAACTAAAAAACTGCTGCGACTAACGCAACATGGAAAAACCTAAATTAATTTTAACGCTGTCCATTTTGATTCTGCTGTTGATCGGCGCGTTTTTGATTGGCGGATTTGCGAATTCCTTGAAGTCGAATCAGTTTTCCGAAAACACCAGCGCGTTGGATGATTTCGCCAAATGCCTTACCGATAAGGGCGCGGTGATGTACGGTGCTTACTGGTGTCCGCATTGTCAGAATGAAAAAAGGGCGTTCGGCGATTCCTTTAAGTTGGTAAATTACGTGGAGTGCACCGAGGAAACGCAAAAATGCCTGGATGAAAAAATTGAAGGGTATCCGACATGGACGTTTCCTGACGGCCCGCCCGCCACGACTTCGTCGGGCGATGTCGGGCGAGGCAGACGTTTCGTGGGCGAGCAGGGGATAGAGAAATTGGCTGAAGAAAGCGGGTGTGAGGTCCCAAAGTAAATTTCATAATTCCGCTCGGCGTGTGTTCGCAACTTGACGCGGTTCCAGCCGCCAGCGAGGCTGACCCGCTCAGTTCTCGCCCCGCCACCCCGCCATTGCATGCAACGGCGGGGACCATGCTGGCGGGCCTACGCCTCGCCGAAGTGGCAGGCGGGGCTCCGAAATGCATTTGCGAACGCACGCCTCGCTCCAGAATATTTTATATGAAAATCGCGTTTTTTGAACTTGAGGGGTGGGAAGAAGAAATTTTGAAAAAGGCCTTCGCGGGCCACGAACTTTTATTGAGCAGGGAAAGATTGGATGATTTGCATCTGCCTGAGCGCGACGATTTTGAAATAATTTCGGTTTTCGCTGATTCACAAATCAGTAAAGCCGTTGTTGATTTTCTGCCGCATTTAAAATTTGTAGCGACGCGAACCACGGGATTTGACCATTTGGACCTTGCGGCGCTGAAAGACAGGAAAATAAGCGCCTCGTTTGTTCCCGGGTACGGCGACCACACCGTGGCCGAATTTACATTCGGCTTAATGTTAAATCTTACAAGGAAGATTTATTATGGCATTGATCGGGTGAGAGAAACCGGATCCTTTTCGCTTACAGATCTTCGGGGGAATGAACTGCGGGGGAAAACGCTCGGGGTCATCGGCACGGGGCGCATCGGGAAAGAGGTGATAAAAATGGCGAAATGCTTTGGCTTGAGAGTTATCGCCTCGGACTTGATGCCAGACGCGGATTTTGCCAACGAATATGGCGTTGCGTATATGGCTCTGGAAGATCTTTTGCGCAACTCGGATATTATTACGATTCACTGCCCGTATAATGCGAAAACGCACCACTTAATAAATGCGGAGAATGTTAAATTCATCAAAAAAGGCGCGTACTTAATTAATACCGCGAGGGGAGGCATAGTGGAGACGGAGGCTTTGATTTTTGCCTTGCGAGAGGGAGTTTTGGCCGGAGCCGCTCTGGATGTGCTGGAAGAAGAAGGAGATATGAAAGACGAGCTCAATCTTCTGGGGGCCGTACATCCAAAACAAGGGGAATTAGTCACGATCTTAAGCAACCATCTTTTGATGAAAGCGCCGAATGTTTTGATTACGCCGCATATGGCGTTTAATTCCCAAGAGGCGCTTGAAAGGATTCTTAACATGACGATTGAAAATATAAATCAGTTTATTGCCGGTAAACCAATTAATATTATTCCCTGCGCATGACAATTATTATTCATGCGGTAATTAAAGGATTGCTTGGAGCCGTCATTCTTTTGGGGATATATTTCGCGGCAATAACGTTAATTTCCGGCTGGGCTTTTGCCCGAGAGCAGTTTTACCAGTATTGGTATTTTGTTGTCGCTCTGGCCGCGGGGTTTGGCGTTCAAGTAGGTCTTTACAGTTATTTACGGAGCGCAGTTAGGCGTTCGGCGCCCGGGCAAGTACTGGCCGTGGGCGGAACCACTTCCACCGCGGCAATGATTTCTTGCTGTTCGCATTACCTAGTTAATATGTTGCCGATTTTGGGAGTTACCGGATTTATTTCATTGATAAGCCAATACCAGATAGAGCTTTTTTGGATTGGGCTTGCTTTCAATGCGGCCGGAATAATATACATGCTTAAAAAAGTAATTAACTTAAGACGCGTTTGAAAAAAGGCAAGTGACTTCAGGGTCGTTTCGCTCGCCCAGCGCGCTCGCTTCAACTCACGGTAAGAGACTTTCGCTCTCTCGCTCCGTTGCGTCTGACGCAACTCCGCTCGAACCATGCCCGCTCAAGCTCTTAAGTGTCCCTGAAATCACTTGCCTTTTTTCAATAAAATCTATACCAATATGAAACATAATCCTCTATTCATCGCGCTTATTTTAATCCTTGCCGCGGGGTTGGGGATTTTCACGCGCCAAATTATCGGGCAAAAATCGATAAGCGTAAAAGAAAGCAGTATTCGGGAAGAAGCCGTTCCTGAAACCGAAACGGCGCAGTGGGAGCAACGGGTGAATAATGAGGGCAACGTGGAGGTTGCGGTGACCCCTAAAGATCTTTCGCCGGGCGCGGCTAGCTGGGACTTTGAAATTTCACTGAATACGCATTCGGTAGAACTGGATTATGTTATGGAAGAGATCGCGGTATTAACCGATGAAACGGGAAAAGAGTATCGGTCTGTCATGTGGGAGGGTGCGGAATCCGGAGGCCATCACCGCAGCGGCGTTTTGAAATTCAATCCAATTTCGCCGCGGCCAAAAAGCGTGACTCTTATTCTGCGCGGAATAGGCGGAATTGCGGAAAGACGTTTTACATGGATGCCCGAAAAAACGCCGCAGGAAATGATGATGGTATCGGGTTTCTTTAATAATGATAAGATGGATCCCGAATTTTCTTGCAATAAAGTTTTCGCAGTGGAACGCATAATTCCAAAAACCCAGGCGATGGCAAGAGCGGCTTTGGAGGAATTATTCAAGGGGCCTACCGAAGAGGAAAAAGCGCAAGGTTTTTTAACCAGCATGCCGCCTGGCGTGCAAATCCAGCGTCTTAGTATTGAAAACGGAACGGCCAAGGCGGATTTCAACGATGCGTTAGAATATCAGGTCGGAGGATCGTGCAGGGTTTCGGCCATCCGCGCGCAGATAACGGAAACTTTAAAGCAATTTCCAACAGTTCAACAAGTCGTTATTTCTATTGACGGCCGGACGGAAGATATCCTTCAGCCGTAAGCGATAGCCGCAGTTAGGTCAACGGCTTGACATTATATACCCCCAAGGGGTATATTTGGCGCATATGGATAAAAAGCTAAAAAATAAGGTCATGCGGCGCCTTAAGATTATTGAAGGGCAGATCCGCGGCCTGCAAAAAATGGTGGAACGCGGCGATTATTGCATAGATATTATTAATCAGTCGCTCGCGGTAAAAGAAGCACTTTCAGGCGCCGAAGATTTGATTCTGGAAAATCATCTCAAGACCCATGCAACATCGCAAATGAAATCGGGTGCGGCGCCAAGGGCCGTTAAAGAAATCCTATCAATTTATCGTTTGTCAAAACGCAGGTAGTTTATGGAATTACTATTCAGTGCGTCGCTTGTAGCCGCTTTTATTGCCGGCATCGCGGCGCTTTTCGCTCCATGTTGCATAACCGTTCTTTTACCGGCTTATTTTGCTTCCATTTTTCGGGAACGATACAAGGTTTTTTTGATGACTTTCATCTTTTTCCTTGGAATACTTGCCGTATTTCTTCCCATGGGTTTGGGCGCGGCGGCACTAGGTAAGCTATTCAGCCAATACCATAATACTGTTTTCGCTATCGGCGGTATTTTCCTGACAATTCTTGGGATGATATTGTTGTCCGGTATACACATTCCTTTGCCGAAAGTAAAACCGTCTTTGCAAAAGCATAATGCTGTTTCCGTTTTCACCCTCGGAGTTTTTTCCGGCATCGCTACGACTTGCTGCGCGCCCGTATTGGCGGGAGTGCTTGCCCTATCCATTCTGCCCGGATCAGTGTTGTGGGGCGGAATATATACCCTAAGTTATGTCCTTGGAATGGTTTTGCCGCTTTTCGTTATTTCCATTTTTTTGGACAAAGCCGATTTTGCGCAAAAACTGGACAAAGTTTTCCGGAAACAGATATCATATTCTTTTCTGCGAAAAAAATTCCGCATTACGGTTTCTGAAGCGATTTCGGGCACAATTTTTCTGGCGATGGGACTGCTAATCAGCTATCTGGCTTTCAGCAATCGGCTTTTTGTCCATTCTTCGTATCAAACGGATGTTAATATTACGCTGACAAAGATTTTAAATTCCATAAACAATATTACAAAGGTCGTTCCTGAATATGTTTGGGCGCTGCTGTTTATTATCGCGGCCGCCCTAATTATCAGGTTAGCATTATATCAATTTAAAAAAGAATCTTATGAAAAAAAATAATATTACTCCATTTTTGTGGCTGGCGGGATTAGTTATAGTGGCGGCGGCGTTGATTTATGTTGGCAATCAAAACAAATCTTCGGTGTCCCATGGTGCGCCATCGCCAAGCGCGGCAACGCTGACTGATCCCCACGGCCACAGTACGGCGGCGAACGTTTCCTCGGCGGAGCTTAATAATCTTGTCGGCAAATCGGTGCCGGAGTTTTCTTCGGCGGATCGCGACGGCAATGTTTATTCGTCTGAAAATCTGCGGGGCAAAAATGTCGTCCTGTTTTTTAACGAAGGGTTGATGTGTTATCCCGCGTGCTGGAATCAGATTGTGGCGTTGTCAGATGACGACCGTTTCGGAAACGCGAATACGGTGGCGCTTTCAATTGTCATTGATTCCAAAGAGGATTGGCAGTCGGCGATCAAAAAGATGCCGGAACTGGATAGAGCAACCGTAGTATTCGATGTAGGCGCGTCCATCTCAAGAAAGTTCAACGTGCTGGCAACTCCTTCGTCCATGCATCCCGGCGCCTTTCCCGGTCATACGTTTGTTTTGATAGACAAGGACGGTGTCGTTAGATACGTTCTTGATGATCCCAATATGGGAATTCGTAATGACCAGCTTATGGCGGAAATAAGTAAGCTAAATTAGAGCCACGGCGCTAAGTTAAAAAGGCCGAAGAAGTAAGCAAAATAATTTAACGTATTTCATATGAAAAACAGTAATAAAATTGCCCTGATCGGCGGCGCGGTTTTCGCGATTTTCGACGCAATTTGCGCGTTGTTTGCGGCATTCGCTCTGGAGCCTTTCATGGCTTTTTGGAGTTATATCGCCCATGTGAAATTTACGGGTGTGGAAGCCGAAAGCTCTGTAACAATCGGCAGCTTTTTCGGGGGAGCAGTTTTCTTTTTCATAGTCGGATATCTCGTTACCTGGCTTTTTGTCTGGCTGCACCAGAAATTCTGCTGCGAAACAAAATAAATGCTAAAATAAATAATATGTTCAATGTTTTCAAGAAAAAATGCCCCATCTGCAAGATGGAATTAAAGGAGGGGAAACCCGTCGTCGAAGAATTCGGCAAGAAGTTTTGTTCAGAAAACTGCAAAGAAGAATATAGAAAGAAATTAGTCAAAGAGGAATCAGCCGTGAAAAGCGGCGGCAGCTGCCATTAATAAAATAAGTCTATGGCAAAAGATATCGTTTGCGGGATGTATGTTAACGAGGCAAAGACGCCTTTTCAGTTGGAGCAAGAGGGCCAAAAGTATTTTTTTTGCAGCAGTAATTGCCTGGAAACGTTTTTAAAGCCGCAGAAAGAATCGCAGTCTTTGCTGCGGTTTGCAATCTTCAGTTTGGGTCTCGGAACGTTGACCGCGATTTTTGAATATATTTATAAAATATCGTGGCTGGGCCTGCCAAATTATATTTGGCTGTTTTTTCTTGCGACGCCCGTGCAGTTCATCGGCGGCTGGAGGTTCTATCGGGGCACCGTGGATGCCGTAAAAGCCAGGCAAGCCAATATGGACAGTTTAATTGCCATTGGCACTTCGGCAGCCTGGATTTACAGCACAATTTACGCTTTTCAGGGGATTTTTTGGCCGCAGATACTCCCCAAGGTAACGATGGGCGGGC
>Ga0209541_10003254_pt1 | contig 30039 bp, 28 predicted proteins | sample RifCSPlowO2_01_FD_184027 | JGI IMG/M metagenome (GOLD analysis project Ga0209541, IMG submission 184027) | Groundwater microbial communities from Rifle, Colorado - Rifle CSP2_plank lowO2_0.1 (SPAdes) (version 2) | ecosystem: Environmental > Aquatic > Deep subsurface > Groundwater | place... | reverse complement strand
TATCACCATCAACATCATTGTCAAAATACGCATCGTTATATTGATCTATATCAACTTCGCTTTCTAGCTGAACTGTTATATCGTTATCAGAATCAGCAGCGTTGTCGAGTATTTTGAGACTTACCGATGTTTCGTTGCCATTTCCACCGACTCTTGCAGAATTTGCATTTGCCCAGTTGGTTACAGCAACTGTTACTGATGCGTCACCTGTGTCAATTTCTACATTGCCACCTGTGTTTTCGTTAGCATCATTGTTGCCGGTTTTTGCGTCCAAATATTTGATGTCGTTATCAAAATATGCGTAGTTGTGTTGATCGATATTTATGTCGTTTCCTTCTCTCCCTGCATTATCGTAGTTTACGGTGTTATCTGAGTCTGCTCCGTTTCCTGATATTTTGATTTCTAAGTTATTATTTGAGCAACAATCTACTTCTGCCCAGTTTTGATTAGCTGAGTTATTAACCGTTGCATTTACTGTTGCATCTCCGGTTTTAACTGATACGTCGCCTCCTGTATTTTCGTTAGCGTCGTTGTCTCCGGTATTTGCGTCTCCGTCAATGTTGTTATCAAAATTTGCAGTATTTGATTGAGTAACGTTTGTATCGTTTTCAACCTCAACTACCGCATCATTATTTGAATCTGCACCATTTCCGGAAATTGTAATTTCTGTACCTGCATATGCCATAGGAACTAGGGCATTTGCTAAAATTGCTCCGGTTGCGATTGCTGTTGCGATTTTTCTTTTTAAATCCATTTAATTCTTCACCTCCTTTCGATTTGTGATTGTCCCCCTTCACCGATCCTTCGCCAAAGCTAAGGACGGCTTCGGAAGGACGCACCTCATATTCCGTTATCCTCTTAAAACGAAAACGGAGGCCTTCCCACCTCGATCTTCTCGAGATGAAAAAGCCTCCGTTTGCGGTCAGCTCGTTTCTTTAGTTGTAAGTTAACGTTATAACACTAAATATAAGTTTGTCAATACTTAAAATTTAAATTTATCCCCGTTTTGTCGCTTTTTTTGATGTTTTTGGCCGATTTTTGGTCTGTCTGACTTGTTGTTTTTTTGATAATTCTGGTAGAAATTTGAGTAACCTGTCCGTCCTGCACTATCACTTCAACACTTCCCCATTTAAGGCTTATGATTGCTTCCTTTATCTCATCAAACACATTTGATGCCATATTTATTGGAAATTAAGTTTTACTTCTTTTTTTGGTCCTCTAAGTTCTCCGACATAAATTACAAGGTTTTGGTCGGTTTCATTTATAGGAACACCAATTCTTGTGAATTTTGTGGAGTTTGCCTGGATTGCAACAGGATCGTTATGAATTTCTGGTGCCAAAAGTTCTTTCTCGTTGTTTCTTCTAATTCTAATGTAGTCAATTGTATTTATTTCAATCCCTCTTATATATGGATTGGTAATCTTAAGATCAAAGACGAGAAAAGTCCTTCCCTTAACAGATTTTGCAAGTTTTCCCTGATAAATAAATGCGTCCTGAAGACTTGCGCGCTCAATTTCATACTTAACATCTGCTACAACATTGCCTTCATTGTCTCTTATTGGAAATTCAAATACTGTGTTTAAAGTTTGCTGTGCTTTTGCTTTAGGAGGTGAAATCCTATCATCGCCGAATAGATTCCCTGCAATTGTTCGCGCCATGAGTATTGATGCAACAAAAACAACAAGAAGTGCAATTCCCAAAATTATTGCCGGATTTCTTCTTGAATATCTTGCTTTGTATTTTAATGAATTAAAAAAACTTCTAGATTTAAAACTTAAGCTCTGTGAGGGGATATTAATATCGTTCTCTTTTTTTGAGAATCTCAGGTTTAACTGACTTAAATATAGTTTAAATTTGTTAACCATTTTTAAAAAATAAAAGACTGCTTGACATGGCAGTCTTTGTGTCCAGCAATATTATCAAAATATTTCAAACCTTGTCAAGGAGTATAAATTTGATATTGACTTAAGATTAGGAAAGTGCCATTCTGATATTAGATAGAAATTTTGCTGGCAAATACTTGTTTAAGATAGATTTACGGCTGTTTAAAAACGGTTTATAAAATCGTGAAAAACAATAATAAAAATATTCTTCTTAGCGTATCCTCGATTGAAGGAAGAGTTTATCACCTCAAAAAAAGCGATGGAAAGATTGTACTCTTTGAACAGGACGAAAAAGAAAAATTAATTAAAACAAAAAAAGAACTTAAAGTTGATAATTGCATAAATTTTAGAGAGTCTGAAGACCAGCTAAGCTATTTTTCGATATCCAAAGAAGAGTCGGGTTATTTGGGGATTTTGGGATTTGGAACAAATTTTTATACAGGTGGCTCCCATGACGGCTTCAATTGGCATCTTGATGTAAAGCTTGAAAAATTTGTAAGAAGCGCATATATAGTCCCTAATTACACATATGATGACAAAAATGTTCTTTACTGGTCAGATGAGGATATTCATATAGGAGTGAAAGAAAGTGATAAATGGGTCTTATATGATGATCCAATTTACTCACCTCTAGTCAGGGCAAACTCTATCTATATCTTGAATGTGTTTTCAGGACGAGATGAAATTTATGTTCCGTATACAGTAGAAACACAAATTGAAGAAATTAAATTTTTCTCTCTTTCTCTTGCCATATTTGATAAAAACGATCCTAAGAAAATAAAATGGCGAATCAACTACCCACTTTTTAATATTCCCCTTGAGTTCTCAGATAGTATTCTCTCACCAATCTCAGTAGTTGAGAAGGATGGGAAAATTTATTCTTTCTGGCAAGGAGAAGGAAAAGTTTATAAATTTCATCATCCACTTTTGGAACAGATAATATTTGAGTCTCCTAAAAAATCGCCGACTCTTAAAAAGGCCGATCAAAACCCAATTCTCTCACCTGACCCCGGGAGCGACTGGGAATCTGTTGGTGTATTTAACCCTGCAGCGCTTTACGATCCTGACGAGCGAAAACTGCATATCATGTATAGAGCTGTTGGGAACAGCTGGCGCTCAGTCATGGGATATGCGAATAGCACAGACGGCGTGACAATTGATACAAAGGGAGATTATCCCTGCTACGTCCCAAGAGCTCCTTTTGAAGGACAGCATCTGCCCTACAACCCATTCTCTCCATATACATCAGGTCCAGGTGCCGGAGGATGTGAGGATCCGCGCCTTACAAGAATTAAAGATAAAGTTTATTTGACATATGTTGCTTATGACGGCTGGTCCAGTCCCAGAGCTGCACTTTCGCATATCTCATACGATGATTTCAAAAACAATAACTGGAATTGGAGTTATCCTGTGATTATTTCAAAACCCGGAGTTATTGATAAAAACGCCGTAATATTTCCTGAAAAAGTAAACGGAAAATATGTCATTATGCACCGGATTTTCCCAGATATACTCATAGATTATGTTGATACACTTGATTTTGACGGAGAGACATTTCTTGAAGGAAAATACAAGATTCCGCCCAGGCTGAATTCATGGGATTCAAGAAAGGTAGGTGCAGGTCCGCCTCCAATAAAAACAAAGCATGGATGGCTTCTTATTTACCACGCAGTTGACGAAAAGCGTGGACACCAGTACCAGATGGGCGCAATGCTACTTAACCTTTCTGACCCGACAAAAGTAATTTCGAGAACGTCACAGCCTATTGCAAGTCCGACTCACTGGTACGAAAACGAAGGATTCAAATCAGGCGTTGTATACCCTTGTGGAGCAGCAGTAATTGATGAGAACCTTCATGTTTATTATGGAGGAGCAGATACCTATGTTTGTGTTGCAACAACACCATATAGAAAGTTTTTAGATCACTTACTTATGGAAAAAGAAACCAAATTTAACTATTACAGACTCAACTGATGATTTCCGTCAAACGTTACCCAAATCCGGTTCTTATTCCCGCTGATATAAACGAGTGGGAAGAACACGCAACTTTTAATCCGACACTTGTCAAAAAAGACGGAGTCTATCATATGCTCTATAGAGCGATTTCAAAAACAAAGTCCTGGCAAAGTGAGTATATGAGAGTTTCATCAATCGGCTATGCGAACTCAAATGATGGTTTGGAATTTGCCAAAAGGCGTCAGTTTATAACCCCAGAATATGACTGGGAACGCTTTGGGGTTGAGGATCCAAGGACAACTTTTATTGACGGAAAATTTGTTACATTTTATACTGCTGTTTCAACAAATCCTCCTGAGCCACAAGGCATTAGAATAGGTGTCGCAATTTCCTCGGATTTTTCAAAAACCCAAGAAAAACACCTGGTGACTCCTTTTAATGCAAAAGCAATGACGCTTTTTCCCGAGAAAATAAACGGAAAATATACAGGAGTTCTTACAGTTGACACTGACAAGCCGCCAGCCAAAATTGCAATTGTTCAGTTTGAAAGTCTTTCTGACATTTGGGAAAAATCATTTTGGCAGTCTTGGTACGGAAATGTTTCACGATATACTCTTGCCTTGCAGCGTCGTTCGCAGGATCAAGTTGAAGTTGGTCTTAATCCGATAAAAACAGAGAAAGGATGGCTTATGGTTTATTCCTACATTCAAAATTATTACACACAAAACAAAATTTTCGGAATTGAGGCTGTGCTTTTGGCTCTTGAAAATCCTCTTCTTGTTGTTGGAAAAACACTCGGGCCTTTTATGACACCCTCAACTTATTATGAAAAACACGGAACGATCTCAAATATAGTTTTTCCGTCTGGTGGAGTTGTTGACGGTGATAATCTTAGTATTTATTACGGAGCCTCAGATACAACTGTTTGTCAAGCTGTTGTTTCAATTTCAGAAATTATTGATCAGATGGAGAAGGAAGAAGAGCAAATTCCCCTTGAATCTGTTCACTCGGCACTCCACCTTGTAAGGTTTGACGGAAACCCAATACTTGAGCCTATTCCCGATCATGCGTGGGAGGAAAAGGCTGTTTTTAATACAGGAGTTCTTAAAAATAACGACAAAATTTACCTTTTCTATAGAGGGATGGACAAACATAACTTCTCCTCAATTGGTCTTGCCGTAACTTCTGACGGATACCACATAACAGAAAGACTTGATGAGCCGATTTACGTCTCCCGCGCATTTTTTGAGAAGAATGATAAAGGAGCTGGAGGATGTGAGGATCCAAGAATTACACAAATTGATGACACTATATATATGTTTTATGTTGCTTATGACGGTAAGATCCCAAAAGTTGCGCTAACAAGTATAAGTGAGTCAAATTTTCTTAAAAGAAAATGGGAATGGAGAGCGCCGATTCTTATTTCAAATCCCAATGTAATGGATAAAAACTCGGCACTTTTTCCTGAAAAAGTAAAGGGGAAATATGCAATTCTTCACAGACTCGACGTAAGAATATGGATTGATTTTGAGCGTGATCTTAGTGAATTTTCAGGACAGAAATATTTATCAGGTAAGGCAATTGCGGAGCCCAGGGAAGGCATGTGGGATAGTGAGAAAATAGGAACAGGAGGACCTCCTCTAAAAACAGACATAGGCTGGCTTCTTATCTATCACTCGCTGTCTTCTGGGGATAAAAAGTACAGGCTTGGAATTATGGTTTTGGATGGAAATGACCCGACAAAAGTGATTTTAAGACTTAACGAACCCATACTTGAGCCAAAACTTCACTATGAGCAATCAGGAGTAAGACCTGGTACTGTTTTTTCCTGCGGAAGCGCAGTATTAAACGACGATCTTTTTGTTTACTACGGCGCAGGAGATACTACAGTAGGAGTTGCAAAAATCAGATTTACAAAGCTAATTGATGAGCTTAAAAGTCATATTAAAAAATAGCTTCTTTACGGGGTAATTAAATCAGAAGTTCCTGTTGGGGTTGGTTCTTCTGTAACATCAGGTTCTTCAGTTGGAGTTGCGGTTGGTTCCTCGGTTGGTTCTGGTTCCTCAGTTGGAGTAGGAGTACTTGTTGGCGCAAATGTTGGCGCAGGAGTTGCAGTAGGAGCAGGTTTTATGATAAGTGCTCTTATGGGATTGCTTACTGCATTATTTGTTCCGAAAACAAAAGCAAGGACTGCAACTATTATAATAATAAGAGCAATAAACGTTATCCAAATATATTTCTTTGTGTTCTTGCTTTTTTCTTCTTCTGTCGTTTGATTGTCCTCGTCTGCCATAATCGATAATTAAACTACCACATAAGTCAAATCGTTGCAATAGGGAAAAATCTCAACTTTTTATCTGATATACTTTTTAAGTGAAACAAAGCATTAATTCTGAAATTTTTAAAATTGCAATAATCGCATTTGGCCTCACCTTTTTTTACTTGCTTTTATATAAGATTTATATTCCTCACACGAATTCATTCGGATGTTTTGATGATTGTATGAATATAAGTGCAGGATACTTTTTGCAGTACGGCAGGACTCTTTATTCAGAGATTTTTTTTAACCACCAGCCAATACTTGCATACCTTAGTTTTTTTGTACAAACTGCAACTAATCCTCAAAACTTGTACGAGCTCCTTTTAAGACATATACAGACGGTACTTTTGTGGAGTTTTCTTTTTAACATTCTGATTGTCTACAGGTTCAGGTTTGCTGGGATTTTGTTTGTAATTATTTTTGAACTTTCAAAATATTACTTATTCGGATACAAATTCTTAGCTGAGTCTTTCATTGTTTACCCGATGGTCTATATGGCAGGACTTGTTCTTTATAAATACCTAAATAAAAGCATTTACGATATAGAATATTTATTAGGACCAATGTTTACTTGGTTCATAATATTTTCAAGAGAACCATTTATTCCCTCTTCACTTATTATGCTTGCTCTGTTAATAGGAATTCCAAAAACTAAAATTAAAAAAATTTCGGTTTTGACTCTTATTGTAATCTCATCTATCTCTTTGCTTTTTCTTCCTTTTGATGAATATTTATATTCAATTACGTCTCTTAATTATGATGCAATCATTAAAAATGAAGCAGAAGAATCAGGTCTATTAGGAGTTATAACTAGTATCTTTTATCCTATTATTATATTTTTCTAAGGTCAGATAAATGATTTAAGAATTCTTCAAATAGGGATATCTTCTGTTTTTATAATTTCAATATTACTTCTGATAAAGAATAAGAAATATATTATCACATTTTTAATTTTATTAATTTTAGGACTGTCAAACATTAGAGCTGTTGATCCCGGAACACTTTTCTATCAAGCCTTCAGAATGATTCCGTGGTTTGGGATGTTTCTTTTGATTAGTTTAATACTTCTTGGAGAGGTAAAGGTGAAAAATAAGTTTTTAAAACCTATACTTGTTTCAGTTGTTTTTGTATCTCTTATTATTTTTGTTCTTTACCCCGGAAATTATATTACCAAAACGGTTGACCAGCAATTTGAGCTTATTACAAACTTCGGACAGACAATCCAAGTTGGGGAATCAGTAAGGATTCTTTCTAGTCCCGACCATACATTTTTTATCAATCAGAATGACAGCTTAGTTCTTTCTTATTGGCAGTCACAAAGAAATTCTTCATATAAGTACGGAGTTTTTGGCTACGTCCAGCCAGGATTTAAAAAATACCAAAGAGAAAAAGAAAATATGATTTTATACTCCCCTCCCGACTTTTATTTCGGAGACTTAAATATTACTTCTGATAAAGAAAAACAAAATGAAATAAACAATAGCTATAGATTAATTCTTAAAGAATCTGATACTACGGGTTTATTTATTAAAAAATCAATAATAAATTCAATCTCTGATGAAAAATGGCAAAGAGCTGAAGGTTTTGAAGTAGTAAGACCAAATTAATTTGGTGCCCAAAAGTTATTTTATTTCGAACACGCAGATAGTCAATTTGTGGCTGCGATGAAGGAATTATAAGAAATATCTTGGAATTTTAATTTTGTTAACTAGGCGTTATTATATCGAGGTTTCAGAAAACTACCTATCGACATCTAACCCGACAAGATCATTAATGTGACTGATTCCTTCTTGCTGCATGTATTCAACCAGCCCTCTGTTGATTTTAGCGGCAACTGACGGGCCCTCACCTCTAATTGCTGTAACCACTTGTATTGCCCTGGCACCTGCTTTTATTTTTTCAAGCGCAGTGGCAGTGTCCTTAATACCTCCAACCCCAATTATTTCTAAACTATCTCCGGCTACTCTTCTTATGTGGGCTACTTTCGCTGTTGCCATATCTCTATATTCTTGATCGTCTCCTGAAATTCCTCCCATCTCATTTGCACTTCGTCCATATCTTTCTTTAATATCACCACTATTTGTAGTGTTTGTTGCGATAATTCCCGTTAGACCATTATTAAGAACTACATCTATTACGTCATCCACTGATGTTGAGGTTAGGTCCGGTGCTATTTTTACAAATAGAGGTTTCCTACAGCCTTTTACATCCATTACACCATTTACTGCTTGAACTATATCTGTAAGTGGTTCTTTATCTTGCAGTTTCCTTAATCCCGGAGTATTTGGCGATGAAACGTTTATTACAAAATATGCAGCCTGGTCATATAGTTTTTCAGCAACAAGAGCATGTACTCCAGGGGCTTCTATATCTGGGACATCTTTGTTTTTCCCAATACTTATACCAACAGGTATTCCATCTCTTTCATACCTTCTAAGATTCCTTGCAACTACTTCAGCTCCAGGACTATTGAAACCCAGTCTGTTCATAGCAATTCCCGGGGTAAGCATCCATTGTCTCGGTTTAGGATTACCTTCTTGAGGATAGGCAAGAACAGATCCTACCTCTACCCCTGAAAACCCCAATTGGTGTAAACCTCTCACAGCTCTACCCTGCTTGTCCCATCCTGCGCCAACAATTAATGGGTTATCAAATTCCACACCCCCAATTACAACATTCAGTCGTTCATCATAAAATCTCTCGCTTTTATAAGTCGCTATTTTTTCAAGAAGCCACAAGGTTAGGGGATTTGCTTCTGCTAAATGAAGGGCTTCTCTTGCCCTTGTATGCCATGTTTCAGAATCCTGTTTGTAAAGAAATGGACTAACTATGTTTTTGTAAATCTCAGGCATATTCACTCGGCTGAGTAAACAACCTTTCCGTTCGGTAACCCGATAATATTTTCGCCATCAAAAACAGTTTCTCCCCTCAAAACAACTTTAACAACCTTCCCTGTTACACGCCTACCATCAAAAGGTGTCCAGCCACATTTGGTCTTAAGATTGGAAGAACTAATTAGATAGCTTTCTTTCAGATCCACTTCAGTATAGGTCTCAGACTCCATTGATAAATAGAAAATCCTTCGAGGATTCGAAGATGTTAGTTCTACCAGCCGATCCAGAGTTAATTTCCCTTCAGCAACCGCCGTAAGCATAAGGGGCAGGCTTGTTTCGAGTCCAGGAACTCCGAAGGGTGGTTTTTTTGTCGATTTTTCTTCTTTAGTATGGGGGGCATGATCGGTTGCTATCATATCAATAACTCCCATATCCAAACCTTTCCAAAGAGCAAGTCTGTCTCTTTCCGTTTTCAGCGAAGGTTTCATGATCCCAAAAGGTCCCAATTCATCTACGTCAACTTGGGTTAAAAAAAGATGATGCGGAGTTACCTCACAGGTTACGGGCTGTCCTTCTTCCTTTGCCCTTCTTACCATTTCTAAATCTTCCCCAGTTGCCAGATGAGCAACATGCAATCTTCTTTCACTAAGTCTAGTTAAATTAATTGCTGTTTCTAAAGTCTGTCCTTCTGCATGTACTATAATAGGTTTTTCCTTTGGCCAATTTGAAAAAACAGATTGAAGTTCATTGGAGTCTTCCATCAAGAGAGTACCTGTCGTATGATTCATATAAACTTTAAGTCCAAAAACCTGGTCTTTTACTTTTTCAAAATATTCGGTACCCGACGCGGTTGCTCCGAAATGAAAACCAATATCACAATAGATTCTATTTTCTGTAAGCGTAATTTTCTTTTTTAAAGCATCAGGGGAAACAGTGGGTTCGGGGTTATTTGGCATATCAAAAACTGTTGTAAATCCTCCGGCAATCGCAGCCATAGATCCAGTTTCAAAATCTTCCTTTTGTGTTGCTCCGGGTTCACGGAGATGAACGTGGGGATCAACCAAGCCAGGAAGTGCTACCCGTTCAGTACTCATTGTTGTTTAAGTGAAGATAAGAAGATATTTAAATCCGCTAAACCCTTATTAATTTTAGCATGGTCAGCGATGCTTACCTGACCAACTCTTGTGTAGAAGTCCAACATTTGTGGCATTGACATTGCAGAATGTAAAACTAAACCGTTTTCTGCCAGTTGCTCTTTCCCTCCCTGGCCTCGATCCACCAACACCACAACATCTTTTACTACCAAACCGTTTTGAATAAGGACACTTGCCGCTTCTAATTTTGAGTCAGCATTGGTAACTAAATCATCCACAAGTAACACGGTTTTTCCTCTGTCTGATTCTTGCAGACCATCAATTTTTGCTCCGGTCCCATGTCCTTTTGAATCAGTTCTTGGAGTTATCATTCCGACACCCAATCTATCAGACAATGAGGCCACTAATGGAGTCGCAGCGGTTGGAACGTCTGCCAAAAGGTCAAATTTCAAAGGTTCTGTTATTTCCTGATAGGCATCAACTGCGGCAGCCTTGGCTTCCGGAAATCTTCGAAGCACTCTTAAATCTATATAAATAGGTGATAACGGAGCCTCTGGGTGAGCATCGTGAAGATTTAGTTTAAAAGCACCAAATTTAATTGCCCCTATGTCAAAGAGTTGTGACGACAGGACTTCTTGGGTACTGGTTAAACCTTCGGGACGTTCAACATCTTTCAACCTATCTACAACCATAATTAAAATTACCTTATCTGTTTAGTCATTTGTTCTGCTGCTTCATTTATATTAACTGCTTTGTATATTGCACTGCCTACTATGACATGCCATCTGTCTCCTGCTGCTTTTGCAAAGTCTGATATTTCACCACCTTGAGTTATAAAACCGGGTGCGTAAAGGGTAAAATTTCCAGGACCAAGTATATCATCAAATAAGTCAGTATATTTTTGAACGTACTCGAGTTTATTTCCTGGAACGACAAAATCCTTTACACCTTCTTGTGCTGCAATAGTAAATATTTTCTGAGGAGCATCGTCGGCAACAGAGCCACCCTCGCTATGAAAGAATTCAGGTTGTGTCATATGCGCTCCAACAAGCACTCCCAAATCCTGATCTTGGGCGGCATGTATCCAGTCTCTTTCAGTTTTTGCACCGCCAAATGGGAAAAGGATAATTGCATCAACACCCGCCTTCCTACAAATCTTTGCAAATTCAGCCCCCATAGCGGGAATATCATTACCTGCTTTCTGGTGATCGTATATAACAGGCAAATCAGTTTCTTCTTTTACCTGTCCAACAATTCGTGGAAGGCCCTCTTCAAGAGCTAATGCCAAACCAACCTTGTATCCACCAATTCCTTCAACCACACAAGTTTGCCGAACCAAGTCAGAAAGTTTAGAAGCTTCTACATCTGCAGCTACTACAACGCTTCTATCAAGTTGAATTATTTTTTCAGGCACAAATCCTTATTTGTAAAACTATGAGTAGGTTATACATTTCCTCAAAAGTAGTTAATGGCATTTCCAATTTTACGTTGGCAGCTTTCCTAAGACGCCCGCAAGCAAAGTCATTCTTACATAAAGTCCATTTTCCATCTGTCTAAAATAAGCAGCGTTACGCGTATAAGAATCAACAGATTTTGCAATTTCCCCAACCCTAGGTAAGGGATGCATAATCGTGAGAGTTTCTTTTCCTGCCTGCAGTGTTTCGGGCGTAACCACATAAAGTCCTTTTACTGATTCGTAAACAGCAGGGTCATCAAATCTTTCTTTTTGCACTCGTGTAACATAAAGAACGTCGGTTTCGGACAACACCTCTGCTAAATCTTCATGCTCTGACTGCGACACCCCTTTGGCTGAAAGCTCATCAATGATTTCTGCAGGCATTCTCAAAATTTCAGGCGAAACAAAATTTAACTTAACATCGTACGAAGATAAAAGCCTTGCTAACGAATGGACTGTCCGCCCGTTCTTCATATCACCAAGCATAGTAACTGTGAGTCCGTCTACCCTCCCTTGTTCTTTTCTTACTGTTACGTAATCAAGAAGTGCCTGGGTTGGATGTTCCCCTACGCCGTCTCCAGCATTTATTAGAGGTACTGAAGCCGCTTCTGCTGCAACTTTTGCAGAACCCATTTCGGGATGACGTAAAACTATAACATCTGCATATTGTTCTAGAGTGCGCACCGTATCCTCCAAATCTTCTCCCTTTGCCACAGATGAATATACAACTTCATTTATTGGAATAACACTTCCTCCTAACCTTTCCATTGCTGCAGTAAATGATGAGGAAGTTCTTGTTGAAGGTTCATAAAACAAATTGGCAAGTATTTTACGGCTAAGTACATCCGCTCTGTAACCCTTTTCAGCAATTTCTGCCATTTCCTGACTCCAGGAATAAATACAATCAAGTGTTGTTGTATCAAATTGTCTAACAGAGAGAATGTCCTTCCCTTTCAAATTCCCATTAAGATGTTCTGCGGAATGATTTAGCGAATCTTTAGATCTATCTAATCCTTGTTGGTATTCCTGAAGTCCCATTTTTGGTTAAAAAAATAAGCCTTTCGGCTCATTAATAATTTTGATAATAAAATTCAAATTTACCCATAATTCTCTATTTCAGAATAGAATATACTTTACAAAAGCGCTTGTCAAGAGCGCAAACAGCGGAAAAATACCGTTAGGTAAGGTTGTAGGAAAGTTGAAGTTCCGTCCGGCTTATTGGAATCTGACGGCGATAATGTCGAAGAGATAGTTACCTTTTTTAACAGCCTTCCCCAAGACAAGCGAGATGAAATTTAAAGCGAATTTGGATTTTGCCTTTGCAGCACTTGCTGCCCCCACCTCCAACTCGATTTCATTTTTGGTGAGCCGTGAGGGATTCGAACCCACGACCAAGAGCTTAAAAGGCTCCTGCTCTACCACTGAGCTAACGGCCCATCGTCGAACCTCAATTTCGCGTTTTTATTCCGATTAAATCGGAATTCCAACCTTTTATTGGGTTCTCCTCTTCAAAATTGTAAACAATTTTGAGAAGCGCATTTTGTTATTGAATTATATCAACCAGAGCTTCGCTTGACAAGCTAAGTGATAGGAAATATAGTTTAAGTAAAGGAGCCACCGGTCGATGAAGGCCTCTGGCCCGGAGGGAGGTGATACATGTTAGAACAAGTAAGAGAAAGTCTTTTAGGAGCTATTAATTCAATAGTTGAGGCAATAGTTTTATATGTTCCAAAATTTATTGCAGGGCTAATTATTCTTTTAATAGGTATTATTATTGCATCAATTGTAAAAACAATAATTCTAAGTGTTGCCAAAACTCTTAAATTTGAAACATTCCTCAAAAGATATGGAGTACCTGAGCTTAGACAGGATTACAATTGGAGTAACCTTATTGCCGAGATTTCACGTTGGTTTGTAATAATAATATTTTTAATTCCAACAGCTGACGTTTGGGGACTTCCGAGAATAGGAACGCTTCTTAACGAAGTTTTGCTTTACCTGCCAAACGTATTTGTTGCAGTTGTAATTGCTCTTGTTGGTTTTGTTCTGGCTAGCCTTGCCCACGATGTAATTTTGGCATCTCTTAAAGGTGTTTCCCAAGAGTCAGCAAAAATGATTGCAACAGGAACTCAGTGGGCAATCAGCATTTTTGTAATTTTGGCGGTTTTAAATCAGCTTGGAGTTGCGTCAGATCTGATAAGGATCTTATTTACTGGAATCGTTGCAATGATAGCAATTGCTGGCGGAATCGCATTTGGTCTAGGCGGACAGGATAGCGCAAGACAAGTTCTTGAGGAATTTAAAAAAAGGATTAAATAACCACGCCCGACACGCAACCTGCCCGCCAGTGCCAGTCGTGGCAGGCGGGGATAAGCTTGCGAAGTCGTTGCGGGCTGGTTGAATGTTTTAAGAAATATAATGTATAATTGTAGTCCAAAACGCGCCGCGTTCGTCTAGTGGTCCAGGACATCTGGTTTTCAGCCAGGGAATCAGGGGTTCGACTCCCCTACGCGGTACTGTAAAGTACAACGAAGTAGACTTTACAGTCGTGAAGCGAATTTTATTCTGCTTCATGACAAATAATGTTTCTTTAGAAACAAATAAATGTCTAAATTAACCCACTGTGTTTATGTACTCCTAAGTTTAAAAGATGATAAATTATATATAGGATCTACATCAAATTTAAAACAAAGGTTAACTGATCACTTTCACGGAAACTCCAAAAGTACAGCACCAAGACGTCCATTTAAGTTAGTTTTTTGTGAATATTTTGTTTCAAAAAAAGATGCATTGCGAAGAGAGAAATATTTTAAAACAACAGTAGGAAAGAGATCACTAAAACTAATTTTAAGAGAATCCTTAAAATCTATATGAGCGAAGTGTATCCCCTACGCGGTACACATTTTATGTTCCCTATTTGATCTTCGGTGATATAATTTTCTGCGTGAAAGAAAGAGGACCGAATAGACTGAAAATAATTGGTAGCGTTGGACTTGCTACCGCCATTGGAATTGGATCAATTTCACAACGTAACACCGGTGATCCTCTCACTTATTTTCAAAAAATTGGAAATTATACAGCGGTTGTTCTGGAAGTTTCAAATGCAGTTGCGATTGGATTAAGATCCTATCCAAACCTCGACCCTCTGCAATTGGCAGACGTAACCGCAGACTATTTAGAAGTAGTACCACAACTAGTTACCAACTACTTAAATGATAAGCAATGTAATTCCTCTCAGCTGATTCTAAGACCTCAATTGCATACTGCAAATGTTTCCATAAACAGATCAGAAGCTGAACAAATTTCTTTCGCTGAACGAGATGAAAAAGATAAATTTCATGGTCTCGCAAAAGATTCAGCAGAAAGGAACGGACTAACATTAATTAATGAAAAACAATACCTGGAACAGATTGACAATGCAACTACAATTGATGAGATATTGAAAGCTGTAAATTCATATACAAGAAATTATTCACTAAAAATTTCAGCACCTGATGCGGATGAGATAGAGGACTTACCAATTAAGTTTTTTGGAATAAGTAAGAATAAATTTGATCTTAACAAATTTAAATCAATCTCCAAAGATTTTATTAAATCCCTATATTATATTCCTACAGAAGTTGCAATATCGGCAAATGTTCGTGAAATAAAAATTGTTGATTCAACATATCATATTATGCTAAAACATTTGTTAGGTAACAGCGCATTTTACAAAGACTTAAGAGCGGAAAAATATGGCAGTCTTCACCCCGGCGGTATTTACCACCCCGTAAACAGAATTATCTATGTTGGTCTAAATGAATTAGAAAGCTATAAGTTTTCCGGAAAGATCCTTCATGAGCTATCGCACGCCATTTTATTTAAATTCTGCGGAATTTTTGGCTCATTAAATGATAAAGAATTTGCCGAACTTAATCCTGAAGGTTTTTCATATGCAAGCAGAAAGTCGAAAGAAAAATACCAAGGTATTACAAGTACAGTATTTGGTTATAATAATGTGTATGAAGACGCAGCTTACATAATGGGCGATTTCATACTTGGATTTTCACCAGAGAGAAAATATTCTGTTTCACCAACATTAGTAAGTAAGATCAGGCTGTTGCTTGCAAGAACTGAAACAGTTACCCCAGGATATACAAATTACTTCATAGATTTAGTAAATAACTCTAATCAGTCTTCTTAATCTTAGAAATTTAGTTTACCCACTCTTGTCCTTGGGGATTAACTGGCGGAAGTTCGTACCAATTATCAGGCACCATGACTGTTTCTTTCGTTCTTCCTTTTATTTCGTCTTTTTTTCTACCTTGTCCATCAAATAGCGTAAGGCGGACTTTTCTACCCTCTCTCCCGTCCTTCATAGCACCTCTTATTTGATCACCATTTAATTCTCTTCTTATCGCTGCCTCCTTTGCTACTTCATTAATTTCATCCTGTAAACGGACCTTTTCTTTATTAGCTAAAACAGCAGCTGCGGACGGCTCCATACCAAGACTCATTACAACCAGTCTGTCATGCGCATCACCATCACCTATATGTGTTGCTGCTGCTATTACATTTGGTTCTGATAATTCAGCTTGCCCTTCTTCCTCAGAGATTATTTCCAACCTTTTAGCTCTAACTCCTAAACTTTCACCAACGACAACATGTTCTGCTTCATATCTTGCTACTTTTCCAACATGCACGGTGTCTCTTTGCTGCACACTTGGATCTTCGTAAACAACATCTATAGTAAATCCGTTTGGTAAATAGGTTGTTTCTCCTATTCCAATCTCCCGTTCTAACATGTTTACATTCTAATATTTTTTATTTCAAAAATCAAAAAGTATTGACAAGTTAGATTATCGGTATTAATATTCTCGGGTGGGAAATGAAACAATAAAACCTCATATTGAGATGGATGTTGAACTCTTGGATCCAGATCCTTCCGCAACACCGGTGGATGACAGAACTCATGAGGATGCAATCGCTCTAAGACAAGAACTTGGCTATCCTGAAGATCCGGATTTGGATGACGTTGATATGAACATACAAACTCCTCTCAACGAGCCTTTCTAAATATTGTTATAATTTGATATAGAAAAAGTCTATTGACAGAGGATTTAAGTAGGTGTATATTTGTTTTTACTTTATAACTTCGGTTATAGAGGATGAAAATCCCGCAAGGGAGGATCGCGAAAAGACTCCAGCAATGGAGCCTTTTTGTTTGTAGAAACTGTAATTATTTTCGCTTTTAGTATAATATACTCTCCTAAATTATGATGGTAGTAAAGGTCGTATTTAGCATACTTCTTCTGATAATCGCTATATATAGTGTTTTAGGCGGAGCCTATGCCGTATATGATCCTCTAACTTTACCAAACAATAAGTTTGGCATACATATTCTTTTTCCAAGCGAACTTGAAAAAGCCGGAGAGCTTGTCAATTCAAACGGCGGGCAGTGGGGTTATGTAACCATACCAATACAAGTAGCAGACAAAGACCTTGTTAAATGGCAAAAGTTCTTTGACGAGGCAAAAAGACTCAAGATCATTCCCATTATAAGACTCGCAACTGAGTCAAACTATCACGATACTAAATCTTGGAAAAAGCCGTCTGAAGAAGACATTTTGGACTTTGCCAATTTTTTCGATTCTTTAGTCTGGCCGACCAAAAATAGATATATTGTTGTATTTAATGAGGTAAATAGAGTTGATGAATGGGAAGGTTTATCAAACCCTTATGAGTATTCAACAATTCTTGATTTTGCAATTTCAACATTTAAATCTAAAAGTGATGATTATTTTATAATCTCAGCAGGACTTGACAACGCTGCAGAAACCGATGGACTGAGTTTCAACGAGTATGATTTTATAAGGCTTGTTAATCAGGAAAACCCCGGAATATTTTCGAGGGTTGACGGAGTCGCAAGTCACTCTTATCCTAATCCTGCATTTTCCCAGCCGCCAGACGTTGTTACTGAAAAAAGTGTCGGAAGTTTTATTTATGAGTCGCTTCTTATTGAGAGGCTTACCGAAAAAAGCCTTCCTATATTTATAACAGAAACAGGATGGGACCAACAATTATATAAAGATAGCGAGGTCGGAATATTTTTCAGACAAGCGTTTGAAAGTATCTGGAATGATCCAAAGATTGTTGCAGTCACCCCCTTTCTCTTATCATCCCAGGAAGGGCCTTTTGAAAAATTTTCTTTTATAAAAAAAGACGGGACAGAATCTGACATATTCAAGGCGTTTCAAAACATTGAAAAAACAAAAGGCGAGCCAATTATTAACGGAAGCGTCAAAAACGAATCTTCTGAAAGAATATCAAATTTACCTGTTATAGGATTTTCCAAAGAATCAGAGGATAGTGAAAATCGCCTTAAATCGATCATAAAATTTATATTTCTAGGAATATGATGTGATATAATTACTTTCTCAAGTTCTTATTAATTTATATGAATAGTTTGAATATTGACGGCATCAAATTTGAAAGTATTACTTACGGCTCTTTGAAAAGCTATGAGGTAATTGAAATAATAAAAGACTTTCTGGAAAAAGATCCTATAAGAGAATACAGTCTTGTTATTGGTACTGATTCACACGAAAAAACAGGTTCAACAAAATCAAGCAGAAATTTAAATTTGGTAACGGCGGTTCTTGTACATAGGCGCGGCTTTGGTGGAAAATATTTTTGGGTCAGAAAATATGTTACAAATATTCATTCACTTCGCGAAAAAATATATGCAGAGACTCTTCAGTCTTTGGAATTTGCGTCAGTATTTATCCCCAGCCTTCGATTAAAGCTAAACGGCAAAACACCAAAATACAATCTTGAAATTCACATTGACGTTGGTGAACACGGAGACTCAAGGGACATGATTAAAGAAGTAGTGGGTATGGTAACGGGCAACGGATACGTTGCCAAGACAAAGCCTGAGGCATACGGCGCAACCTATGTTGCAGACAAGCACGCATAATTAAACTAAAAACTTAAAACGAAAAATTAAAAGCAAATGAGGAAAACATCTCTTGAGTGGACTGAAGCTAAGGACGTTAAAAGAGAAATAAATAAAATAGTTAAAACACTTGAGCTCTCCCACATAAAAACTTCAAGGATTTATTGCTACAGAACATCTGGAAGCCGCGCCAGAGCATACGCAAGAACATGGATGATGCCCAAAATTTTTCAAAAAGCACTTGAGATTGCGCCAGCATATGTAATTGAAGTTTTGTCAAAATATTATGACGGGCTCTCAGAAGATGATAAATCAAAAGTTTTAATTCATGAGCTTTTGCATATTCCTAAAAACTTTTCAGGAGCGCTTCTTTCACACAGGGGAAGATACAGACATATTGGACGCGACGCAAACACACTTTTTAAAGAATATAAAAAACGTAGCATATGATTACTTTTATTCATGGGGACGATGTTGTTTCATCCCGAAATTATTTTTTGAAACAAAAAAACGATAATTCAATTACTTTTGACGCAGAAAATTTAAGCATAATTGAACTATTGCAGTCGCTTCAGGGCGAAGGGCTATTCGGGAATTCAAAAAGCATTTTTATCGATAATTTGTTTACACAAAAGGGAGTTAAAAATCTAAACGAGATTACCCAGGTTTTAAAAGAAAAAAACAACGCTGATGTCTATATTTGGTCGAACAAAATCCTAGGAGCAAAAGTATTGTCTGAATTTCCAAGATGTGATAGCAAACTTTTTAAAATTCCCCAAAATATTTGGGCTTTTCTTGATGGAATCAGGCCGAGTGATAGTAGAAATGTAATTTTATTTCATAAAGCCTTAAATGAAACAGATCCTGAAATTGTATTTGCAATGATCATCAGGCAATTTAGGCTCATGATTGGGCTTTTAGATGACTCGGGAAAAAGTATTGATGAGGTGAAAAGACTCGCTCCGTGGCAGAAAAGCAAGTTTATAAAACAAGCTGGACTTTTTGGAACAAATAAACTTAAGGCTGTTTACAAAAAGCTCTATGAGATTGACAAATCTTCAAAAACAGGAACAACAGGACTTACTCTCTCTCAAAATATTGACAATCTTTTACTTGAAATATAATATAAACTAACTCATGACAATCAATCCCTCAATCTTTAAATCATACGACATAAGAGCTATCTACCCCACTCAAATTAATGAAGAAAACATTGAGATAATAGCCCAAAGCATATATAAGGTAATCTCTAAAAAAATAAATAAAGAAAAGTTCAGTTTTGCAATTGGTAGAGACATGAGACTATCCGGCCCTTCTTTATATGAACATCTTAAAAAAGCACTTCTTTCTTGCGGTTTGGAAATAATTGACTTTGGACTTATCTCAACTCCTACATTTTATTACGGAGTTTATGCAAACAAATATGACGCAGGGGTTCAGCTTAGTGCTTCACATAATCCCAAAAACCACAATGGTTTAAAAATTGTTGTTAACTCCCCCGCTGGGCTTATTAAAATAGGCAAAAACACCGGGATGGATGAAATTAAAAATGATGCGCTAGGTTTTGGTTCATTTTTGAATGTTAGCGGAGGAAAGATATCCGAAAAGAAAGATATTTTAGAAAATGAAGTTAAAAATGCACTAAAACTAGCAAAAAATCCTAAATTAAATCAGTTTAGAGTAGTCGCTGATGCAGCCAATGCTATGGGCGCATTATACATTGACGAGTTATTTAAATATATTCCAGGCGAGTTAATTAGGATGAACTTTGAGCTGGATGGAACATTTCCCGTGCATCAGCCGGATCCTTTGAATTTTGAAACACTCATTGATCTTCAAAAAAAAGTTCTGGAAGAAAAAGCAGATATTGGTTTTGCGCCAGATGGCGATGGAGACAGATTCTTTTTCATTGATGAAAAAGGTCAAATAGTTACTCCTTCAATAATAACGTCCTTAGTTGCTAGAGAAATCCTTAAAACGCATCCCGGCGCCATGATACTTTTTGATATTAGATACATACTTGGTCCATCAAAAATCATTCAGGAAAACAGCGGAAAGTTTGCAATCACAAAAGTTGGTCATGCTTTTATAACTGAAGCGATGCACGAAACAGGGGCAATTTTTGCGGGTGAATCCTCGTCCCATTTTTTCTTTAAAGAAACTGGAAACGGAGAGGCTCCTATCCCTGTAATCTTAACAGTTCTTGCTGTAATGACACGGGAAAATAAGAAACTCTCAGAGATTGTTCAGGAGCTTAGAAGAAGCTGGGAATCCGGCGAATTTAATTTTGAGGTTATAAATGCGGCGGAAATTATTGAGAGTCTAAAACAAAAATACTCTGACGGAAAACTGGACGAGATGGATGGAATTGCAATAACATACCCCAACTGGCGATTTTCCCTAAGATCATCCAATACAGAACCTCTTTTAAGATTGAATGTTGAAGCGTATGATAAAAGTGTGATGGAAGAAAAAAGAGACGAGCTAAAGTCCGAAATAGAAAAACTAAAAGCATAGTATGGTAGATTTAAACGATCCCAAAACATTTAAAGATTTGGATCCAAAGGATGTATATTCTTCAACCAAACTTTTTTCCGACCAATGCACTCAAATGCTCGATGAATACTTTGATGTTCCCTTTTTTGAGGAATCAAACTCACATTTTAAAAAAATAAAAAATATAGTTATCTGCGGAATGGGCGGTTCTGCATATGGCGGACACGTTCTCCTTTCATTATTTCATGATGAAATCAAAGTGCCAATAGTTGTTAATTCAGATTACAAACTCCCGGGATTTGTCGATAAAGAAACTCTTGTTTTGCCAATAAGCTACTCAGGCTCAACTGAGGAAGTTTTATCTTGCGTTGAAGAAGCAAAAGAAAAAGGCGCTAAAATAGCAGGATTTTCAAGTGGTGGTAAACTCGGCGAAATTCTCAAAGAAAATTATCCCGGATTTACATTTAATCCCAAGAATAACCCCTCAGGACAGCCAAGACTTGGAACAGGATATATTGTCATGGGCACTCTTATTCTTTTAAACAGCCTTGGTGTTATAAAAATTGACAAAAGCCAGTTCGTACTGGCAATCAACGAATCGGAAAAAAATACCGATGAAACTGATAAAACTGCACGGAATTTTGCAAAAGAACTAAAAGATTCAATCCCAATAATTATAGCAGCCGAACATCTGGTCGGAAATGCCCACATCATACGAAATCAACTTAATGAAACGTCAAAAAGCACGTCAATGTTTGAAGACATACCAGAACTCAACCATCATCTTATGGAAGGATTGAAAAACCCCCATGATGGCAAACTTAAAATTTTATTTTTAGATTCAAATCTTTATTCCGAAATTCATAAAAGAAGACTTTTTCTTACCCAAGATGTTGTAATTAAAAATAACATTGAATATGTAACATATATGGCAAAAGGCTCAACTAGGCTCTCGCAAGTTTTTAACGTATTATCTTTTGGAGGATTTCTTACGCTTTATCTTGGATTTTTATACGGTCAGGACCCGAGTCTTATTCCTTGGGTAGATTACTTTAAAGAACAGCTTCACAAAAAAGATTAATCCTTACTTGCCAAACCACTTAAAAATTTTCATAATATAGTCAATGCCCAAAAATGTTGTCTGGTTCTCAGAAGTTGATAAAGAGGATATAGCACTAGTCGGCGGAAAAGGAGCAAACCTGGGTGAAATGGCAAAGTCAGGCTTTCCTGTTCCCGATGGCTTTATAGTTACCGCATATGCCTACTTTAACTTCATAAAATCAAACGGAATTGATAAGAAAGTCAGTAACCTCATATCAACAATTAATTTTAATGATTCAAATTCACTAAAACAGGTTTCCGTTCACATTAAAAAAGAGATAATGGATGCCCCCTTTCCCAATGATTTGAAACTTGAAATCTATAATTTTTATAAAAAACTCGGAGGAACTTTCCGAGAACCACTTGTCGCAGTAAGATCATCTGCAACAGCTGAGGATCTTCCGGGAGCATCATTTGCAGGTCAGCAGGAAACTTATCTGAATGTCAAAGGAGATACAAACCTTATTTTGTCTGTTAAGAAGTGCTGGGCGTCACTTTTTGAGGAAAGAGCGATTTTCTACAGACACGAAAATAAATTTGATCATGTAAAGGTAGGAATTGCTGTACCCGTTCAGGAAATGGTTGAGTCAGATAGTTCAGGAGTTATGTTTACAATAGATCCTGTTACAAATGACAAGACTAAGATTGTAATTGAAGCAATCTGGGGACTTGGAGAGCTGATTGTTCAGGGAAAAGTGACGCCTGACCACTTCGAAGTGTCAAAAGATAATGGAAAAATAGAATTCAAACAAATTAATCAACAAAAAATAAAGTTAGTAAAAAAAGGCGGCGAAAATAAAGAAGTAAGCGTTGGGATATTTAAGCAAAAAAATCAAAAAATAACAGATCAGGAAATACTTAAGTTATTCGAAGAAGGCAAAAAGCTTGAAAAACACTATTTTTTCCCACAGGATATTGAATGGGCAATTGAAAAAGGAAAAGTTTACATTATCCAAACCCGCCCCATTACAACAATGGGGGAAAAGGATACTAAATCCCAGAAAATATCAACAAGTAGTCTAGGAACTCCCATTCTCAAAGGAGACGGAGCAAGTTTTGGGATTGTAACAGGTCACGTTAGAATCCTTAAGAGTCCCGGTCAAATCTCAACTCTTGTTAAAGATGAGATTCTTGTTGCTCCGCAAACAAACCCTGATTTTGTGCCCGCAATGAAGATTGCCTCAGCAATTGTAACTGACTTTGGCGGAAGAACCTCACACGCTGCAATTGTATCAAGAGAAATTGGAATTCCCGCAGTTGTCGGGACTGAGAAAGCAACCACAATTCTTAAAAACGGCGATGTAGTAACAGTCAACGGTGAAACAGGAGAAGTGTTTAAAGGAGGAAAAAGTTCGACAAATGAAGCAACAACTTCAGATACAGAATATAACAAAGATTATTTAGAAATAGAAACAGCAACAAAAGTATATGTAAATCTTGCTGAGCCTGAATTTGCTAATAAACAGCCCGGAAGAAGCGCTGATGGTATAGGACTTTTAAGAGCTGAGTTTATGATTGCAGGAATCGGAGTCCATCCAAAGAAAATGATAAGAGACGGAAAAAAACATGAATATATTCAAAAACTTGCTGATAATTTGGAAATTTTCTGCAATGCCTTCAACTCAAAACCGGTTGTTTACCGCGCAACGGATTTTAAAACAAATGAATACAGAAATTTAACGGGTGGCCGCGAATTTGAACCGCAGGAACCAAACCCAATGCTTGGCTTCAGAGGGGCATACAGGTACATAAGCGATAAGGATGTTTTTAAACTTGAACTCTCGGCAATTAAAGAGGTTAGAAATAAAAGAGGATGCGATAATTTATGGCTGATGCTTCCGTTTGTAAGAACTCCCAAAGAACTTGAGCTTGTTAAAAAAATTATTACCGATGAGGGCTTGATAAGATCTCAATCATTCAAACTCTGGATGATGGTTGAAATACCTAGTAATGTTATTCTTCTTGATGACTTTATTGATGTGGGAATTGATGGAGTGTCTATTGGAACCAACGATTTAACAATGCTGATTTTAGGTACAGACAGAGACAACTCTGAGGTCGCAACTGAATTTAATGAGAGGAATAAGGCAGTTCTCTTATCAATTGAAAAAGTTATAAAAACCGCCAAAAAGAGAGGAATTACCTCTTCAATCTGCGGTCAAGCTGCGTCATACTCTGAAATAATGGAGGTTGCGATAAGATGCGGTGTTACTTCCCTATCAGTCTCATCAGATTTGGTGCCAATAACAAGAAAGCATGTATCTGATCTTGAGAAAAAATTGTTTAGTTGATTCTATGCCCAAGATAAAAAATATTTATGCCCGCGAAATTCTAAACTCAAAAGGAATACCAACGGTTGAAGCAACAATACTTCTCGATAATAATATGTCTGCAACTGGTTCCTCTCCAACAGGAACATCTGTTGGCAGATATGAAGCAAAAGATTTAAGAGACGAGGATCAAAAAAGATTTAATAAAAACGGTGTAAGAAATGCTGTTTCATCAGTTTTGAATGTTATATCCCCTGCTCTTGTTGGAATTGATGTGACGTCCCAGCATGAAATCGATAAAAAAATGATTGAAGTTGACGGCACACGTGACAAAAGTAAGCTTGGCGCCAACGCAATTCTTGCAGTCTCTATTGCTTCTGCAAAAGCTGGCGCAATGGCATCGGGCGCTCCTCTTTTTGCATATTTAAGACGCTACACAAGCTTAGGAAATACTCCTTTTAAAATTCCCACTCCCGCATTTAACATCTTAAACGGCGGAAAACACGCAGGAAATAATCTGGATTTTCAGGAGTTTTTGGTTATTCCTGCATCATCAATTCCATATGATGATACACTCAATTTTGCATCAACAATTTATTATTCACTCAAAGAAACTCTAAAGTTTAAAAACGAAGTCACCTTAATAGGAGATGAGGGCGGATTCGCTCCCAGTCTTAAAACAAATAAAGAAGCTCTTTCACTTCTTGCTGAGACAATATCTGAGAGCAGTTATAGGATAAACTATGATGTTTTCCTTGGGATTGATGCTGCGTCAAACAGTTTTTATGAAAAATCGGAGTATAAAATTAAGGACCAGGTCAAAAGTATGAAATCATACGAGCTTATCGAGTTTTATAAAGTACTAAACAAGGATTTTAATTTAATTTATCTTGAAGATCCGTTTGCAGACGATGACTGGGAAGGATGGCAGAATCTGACCAACCAACTATCGCAGGATACTTTAATCGTGGGAGATGATTTGATTTGTACAAATATAGAAAGACTTGAAACGGCAATTCAGAAAAATGCAGTGAACGGAATTATAATAAAGCCGAATCAAATAGGAACCGTCATTGAAGCAATAGCAACTGCAGAAGTTGCAAGACACGCCGGTTTTAAAATTACTGCGTCCCACCGATCAGGCGAAACAAACGATGATTTTATTGCCGATTTTTCAGTTGCAATAGATGCTGACTACGTGAAGTTTGGTGCACCAGCAAGAGGAGAGCGTGTTGCCAAATATAACAGGCTCCTTGCGATCCAACAACAACTTTCCAATTCCCAACCTCAATAAATTTGAGCAAAACTCTAATACTTGGTAGTAAGAAGTATTACAATCTCTCCCTTTGGTTTTCTATTTTCAAATTCAATAATCATATCTTTTATATTTCCCGTCAACCTTTGTTCATGAATTTTGGTCATTTCGCGCATAATAACAATATTAACATCGCCAAAAACTTGACTTAGGTTTTTTAAAGTCTTTATAAGTCTGTGAGGCGCTTCGTAAATAATAACTGTCGCCTCAAGGTTATGATTTGCTGTTTTTAATTCCTCTAATAATCGCATTCTTTTGCCTTCTTTTTTTGGAAGAAATCCTAAAAAAATAAATTTATCCGGAGGAAGTCCTGATGAAACAAGAGCTGAAATACAAGCTGAAGGCCCTGGAACCGAAACTACGTTAATTCCATCTTGAAGGCAGGCGCGAATCAAGCGAAAGCCCGGATCAGAAATAAGAGGAGTTCCCGAATCAGAAACCAGCGCAACATCTTGTCCGTTTTTTAAAATATTTAAAATATTTTCAGTCTTTTTTTCTTCAACCTCTTCGTAAAAAGATATAAGCATTCCATCATTTGCGATATTTAGATTTTTTAATAAAAATCCTGCTTTTCTTGTATCTTCACAAGCAATGTAATCAACTTTTTTAAAAACTTCAATTGCGCGAAGCGTTATATCTTGTAAATTGCCAATTGGAGTTGCTACTATATATAATGTTCCTTTATGCTCCATGAAATAATCCTTACTTTAACGGGTTTTATTATACAATTTATTGAGGCTACAAACTATATTGGAATCTTTATTCTGATGACTTTGGAATCCGCTCTAATTCCTATCCCTTCTGAAATTACAATGCCATTTTCAGGGTATCTTGTGAGTATTGGGGAGCTTAATTTCTGGCTGGTAGTTCTTACCGGCGCTTTTGCAAATTTGGTGGGTTCATGGATAGCTTATTATATAGGTTATTTTCTTGAAGAAACAGTAATTGTCGGCTGGATTAAAAAATATGGAAAATTTTTACTTTTAACAGTTGATGATTATGAAAAGTCTCGTCGTTGGTTTATAAAATATGGATCAAGTATCGTTTTTTTCTCAAGACTTCTTCCTGGTATTAGAACTTTTATATCCCTACCCGCAGGACTTGCGGAAATGAATATCTGGAAATTTTCACTCTATACTTTTCTGGGATCTTTTCTTTGGTGTCTTTTGTTAACTTACATTGGATATTATTTTGGAGAAAATTGGTATGCACTTGAACCGTTGTACAGAAAATTCGAGTATTTGATCATAGCAGCAATAATAATTTTCAGCCTCTGGTTTTTAAATCACAAATTAAAAATTGTAAAACTTCCAAAGATTGGGCATTAAAAACTTTTGAAGCGGCGGACAATTCCAACAGCAATTCCCTGAATCTTTAGAGAATTTGGGTAAATTGGCGACATCTCAGAGTTTGCGGGTTTTAAAACCACCTTGTCCCCTTCTTTGTAAAACTTCTTTAGAGTTGCAAGGCTGTCGTCAACAAGTGCAACAACTATGTCTCCGTTATTTGCTTCTTCTGTTTTTTCAATGACAACATAATCACCATCCAAAATTCCCTCTTCAATCATAGAATCTCCTTTGACCTGAAGGATATATGCTGTTTTTTTGCCCGAGATCATTGATGCTGATATCTGAAATGTGGCATTAGGGTCAGTGTGGGGTTCCAAAGGCTTTCCTGCTGCAATAAAACCCATCAGGGGCAGCTCAATTGAAGGAAGCTGACCAGTGAGACCAGCTGCAGCTTTTTCATCTATGATTTTAAGAACTCTTGTATTTCCGTCCACTTTTTGGACGTAACCTTTTTCAACAAGAGTTCTTATAAGTGTGTGGACTGTTGAATTGCTTTTATGTCCTGTTGCTTGGGAAATTTCAGAAAGAGTCGGGCTGTATCCGTGTGTTTTTTGGAATTGTGCTAGAAATTCCAATACTTCTCTTTCTTTTCTGTAAAGTACTCCTGGCATTCGTCAATTCACTGCTTATTGCCTTTGTCCTCGTTCTCACTCGGACTTCGGCTTTCAGCAGGCCTTTCCTCTCAAAATCCTTCGGATTTTGGTAAAATAATGTATAAGAAAATTATGCGAAAAATATAAGAATAATGCAAGAGGACAAAGAGTATCAAACTATACAAAAATCACCAGATTATTCGCCCTCAGGGGGATTGGGAGGTTGGGGAAACCTTTCAAGGAATCCTTCTGATATCATTCTTACTAACATGCTTGCTAATATTCCAGTTGCTATTATCTTTTCTTTTTGCCACCCTAAACCTGTCTGATTAGCTTCTTTCATACCTTGATCTACTGATAAAGCAGCTACTCTTACAGACTCTTTTGTCTGAAATAACAATTCTTCTTGAGGTATTGGAGTACCTTCAGTCATAATGGCGAATAATAGCATTGCGAAAACCAATAGTCAAGATCTATGTTAAAATAAGGTTCGATCGTACTGAAATGGCTTCATGGCTGGAATAGTCGAAATAGCTATTCCAACTATTATAACTATGTTCAAACTTGTTTCCAATTTTAAACCCTCTGGCGACCAGCCAGAAGCAATTGAAAAGCTCACAAAAAGCATCACAAACAACAATCACCACCAAGTTCTTTTGGGTGTAACAGGAAGCGGAAAAACCTTCACAATGGCAAATGTTATCCAAAATCTCCAGCGTCCGGCTCTTATTATTTCTCATAACAAAACTCTGGCAGCGCAGCTTTATCAAGAATTCAGGGATTTTTTTCCAGACAACGCGGTAAGTTATTTTGTGTCCTACTACGACTATTACCAGCCTGAGGCTTACATTCCCACAACCGATACTTATATAGAAAAAGAGTCTGAAATCAATGAAGAAATTGACAAACTTCGATTATCTGCAACAACAAATCTTCTAACAAGAAAAGACGTTATTGTTGTTGCATCTGTTTCTGCAATTTACAACATTGGATCCCCTATTGAGTACGGAAAATTTGTTATGGAACTGCGATCTGGTATGGATCTTGACCAAAAAAGTACAATACTTCGCCTTACTGACCTTCAGTATGATAGAAATGATTACGCTTTCAAAAGGGGAACCTTTAGAATTCGAGGTGAAGACATTGATCTTTTTCCTGCGTACATGGATTCTGGTTTAAAGCTTGAAATAACAGGCGGAAAACTTAAAAATCTTTCGGAATTTGATCCTCTCACCGGAAAAACATTAAACATACTTAAATCAAATGTAATCTACCCTGCCAAACACTATATGACAGATCCAAGAACTTATAAAAACGTGCTTTCCAAGATTTGGATTGACATGGAAAAAAGAGAAAAAGAGCTGATCAATCAGGACAAGCTTATTGAAGCAAAAAGAATACGCCAAAAAGTAACCTATGATCTTGAGATGATAAGAGAAATTGGATACGTCAATGGAATTGAAAATTATTCTAGGTATTTTGACGGCCGCTCCCCTGGAGAGCCTCCTTATACACTTCTCAATTATTTTGAGGGGTGTTCCAGGAAATTTCTTTGCTTTATTGATGAATCACATATGACTCTTCCCCAAATAAGAGGAATGTACAGGGGTGACCGCGCAAGAAAAGAAGTTTTAATTGATTATGGATTTAGACTTCCCTCTGCGCTTGATAATAGACCGCTTCGATTTGACGAATTTATGGCAAGAACTCATCAAATGACATATGTATCGGCAACTCCAGATGATTATGAAATCTCCCTTGCCAAGGAGGAAAAAGACGCAGTTGTGGAGCAGCTTGTTAGACCAACAGGTCTTATTGATCCTGAGGTTGTGGTCAAACCAACAAAAGAACAAATTGAAGACTTAATTTCCGAAATTGAAAAAAGAGTGGATAAAAAACAAAGAATTTTGGTAACAACTCTAACAAAAAGGATGTCTGAGGACTTGGCTGCATATCTTGCTGAAAAAGGATTAAATGTTTCCTATCTCCATTCAGATATTGAAACACTTGAAAGACAGGATGAGTTAGACAGATTAAGGTCTGGAAAATACGATGTTTTGGTCGGGATAAATTTGCTTCGAGAAGGACTGGATCTTCCCGAAGTGTCCCTTGTTGTAATATTGGACGCTGATAAGGAAGGTTTTTTAAGATCACGAACATCTCTTATTCAGATTATGGGAAGAGCTGCAAGAAATGTTGATTCAGAAGTTATTATGTATGCTGATACAATAACAGGATCGATGAGAGATGCAATAAAAGAGGTTGAGAGAAGACGTAAAGTTCAGATCAAATACAATAAAAAACATAAAATCACACCGCGCTCAATTCAAAAATCCATAAGAGCAAGACTTGTCGAAAAAGAAGAACAAGATACAAAATCTGCACAGTTTTTAATGAAACTTGTAGAAAAAGATGTCTTAATGCCAGATGAAAAA
>Ga0209541_10003252_pt1 | contig 30047 bp, 30 predicted proteins | sample RifCSPlowO2_01_FD_184027 | JGI IMG/M metagenome (GOLD analysis project Ga0209541, IMG submission 184027) | Groundwater microbial communities from Rifle, Colorado - Rifle CSP2_plank lowO2_0.1 (SPAdes) (version 2) | ecosystem: Environmental > Aquatic > Deep subsurface > Groundwater | place... | reverse complement strand
CCTGTAAATATGGCTATTATATCTGTCGAGGAAGATGTGGAGGTTCGTCTGTGCCCATAAACGAGTTTCACCAGGGGATGCTGGATTTACTTAAATCAATTACCCCTACTCCAGCGTGTCTCGAGCTATTTATTACTCTGTTGCGAGGCACTTATATGCATAAATTAAGTATATTGCAAAATCGGAAGGCTGAAGCTGATGTTGAGCTTGCAAAGCTTTATGCTCTTCGCCAGGCATTGATTGAGAAAAATTTAAACGGAGTTTATTCAGATGAAATGTTTAAGGAACAAAACGGGGTTATAGAAGACAAAATTGCCGCATTGCAGCTTGCCAAAAGTGATGCCTTAATTGATAAATATAATCTTGAGAAAGTTATTATTTTCATAAAGGATGCCTTCGGAGACTTAGGTCGAACATACCAAAATTCGAGCCTAGATCAGAAAAGAGTGCTACTTGGTTCGATTTTCCCCGCTGGGGTATCCTGGAGCTATCCTGGCTTTTCAAATCAGGGGATTAGCCCATTATATCAAGCTATTCTTGATGTTCGAACTAATCAGTCCCCCTTTGGTACCGCGTACGGGAGTCGAACCCGTGATTTTCGGGATGAGAACCCGATGTCCTAGGCCACTAGACGAACGCGGCTCGCACGAACCAAATTATATCAGATTCCTTGACCATAAATCACTCATCTGGTACGCTGGAAGGTGTTATGGAGCAAACTGCCAAACCTAAAAAGACTCTTCACTTAAAAATTATCCTTATTACCGTTTTGGCAGTATTTCTACCATACATCTTAGGACTGCTTGTTCACCCGACACCAATGCTTTATTTTTTTGCAGCTATAGTTAGCGCAATTTTATCTGCAGTTACCTTGTTCTGGATTTTAAAACCATTAGGTATTCTTATTAAAAGCACAAGAGATTTTTCTGACGGTAAGCTCAATCTCAGAACTGATATAAGATCGGGCGATGAATTTGAAGATGTAGGAAATTCGTTCAACCTAATGGCAGATAAACTCTCTAAAACAATCCAAACCCTTGAGAGTGATCGGGCAATTGCCATTTCAGAGAAGAATAAATTTAATGAAATTCTCTCTTCAATAATAGACGGTATCATAGCTTTAGATTCTAATAAGAATGTTATATTTCTAAATAAGGCTTCGGAGGAATTGATAAACTATAGGGAGGCAGAAGTTCGTGGAAAACCAATAGATCAAATTATTCATCTATTTTCTGGTACTGATGAGATTCTACCGAAAACCTACTGCATGACGAGTTTTAATCAAACCGCGAAACTTATCGGCAAAGAGGGCAAGCAAACAAAAGTAAATTTGACCACATCTCAAGTCGGCGGTACCGTACAAACAAACATGAGTTGTATTCTTACGCTGCACGACTTATCTAATGAAGAAGAATTGGAACAAATGAAGCTGGATTTTGTGTCTATGGCATCTCATGAACTAAAAACACCTCTTACAAACATCGTCGGTTACTTATCTGTATTTCTTAACGAGAATAAAAACAGTGTCTCAAAAGAAAGCTTTGATCTTCTAAACAAAGCATTTACAGCCGCTCAACAACTCCAGACCTTAATTGCGAACCTATTGAATGTTAATAAGATAGAAAGGGAACAGCTATCCGTCTCTCCAGAACCGGTCGATTACTTTGTTATACTTTCTAAGACAGTTGAAGATTTAAGAAGTCAAGCTAATCAAAAAGGTATTGTACTTGTTCTAATTCCTCCCACTCAGAATTTACCAAAAGTGCTTGCTGACCCCTTGCGGTTAGGCGAGGTTATCACAAATCTTTTGTCAAACGCCATAAACTATACAAGTCCGGGAGGGAAAGTAGAAATTGCTACAGAAGTTTTCCCTACGGAACTCAAAACTGCTATTTCCGATACTGGCGTCGGTATACCCCAAGAAGCATTACCACATCTTTTTAGTAAATTCTTTAGGGTTTCGAATCAGTTACAGAAGACAAGCAAAGGAACAGGTTTAGGTTTATATATTGCCAAATCAATTATTGAAAAACTGCATGGTAAAATTTGGGTTGAGTCAGAAGTAGGAAAAGGAAGTAAATTTTCCTTTACCCTACCCCTTATAATCCAAAGCAAAGGTATTTTAGATCACGATAAGTTTGTTTCAGAAGCTTTGCAATCAGGGACTTTAAATTATTGACCCACTAATATACAATAAAATAAATCAATGGGACCAACACCGAAAAAAATTTTACTTGTTGAGGATGAAGATTTTATAAGAGAACTATACACGAGGCAGCTTACCAAAGCAGGCTTTGCGGTTAAAAGTGCAATTGACGGACAATCTGGTTTAGATACATTAAAAACCGAGCAATTCGATCTACTTCTTTTGGATATAATGCTTCCGGGAATGAATGGTTTACAGTTACTTCGTGAGTTTAAAACCCAAAACCCAAATTCCCCCATGATCACCATACTTTTAACAAACCTAGGTCAAGAGGCGGTCATCAAAGAAGGGTTTGAACTGGGGGCTCAGGCTTATTTAATAAAGGCCTCTTACACCCCGGACCAAGTAGTCAACGAGGTAAAAAATGCTCTGTTCGGTAACCAACCTCCCCCAAATCCAACCGCCGCACAATAACGAGTTAACCCATCATAGCACAAATATTTAATCTCTCTGAATAACGGCATTACTTTCCATTCGTCTTCTGAATTCCTCTTCGGCTACAAAAACAGGCGAAAATCCTGGTGGTACAGATATCATCTGTTGTGCATACCCGATTAATTCTCGGGTTGCTGCTAAATTGGGATTATTAGCAAAACCAGAACTATTAATAGCTCTATCTAATGACTCTGCATCTTGCTGATTTAATAATGGGATTGATTCTGGCGATCGATACGAAGAAACTATCATCCTCCAATCATGAGTCTGATCTACCACTCCTACACACCAAATATTAGTTCTAATCGTTGTAAAATATCCTATCCTCCCTGTTGCCTTTATACCTTGCTTATGAAGCCTTCCTATCAAATCTTTCATCTGCTGCTCTCCTCTCGCTTCTAAAACAGGATTCCACTCATCTGGCGTTGGCAAACCCGCTAATTCTCTATGTACTGCTTCTATTTGTCTTTCAGGTTGTGAAATGCTCATCTTGCTTACCGCAGGAATGGAACTAATAATAAAGCAACAATATTGACCACCTTGATCATAGGATTTATCGCTGGACCCGCCGTATCCTTGTATGGATCTCCTACCGTATCTCCTGTGACTGCTGCTTTGTGAGCTTCACTGCCTTTGCCGCCGAATTTACCGGACTCTATATACTTTTTGGCATTGTCCCAAGCAGCACCCCCGGTGGTCATAGAAACCGCCACAAAAATACCTGTTACGATTGACCCAACTAACATCCCACCCAATGCAACCGGGCCTAAAACAAATCCCACAATTACAGGAGACAAAACCGGAATCAAAGCAGGAACCAACATTTGCTTTTGTGCCGAAGCAGTCACAATATCAACACATTTAGCATAATCTGGCTTAGCCTTACCTTCCATAATCCCCTTGATAGTTTTAAACTGCCTTCTGACCTCTTCTACTACCGCCCCGCCTGCTTTCCCTACTGCCTCCATAGCAAACGAAGCAAAAAGGTAAGGAAGCGAACCACCTATAAAAAGTCCTACCAAAACTTTCGGATCAGACAAAGAAAAACTAAGTTCCGACCCTTGAAAAGAAAACTCCTGAGCGAAAACTGTAAATAAAACCATGGCCGCCAGAGCTGCCGAACCGATGGCGTAGCCTTTGGTCACGGCTTTGGTAGTATTACCAACCGCATCCAAAGGGTCTGTGACACTGCGGACTTTTGAAGAGAGATTGCTCATCTCGGCAATTCCGCCAGCATTATCAGTAATTGGGCCAAATGCATCTATTGCCACCACGATCCCTGCCAAAGAAAGCATTGTCACCCCGGCTAAAGCTATTCCGTAAAGGCCTGCCAAAAGAAAGCTGGCTATGACTGCTCCGGAGATCAAAATTATTGGCCAAAAGGTAGAGCGCATGGACAAAGCCAGCCCTGCAATAATGTTAGTGGCATGGCCGGTTTTTGAGGCTAAGCTTAAAGTTCGAACAGGTGTATACTGTGTACCTGTGTAGTATTCGGTAATGATAACCATCCCGGCAGTAACTACTACCCCAACTAATGCTGCAAGGTATAAATTCAAAACCGGAAAAGCACCATTGTCACCCATCAAAACAACCGTTACAGGATAAAACAAAACAGCGCAAAGCAGGGCAGTTACTATCATACCTCTGTATAAAGCTTTCATAATATTCTTGCCTGTTAACTTGACAAAAAAAGACCCTAAAACTGAAGCGAAAATTCCCATAGCAAGAATTAATAGGGGAAAGGCTACTGCCTGCTCGTATCCAAGGAAAAGAAGTTGACCCAAAATCATGGCGGCAATAACAGTCACGATATAAGTCTCAAAGATATCCGCTGCCATTCCAGCATCATCTCCAACATTATCTCCCACATTATCAGCTATCACTGCCGGATTTCTGGGATCATCTTCAGGTATACCGGCCTCGATTTTACCCACCAAATCTGCCCCCACATCTGCTCCTTTAGTAAATATCCCTCCCCCCAACCTGGCAAAAACTGAAATCAAAGATCCCCCAAATCCCAGTCCTACCAAAGATTTTAAATCCCCGCCGGTATATTGAAAGAAGCCATAAACTGCTGCCAAGGCTAAGCCTACCACCAAAAACCCTGTCACTGCTCCACCCTTGTATGCCAGGATAAAAGCCTCCGATAATCCCTTTTTTGCTTCCTGAGCCACCCGGACATTGGCCCTAACTGCCACACTCATCCCGATAAACCCGGCCAAGGCTGAAAGCATTGCCCCCACCAAAAACCCGACTGCGGTATTTTGGCCAAGCGCATAATAGATTAGTGCCGAAAGAACCAAGGCCACAATGGCGACCACTTGATATTGTCTCTTAAGATATGCGCCGGCTCCGACTTGAATCGCCGAAGCGATTTCTCTCATTTTTTCATCGCCGGAATCTTTTTTGAGGATTTCCACAATCAGCCAGAAGCCATAAACCAGGGCAGTTACCACCGCAGCCCAGATAATTAAATTTATATTGTTTACAATTAGATCCATAAAAATTTCTCGAGGCAGTATCATAGAATTTACACAATAATCACCTATTTAGTCAAGCAGGAAATTTAAGCCATATAAACTGGAGGGGGGACCGGGATTCTTTTGCGAGCAGCTGGCTGGGGAGGCCTGACTAGGGCTACTTTTAAAACATCATCCATGTGTTTGACAAAGATAAACTTGAGATCTTTTTGCACATAGTCCGGAATGTCTTCCAAATCTTTCTCGTTATCCGAGGGCGCAATTACTATTTTTACTCCAGCCCTGTGTGCGGCCAAAACTTTTTCTTTAAATCCGCCGATTTCTAAGACTCTTCCCCTCAGCGTCACCTCACCTGTCATTGCTACCTCTTTGTGTACCGGAATCTTGGTGAATGCGGAAACAATAGCAGTTGTAAGCGCGATACCCGCTGATGGCCCATCCTTAGGAATAGCCCCTTCCGGAACATGGACATGAACATCGACCTTGTGGAAGAATTTCTCGGGAAGTCCCAGATCAGCCCAATGTGCTCTGACATAAGACATAGCTGCTTGACCAGATTCTTTCATCACATCCCCCAGTTGTCCTGTCAAGAGCAAGTTGCCTTTTCCGGGCATTAGAGTTACCTCAATAAACAGAACCTCCCCTCCGGCCTCAGTCACCGATAGGCCGGTAACCATACCTATTTCATCCACCTTCTCAGCTAAAATGGGTAAGAACTTGATTGGGCCCAAGAATTTATGCACATCCTCCGGAGTGATAATAAATTTCTTAAGCCTCCCGTTCCCTTCAGCAATCTTACGAGCCACTTTTCTTAAGACCGCCGAGATCTCTCTTTCTAAATTTCTCACTCCTGCTTCCCTGGTATATTCCCTGATAATCGAATAGATCGCCTCGTCCTCAAACTCTATCTGACTCCCTGTCAAACCATGATTTTGCACTTGCTTAGGAATTAGGAATTTTTTGGCGATATGAAACTTCTCGTCTTCCGTATAACCAGGATATCTGATAACCTCAAGCCTGTCTCTAAGAGCCGGGGGGATGGTATCCAAAATATTGGCAGTGGTAATAAACATTACATTAGATAGATCATAAGAAACTTCTAAATAATGATCAGAAAACCCTTCGTTTTGTTCAGGATCTAGCGCTTCCAGGAGCGCTGCTGAAGGATCGCCTCTATAATCGGACCCGATTTTATCAATCTCATCCAGCATAAAGACCGGATTAGTGGCGCCTGCCTGTTTAATTCCTTGGATTATCCTGCCCGGCATAGAACCAACATAGGTTCGCCTGTGACCTCTTATTTCTGCCTCGTCGCGAATTCCACCTAATGAAACTTTAACGAATTTCCGGCTCAATGCTCTTGCAATAGATTTACCAATTGAAGTCTTACCGGTACCGGGTGGACCAACAAAACAAAGGATAGGCCCTCTCATCTTACCTGCCAGTTTATAGACAGCCAGATATTCAATGATTCGCTCTTTTACTTTCTTTAAGCCCCAGTGATCTTCTTCCAAAATCCCTTCCGCTTTTTTCAAATCAACTTTGCCTTTCTTTGCCAGCTTCCAAGGAAGATCTGTTAGCCATTCCAAATAATTTCTAATATAACCTGCTTCTGGGTTATAAGAAGACATCTTGGCGAGTCTTCCGAGTTCTTTCCTCGCACGCTCCAAAACCTCTTTAGGCATGCCTGCTTTTTTAATTTTTAGTTCAAATTCTTTAATTTCTTGATGTTCTGTGTCTGCACCACCCAACTCTTCTTCAATGCTTTTCATCTGCTCTCTTAAAATTGCTTCTTTTGTCATTTTAGAAACTCGCTCTTGGGTTTGGGAGGATATTTTTTGAGAGATTTCTAAGATCCTTACCTCTTTTGCCAAAAGCTCGGAAAGCCGCTGCAACCTCTCTTGTGCGGAAACCATCTCTAAAATCTGTTGTTTATCTATGGTTTTAAAGTCAATTGCTTGAGTAATGGAATTAACTAGTTGGTTCGGGTCATCGCTGTAAGTAAAAAGAGACCAATTGGCGAAATTAGTCTGGTCAAAGAAAGGATTACCACCAAGCTCCAGAAAACGCTTCACTTGTTCTCTGACAGTCCGCACTTGGGCCTCTGTTTGTTCGCTTTTTTCGTAAAGCTCCGGAATCTCCTCTATTTCTGCCTCGAGATAGGGTTCAGTCTTAGTAAAGTTTTTAAGATAAACCCTGCTTAACCCTTCAGCCTGCAGTGTATATTCTCCCTCGGGATTTTTGACTACCCTTCTGATCAAACAAACTGCTCCAACTTTATAAAGATCTTTTTCTGTCGGATCTTCAACCTTACTATTTTTCTGAGTAACGAAAACTATTAATTTATCTGAGTTCCATGCCATATCCAGCGCTAGTTTCGATTTTGGTCTACCAGAGATGATAGGAACCGAATTGCCGGGGAATATTACTGTATCACGCAAGGGTCCAACCGGCATAGTTGGTTTAAGCTTTAGAGGCTCATTTGTAATAGGTTTAATGAACGAGTTCTTTCCTTCGGAAATAAAATCAGCCATATCATTTAGCAGTTTACTATCTAGAGTGCTAAAAGTCAATACCCTTTTTTGCCAAAATTCCCTTTTGGAAAGGGTGCTTTACCTCCTGCATTTCAGTCACCAAATCCGCCATTTCAATCAACTTTTTTGGCGCATGATGTCCTGTTAATATTAAATCTAATCTCTTAGGTTTGTCAGTAATTAACATAACAACTTCTTTAAGTGGCAATAGCTTTGAGGAAACTGCGCCCACTATCTCATCAGCCACTACCACATCCCATTTATTGGATTTTACCTCCCTTTTTAATAGATTCAGTGTATCTAAAGCGGCTTTTTTGTGTTCAGAAAAGGGCAGTCTATCCCCTAAGATTTTAACAAACCCCTTCCCCCCTTGGATAAATTTAACAAAGGGAGAAAGTTTTTTAACTGCTGCTATCTCGCCTGTAAACCATATTTTGCCAAACTGGATTATTAAGCATTTTCTTTTATACCCTACGGCACGAAGCACCAAGCCTAGCGCAGCCGTAGTTTTCCCCTTCCCCTCGCCTGTGTAAAGGATAACCAAACCTTTTTCATCACCCATGAGCTCATTCTAACATATGGAGTAACCACAGCTATGGCATTTTCTGCAGCCTTCTTCCATTACAAAAGAGGCTGAGCCGCATTCCGGACACAGGTCTGCTTGAAGGTGGGCTAGAGTATTCACCACTGGATCAGCCGGGTCAGGATCGACTGTTAAATTCAAAGGTAATGTTTCTACTGATTCTTCCACTCCAGACTCTGCCAAATCCTCTGCCAAAACTTTGGCAATTGCATCTGCCAAACTCCAGACCCTATTTTTCCCAAATCCCACATATGATGCTCCTCCTATCCCTTTAAGTTGCCCCACAATTTTTAGAGCAACTGCTTTTGGATCTGTTTCCCTTGCCCCCCTTGCCAGCCGCAGCGAGAGTGACACCAACCTCCCCATAGCTTCCGCATCTGCCATAGTGTGCATCCCAGCCCGCCCAACAGTTACAAATACCTCAAAAGGTTGATCTTGCTCGTCTCGGTTCACAGTAATAAAAGCCTCCCCAACAGGCGTAGAAATCTTATAAGTTCTACCCCTAAGTATCATCGGCCGCTCCGCTACAGGAGCTGCAAGATCTTCTGTAGCTTTGCTCAAAGATGAGGACACATTTAAAACCTGCACACTCTTTGAACCGTCCCGGTAAATCGTGATCCCATTACAGCCTGTTTCATAAGCCATTTTGTAAGCCAGCGCGACATCGTCACGAGTAGCAGTATTTGGTAAGTTAATTGTTTTAGATACTCCATTATCTGTATATTTTTGAAAAGCTGCCTGCATTTTAACGTGCCAAATGGGGTCAATCTCCGGCGCGGTGACAAAGACTCTCTGCCAATCTTCCGGCACCTCAGCTAATCCTGCGACAGATCCATGCTGCAGCACTTTAGCTGCTAAGCCCTCACTATAAAAACCTTCTCTTTTGGCAATATCGGTAAATGTTTGATTGGCAATAGTTAAAATTCTATATTCATCCCCTTTAGCTTTGGCCTTGTGGATATAGGCCAGCGCAAACACTGGCTCAATTCCAGATGAACAATCGCCGATGATGGAAATTGTACCAGTGGGAGCAATGGTGGTAATTGTTGAGTTTCTGACTTTCTTTCCACCGACATAAGCGAAAGACTCCGGCCTATTTTTAAAAGCACTAGAGTTGCGATCAGCATAGATTGAATTGGCCCAGTTTGGGAAAGGACCACGAACCTCTGCCAGTTTCTCTGAAGCAAAATGGCCTTCCTCATTTATAAACTTCATTATTCTCTCGGCTAGCTTAAGCGCCTCATCAGAATTATAAGGAATCTTTAATTTAAAAAGCATGTCAGCAAAACCCATCACCCCTAAACCTATTCTTCTGTTTTGGTGTACCTCGTCATAAATTTGTTTTAAGGTATAAGGGTTAGTTTGCACCACATTATCTAAAAAGTGTACTGCCAAAGAAGTTATACTTTTTAACTTTTCCCAATCTAGGTCTGTCTCATCTGCTAAGACAAATTTACCTAAATTGATAGACCCCAGATTACAAGCATCCCAGGGGGCTAGTGGCTGCTCCCCACACGGATTGGTTGATTCAATAGTTTCCAAAGACGGAATGGGATTAGCAGGAGAGTCGTTCACCCTATCAATAAAGATCAGTCCTGGGTCACCGGTTTTCCAAGCGTGTTCAATTATCTCGTCAAAAACTTGCTCTGCATTAAGCTTTCCTACCACTTCTCCGGTATGCGGAGTAATCAGTTCATAGTCGCCGCCTTTTTCTACTGCTTCCATGAACTTATCGGTGACAGCCACAGATATATTAAAATTGGCAATTTGTTTGTCTAAAAGTAAAGTTTTTACATACTCCCTGGCGCCATCATCCGGCAAAAGCGGGGCAATATGCTCATATACAGGCTTATTTAAATCATCCAGTTCTGCCTTGGAGCGGATAAATTCCAGAATATCTGGATGGTCAACCCGTAAAATCCCCATATTTGCTCCCCGCCTGGTACCACCTTGCTTGATAGATTCTGTAGCCGCATTAAATACTCGCAGAAACGAAACAGGCCCAGATGCCACGCCGCCGGTGGTATTAACAATCGAACCGGCCGGGCGAAGCCTGGAAAAAGCAAAGCCAGTATTATGAATCATTACCATACCGGATGAACCTGCAGCATAGGTATTCCAATCCGCAACGGATAAATCAAAAAATCGTTTAGGTGTGGGTGCCTTTCCTACTTCTTTTATCTCTTGACCAGAATGAGCAATCCGTCTCAGTAGTAAAGCAACATTTTTATCAACAGATTCAATTTTGTTAGCTATAGTTAAAATACTATCTCGATCTATTCTGCCATGGGCAGACCAGTAATTTAATTCTTTATAAAGAGGTCCTACCCCAACATTACTGCTTCTTGTGTGTACTAAACCAAAACTAAAAAGCAAATCTCTCCAAGGTTTAAACTCTAAAGGTAAGGCTGACTGTTTTCTACTACCACTCTTTAATCTTAAAAAACGCATATCATTGGCAAGATAAAGCCTTATCTCTTTTGCTAAATCATTTACTTGTGGCAGGGTGCATAACTGTACGGAATAAGTTCTTTGTTTACCTTTACCATAAGGTTCTTTTGATTTAATTGAAGTCTGAAATCCTAATAAGCTTACCAGCGCTGCAAGATCCTGAGACATGGTTTCACTAACAGTACAGTATGACGGACTACCGTCTGGAGCTACATAGCCATCACTGTCCAGAAGACCTGCCAAAAAGGCTTTTACTATTGAGAGAGAAGATTTAGCAATTAATTCTGGTACTCTTATTTTATTGTCTTTTGGCCCAAATTTTTCCAACCCACAAGCTTCTAATAAATCATGTACAAATCTTTGATTTGAAATTGTAACACTCAAAAGATCTCTCCTATCCTTTTGTATTGAAACTCTAATGCCTTGTTCTAAAAGTATTGTTTGGACCTTTTTCAATACGTCCTCTGTACCTGAAAACCACCTCACTCTGTATTGTCTTAGCGCAGGAACATAACCAAACGATCCATCTCCCAAGGTAAACCCAATCAGCCATCCTAAATCTTCATCTATTGTAAGAGAACCTACCTTTACCTGTCCATTCCAAGGCCAATATTTAGAAGCCTTATCTGGACCCAGTATTATATCCCCTTTAATTAACTGGTCTGCTCTTGTTTCTACCAACTTAATACCTCTAAGCACCATAAAAGGGTGCCACATACTTGTCTGCACCTGAGTACCTTGGTAGGTAGTGACCAAGATTTGCTGATCAGCTGGTACACTGAACTGCCACACATGACTGACTTCTTTTAACCCAACTTCTGCTGTTTGAGGATTCATGGCAACTGTTTTGATGTTAAGGTCAGAAACATCATAAGCTATACCTGATCCTTGCTTTACTCCTTGTCGCCCATCTGTAGTTACCCTAGCAAACAAAGTTTCAATTGGCTCAATCCCACAAAAGGTGGTCCAAACTCTAGCATCTGCTGAGATACAACCCCCGCCTGTTTGATGAATTAAGGCTGCATATTTCACCGAATCAAAGATTTCCGGAAGGGAATCTCCCACCGGTAGCACAAAACAGGCCGAATATTGCAAGCCATTGTTTTTACCGGCATTCATAATGGTTGGGGAATTAGGCAGAAACTCTTGACGTACCATCATGGTATAAAAACTCCTGGCTAAATCGGAAACATCTTTTGGTGTTACCCCAAAGTCAAAATCACCTGAGGCAATATCATATGCTATATGCCAAAATCTTTCTGAAACAGTTTCTAAAACTACCAAATTCCCACCTTTTAAAAGATATCTTTCTTGTAAAATCTTATTGGAACTTTCGGAGAATGTAGGTTCTGGTAAATCCGGGGGCATTGGAGGTATTTTCTTGTAACGCGGAATAAATCTTGTTTCAAAGCTACGACCGTTTCTATCCATGCCGTCGGTTTCGTGTTCACCGTTAGTTCTTTTTCGACCACTACTCTTAGGTATTGAAACAACTTGTAGCGTAGCTTTTACTTTCTTGTTTCTTATCATAAAGTTTCTATCTCCTTCTTAAAATCTTTTGGGTCGGAAAAGGTCCGGTAAACGCTGGCAAATCGCAAATAGGCAACAGGGTCTAGTTTCTTAAGTTCAACAAGAACCCACTTTCCCAAGACTTGCGAGGACACTTCTTGCAAGCGCTTTTCCCGAATCCGGCTCTCTATTCTATCAAGTATGCTGGAAACCCTGTCAATACCCGGCCGCTTTTCCAGAGCTTTCACTAATCCTCTCTGTAGCTTCTCTCGCTCAAAAGGCTCTTTTTTGCCATCTTTTTTAAGCACCGAAATCTCTACCTCAGCCAAAACCTCATAAGTAGTAAAACGGTTGGCGCACTTTAAACACTCCCGCCGGCGTCTCACTTCCCCACGGCTATCCACTGATCTTTTATCTACAACTTTGCTTAAATTGCTTTGACAGAATGGGCATTTCACAAAACCAAGTATAACATAACATGTTGATATCTTAAAGTGTCAAGATACAAGATATTGTGTAGTTTACTGGATGACCACTTTTTGCATAACGTCTCCAATAGTTATCTTTTCCACTACCTCCATTCCCCCAGTAACAGCACCAAAAATTGTGTAGTTAGGAGGCAGGGAGGTATCTTTTTTCAAAATAAAAAACTGGCTGCCGTTAGTATTTGGGCCGGAATTGGCCATAGCTACCGTGCCTTTAACATAAGGCCTGGTCACCGGCTCATCGGGAAACTGATATCCGGGTCCCCCTGTTCCGTTACCGTTTGGGTCACCGCCCTGGACTACCCAATCTTCTACCCTATGGAAGGTTAGACCATCATAAAAACCATTTGCCGAAAGTAGGATAAAATTAGAGGCTGCTTTAGTTGCCTCCGGGTAAATTTGGAGTTGAATGATGCCTTTTGCGGTTTGTATAAGCGCTTTTTTATTCTGCAGTTGCTGCGGCTGTAAGTTGCCGGGAAATTGTGAGAGCTTTTTGTTTTTGGCTAAAGGTAACTCTGCGGACTGAGGTTGCCCATTGGCAGGCACCGGAGTCTTGGTCAAAAGAAAATCTAAGTCTGAAGGAGAAGGAGAAGGTGATGCTACTACAGTACCAACATCTTGTTTAAACCTTGACACAGTAAAATAAACCCCTGCTCCAAGGAGAAAAATAATTAATAATACACCTAAAACTTTCTGATTTGTAAACATCCGCCCCCATTGTATACCACCAAAATTTATTTCTGACAAGAAGTAGCCATTATTTTTAACCCAAACAAAAATTCTGAAATCATCCACAATCCCCAAGAGAAATTAATGTAATCCCTTCTTGAAAATAATTTGGTTATAGTAGGACGAGGAAGATTAAAGTAAAAATTATAGAAAACAGGATCATATACCGAGCTTGAAGTTGCAATCCTTGAGAAAAATAGTAGAAAGACATAAATGGTAATAATGCTTCATAGAAAATAATTAAGTTTTTAATCATTCAAATTACAAAAATCTTTCCCTGTTAAATCCCCGCATAAATTCTATTTTCTCCTCATGTGTTTGAACATTTCAATCTGTCTAAGTCTTTTTTCTGCTTGCTCTTTGGTAGAGTAAGTACCCATATTCCTACCGCTTTCCGCCACCACCCTGTAACCTTCCTTAACTTTTCTGATCATTCTCTCAGCATACCCTACTTGGAACTTTTTTCTACTACTTCAATTTTCCAAATGAATAATCCAACAGCTCTCTGGCTTCATCCCTTCTGGACCCTGACCCCAAAAGTATTCCGATCACTTCATGCCCATTTTTTCTGGCTAAAGTTATTAAAGTGAGTCCTGCCTCCGGAGTGTAACCAGTTTTAAATCCAACAACACCAGGATAAGTTGTGAGTAAGTTTATCCCGGAATACATATCATAATCTTGGTGGTCCTCTGTCTGAGGTAAATATATATGTTCTGTGGAAGATATTTCTACGACTTCAGGATAGCGCCTAATTAGATATCTTGTCAAAATAACCATATCATAAGCTGTTGAGTATGAACTGCCAGAATCCTCATCCAAACCTGTGGGATTAGCAAAATAAGTATCTTTCATCCCTAACTGCTTTGCTTTATCATTCATCAGTTTGATAAATTCTTGCCTATCGCCTGTTGTCCCCTCTGCTATAACTTCTGCGCCGTCATTGGCCGATATTAGAAAAATTCCATCTAAAAGCTCTCTCAAAGTTAATTTTTCTCCTGCAACAAGTAGCATTTTATCTGGCTCCATATCGGCAGCGCCTTGGCTAACCACAAATTTATCATCCATATTTTTGTGTTCCAAAGCTACTAATACGGTCATTACTTTGACTAAAGATGCAATTGGTAATTTTCTTTTGGGGTTTTTGGCAAAAAGAACATCACCACTGTTGGTTTCAATAAACAAAGATACCTCTGCGGTCACTTGCGGGGCACCAGTATCCACTCCATCCACATCTCCCGGAAACCATTGATTTATCCCTAAAACCTTTTCTCCTTTTGAAAGAGGAGAGATCAATTGAATAGATCCTTTGGCCGAACTAAAACTAACCATCATAAACACAAGTAGGACAACCAGAATTGTCACCAGAACAGTTAATTTTTTCATGTAATTTTTTATCTTACCCGAATTCCCCTCTTGACGTCCAGATTGAATTTGCTTCACAATGAAAATAGTGTGGAAGACGGCACACTGTCTTTATGCTGCACCGTCTAATACCTCTTCTATTATTAATCGCTGCCATCATCTTCATAACCTTTAACTTCCAATCAATCAGAAGAACGGTTGTCTATAAATTAAATATATCGGGAGACCCCACCGCCTCTTGCTGCAGCGTTGACCAAGTTCTTGGATCGAATGGCAGCTTTGACGAGAATGCAAGTACAGCCATTTTTAACAGTCAGGTTATCGATTATCCAAAAACATCGCTTGCCTATGCTTATTCACAAGCCTTAGCTCAAAACTCTAATAATGATACGGCAGTTTTGGGCACAACTAATGGCGCTGGCGAGGAGAAATGGATTGAAGTATCTTTAGACGAACAAAGACTAAGAGCTTGGGAAGGAAATAAATTAGTCATGGAATTTCCTATCTCCTCTGGTCTTTGGTCTCCTACACCTAAAGGGACTTTCAATATCTGGCATAAAACCAGAAGTCAGACCATGAAGGGTGGTTCACAAGAATTAGGTACGTATTACAATCTACCCAACGTCCCAAATAATATGTTCTTTTATAAAGGGTATGCCATCCATGGAGCTTATTGGCACAATAACTTTGGTCATCCGATGAGTCATGGCTGTGTCAATTCGCCCTTGGCCAGCGCTGCCCAAATCTTTGAATGGGCCGGACCGGTTGTACCACCCGGCCAAAACGTAGCACATGCTTCTGCCGAGAACCCAGGCACCCGCGTCGTTGTGCGTTAAGCTTGATGGGGAACTTTGGAGAGATGCTCTGCTACCCTAAGACCAGTCTTTGCACCTTCTCCGGCTGCAATCACAATTTGTTCGCCTGGTTGATCATTGACATCCCCGCAAGCATAAATACCTGGCACAGATGTAGCCCCATATTGATCCACCTCAATTTCTCCTTTGTCGTTTTTATCAGTTAACTTATCGAAGTTTGTTGAAGGAGTCCAACCAATCTCTATAAACACCCCGGACACAGGTAAAACTTGTTCTCCCTTGGTTAGTTTATCTCTTATTTTAATTCCACCTACAGCTGTCTCGCCCAAAATCTCCAAAACTTCATGGTTGTTTAAAACTTTAACATTTGCAGAAGTAGTCACGTTTTTCATCAAAATCTCATCGCCTCTTAAAGAATCGATATTATTAACAATGGTGACCGAACGAGCAACTTTTAGTAAGGCAAATGCCGCATCCATGGCAGAATTTCCACCGCCTACGATCGCTACATCCTTATCTTTATAAAAAGGCGCATCGCATGTTGCGCAAGTTGCTACACCTTTCCCAAGAAGTTCTCGTTCACCCGGAACTCCCAACATTTTAGGAATCCTGCCGGAGGCAATAATCACTGTTTTACCATGATATGCAGATCCCTCAGAAGTCTTGACCAAATAGTTGGGATCTGCGCCTGACAGATTTATTACTTCAACCCCTTCTTTTACCCACAATCCTTTATTTTCAAACGCTAAAAGTTCTGTTCTAAACTTTTCGGCCAAGTCTGCTCCAGTAATCATTGTAAATCCCGGATAATTTTCTACAGCCCCGGAAAGTGCAGCTTGGCCTCCAATGTTTTTAGTTAACATCAAAACTTTCAAGTTTTTCCTAACTGTGTAAATGGCGGCAGTTATCCCAGAAGCTCCACCACCGATAACAATTGTGTCAAAAATCTCGGGCAGACTTGAGTCCATATTTTTATGGTACCATATTTTTATGTCGCTAAAAGATGATCTTCAGAAAATTATTAAAGGTGAAGTACTGAATGATGATCAAACTTTAACTACTTATAGCAAAGATGCTTCAATTTTTGAGATTAAACCCCAGGCTGTAGTTTATCCCAAGGACTGCGAAGACATAAAAAAACTGGTTGCCTTTGTTAACCAAGATCCACACAATCTGTCAATCACTCCAAGATCTGCCGGAACAGACATGACCGGTGCAGCTATTGGTGAGGGCATTATTTTAGATGTAAGCAAATATCTTAATAAGTTAATCGAGATAACTGAAAACTCTACCGTTGTCCAACCGGGAGTGTTTTATAGAGATTTTGAGGCGGAAACTTTAAAAAAAGGCTTGCTGCTACCGACCTATCCTGCATCCCGAGAAATCTGCACGATTGGAGGAATGGTAGCCAGTAATGCGGGAGGAGAATTGGAGCTTGCCTACGGACCAATCAATAAATACCTTAAGAAAACCAAGGTTGTACTTACTGATGGCAACGAATATACATTCGAAGCCTTATCCCAGGCAGAATTGAATAAAAAAATTGCTCAAAAAGATTTTGAAGGAAAAATTTACTCAGAAGTCTATAACTTAATCAAATATAACCGCAAAATTATTGAAGAATCTAGACCAAAAGTTTCAAAAAATTCCACCGGATTTGATTTATGGGATGTATGGAGCAAGGAGACTTTTGATTTAACTAAATTAATTATCGGTTCTCAAGGAACCTTGGGAATAATAACAGAGTTAGAGTTTAAATTAGTTAGTCCTAAGAAAAACCAAGTCTTGCTGGTTATTTTTCTTCCGGATTTACCAGAACTTGATAAAGTTATCCAAAAAGTTTTAGAATTTAAACCTGAAGCTTTTGAATGTTTCGACGACCAAACCTTAAAACTGGCTATTGATCACGCTTGGGATTTAACAAAAAGCTTTAAACACAGTAATCGATTAGCAGCATATTTGCAGTTTTTACCGGAGAAATTCCAGAAAACACTCCCCGCTTTAACATTGCTTGCAAGTTTTACCTCGGATTCGCTGCAAGAAGCACAGGAAAAAGCCCAAATGACAAAACAAGCACTTGCATCCTTTAATCTAAAAGCCGAAATCAAAAATACACCTGTAGCTCAAGAAAAATATTGGATCATCAGACATAAAAGTTTTGGATTGCTGATGAAATATGCCAAAAATAGCAAAGCTTCCTCTTTTATTGACGACATTATTGTTAAACCTGAATATCTACCCGAGTTTCTACCTAAATTAAACGCCCTGATTACTCCTTACAAAGATAGGATGGTTTATACTCTGGCGGGTCACATTGGTGATGGAAATTTCCATATTATTCCTCTGATGAACCTTGCTGATCCGGAAGTGAGAAAAATAATTCCAGAGCTCATGGAAAAGGTTTTTAGGTTAGTGTTTGAATATAAAGGGTCAATGTCTGCAGAGCACAATGATGGTTTAATCAGGGGCCCGTACCTTCCGGAGATGTACGGGGAAAAGATGTATCAATTATTTAAGGAGATAAAACAAATTTTTGATCCCAAAAATATCCTCAACCCTCACAAAAAGGTGGACGCCACTTTCCAGTATTCTTTGGATCGCATAGCGAAAAGTTAAATTTCCTTGGCTACAATTTTAGAGTTTTCTTTTAGTCTATCTTGCATTTTGCTCAACGTTAAAAGGCCTACCTGGGGGCCGATTTGTTCCACCACTGCTGCCCCATTAGCTGCCCCCCATCTCATGGCTTCTGCCAGATCTTTACCATGGAATAATCCGGCAATTAGTCCTGTTGCATATGCGTCCCCCGCTCCAGTCATTTCCAAAAGTTTTGCCGGAAAGAGTCCAATTCCATAATATTTTTCTCCGTCAAATCCATATGACCCATCCCCTCCATCAGTAATTACGGCCATCCTGGGGCCTAAATCAGCTAAACCTGAGAGTAGCTTCTTAATATCAACCTTTTTAGTTTCGTCTAATCCTAAAATCTTTTTGGCTTCTTCTTTATTTACGGTAAAAACCTTTGTTAAGGAAAGTAGTTTAGGGAATTTTTTGACTCCAAAATTTAGCTGGTGTGTTCCCGGTGTATAAACTAAATTTGTCCCAGTCCGCTCAATATATTGTTCTATCTGAGAAACCAAAGGAGTTTTAGAAAAAGAAAAAGATACGGAAGAAAAATAAACCCATTTAGTCCTATCCAAATCCGGCAACTTATAATCCCAAGGATAGTGGTAAACCAAAATAGTTCGTTCGCCTTGATAATTAATCACTATTGACTGCTCTGTGGCTACATCTTTATTAACCACCACATACCTAGTATCCACCCCTTCTGCCTTCAAATGTTCCAGAATCATTCTCCCATTGGTGTCTCCACCGATATTTCCATACAGTGCTGTTTTCATCTTTAATCTGGCCGCACCAATTGCATTATTATTATTATTTCCAGCAGTCAACGTCTTAACATCATCTATTGGAATCTTGTCCCCATAACTTAGGCAGATCTCACACCGTTCCTTATTTAGGGTACAATTTATGTGCGCTTTTGGTAGGTGGATAAAGTTATCAATCCTGGCATCACCGATAGAAATAAGGTCAAACATAAATCAAAAAAGCAATGATTTTAGTCTATATTATCCGCAAAACAAACACAAGTGAGTAAGTCTCTACCGTACGAACGATTTTTTGTACTGTAACGAGCTGATTAGTTAACAACAACAGCTGTATAACCTGATTTCTTTATGGTTTCCTGGATTAAATTATTTGTTACCTTGCTGGCATCAAATTCCACTTCTGTTTCCCCCTTTGCATAACTGGTCTGGGCTTTCTTGATCCCAGGAAGATCTTCTAAATCCATATCTATAGTGATGGCACAAGAAGAACAATGCATTCCGGTAATCTTAAACTTCTTTTTGTCCATTCTATACGACCTCCATAATTAGATAAAACATCCCCATTGAACAAGTACCGATTATTTTACCTTTTTGCTCCGGAGTAAACTCAATGGTGCTGGTAGTATTCGGGCCTAAATTTCTGGCAATGCCCAAACTAGGAATCCTAAACGAAGAGGCACAACCTAATCTGCTTCCTGTGGTTAAATTAAGCTGTACAGGTACACCAACCCGAACCTGGACATAACCCGGGCTATATCCATTTGGTAAAACCTGAACATTAACTTGCTGGATACCATTTGCAGCTAGCGGCCCGTTTTGTTGCTCAGTCACCCCTCCGCTAAGATCTATCTGAATGGGAGAGTTATCAGCAATTGTTTGCAAGGTAACAGGGGATCCTGCTACTACTAATGCTCCATTTAAAGAAGTAATGCCTAAATATAAGACTCCTACTCCGGCCAATTTTAAAAACTTCGTCCTGAAAGCATCCCCCAAAACCGTAGTCAAAAACCCTAGTCCTAAAAAAAGCGGAGAGGTACCCAAAACAAACATCCCCATAATAGCTGCCCCTAAAAATGGGTTGCCGGAAGATATGGCCAAAGCCTCCATCGCCAAAGTTGTCCCACAGGGTATAAAGACAGTCAACGCTCCTAAAGCGGCCGGGGCAAACAAATCTTTGCTTTTGGATTGACTCCGAACCAACTTGGATAAAAACCTGGGAGGCTGGATAATAGCATATCTAAAGATCGGGTGGACATTTAACAAATTTAATGCCACCACAATCATGTATAAAGCCGCTGCAATCTGCATCACTATCCTGGCGCTGTCAGATAAAGACAAAGCCGAGCCAAAACTACCTAAAATAAAACCTAAAATCAGGTATGCAATAAATTTTGTGGTTAAAAAAGCCAAGGTCGGCCATAAATTATGCTTATGGTGTAAACCTGCCCTAATATCCTCCTCTTCGCGTGCGGCAATTGTAGATGCCAATAAACCTCCCTGCACAGCCATGCAAGATACTCCTCCAACTGTTAAACCGGTCAGAAATACTACCCAGAAATCCATGAAGTATGATTATATTAAATTTTCACCCTTTTAAGAAGTAGTGAATTGCTAACTACCGATATCGAACTGAGCGCCATTGCCGCGGAAGCTAAGATAGGACTAAGCAGAATTTGAAAAGGCGGGTATAAAATTCCCATAGCAACAGGTATCAATATAATATTGTAACCGAATGCCCAAAAAAGGTTAAGTTTAATTGTCCCCATAGTTTTCTTTGACAAATTTATGGCCGCTGCTGTTGAACTGAGGTCTTTATTAATTAAAGTAATATCACCTGCCTCAATTGCCACATCTGTCCCTGAACCCATCGCTATGCCGACATCGGCCGCTGCCAACGCCGGCGCATCATTGATCCCATCCCCTACAAAGGCTATCTTTTCCCCCTCATTTTGCAATTTTCTCACCTCTTTTTCTTTTTCATCAGGTAAAACCTCTGCTAGAACTCTTTTTATTCCCACTTTAGAAGCAATAGCCTGGGCTGTTCTTTTGTTATCCCCTGTTATCATAACCACCTCTATGCCCATTTTTTGTAATTTCCCAACAGCTTCCCTTGCTGTATCTTTTAAAGTATCCGCCACTGCAATCAAGCCGGCCAGCTCCCCCTCTACACCAAGCATCATCACTGTTTTCCCCTCACTTTCCAGCTTTTCTATTACTTTCTCATCAATTTTAATTTTTTCTCTTTCCATTAATCTCCTATTCCCTAAAACCACCTGTTTACCTTCTACAACACCTTCTACTCCATGCCCGGGAATTGCCTTAAACCCTTCGACTTTGCTAAGGACAAGTTTTTCCTCCTCTGCTTTATTCACAATTGCCTCCGCTAGAGAATGTTCTGAACCCTTCTCAACTGATGCGGCCAACTGCAGAATATCCCCTACTACATCTGTAACAACTGGCTTCCCATGAGTCAGTGTGCCGGTTTTGTCAAAAATCACCGTATCTACTTTATGGGCAGTTTCTAAACTCTCGGCATCTTTTATCAAAATCCCCCTCTCTGCTCCGATGCCCGTTCCCACCATAATGGCAGTAGGAGTCGCCAGTCCCATAGCGCAAGGGCAGGCAATTATTAAAACCGCCACCATGTTTAACATAGCATACAGAAATGCCGGAGCCGGCCCGAAAATGTACCAGATTACAAAAGTTAAAATAGAGAGAATTATTACAATGGGCACAAAATATGAAGAAATCAGATCCGCCAATCGCTGGATAGGGGCTTTACTGGCCTGGGCTTCTTCCACGAGCTTAATAATTTGGGCAAGCAAAGTGTTTCCTCCAACCTTAGTGGCTTTATAAGTAAACGTGCCGGTTTTGTTAATAGTTGCTCCCACCACACTGTCCCCTTTCGCCTTATCAACCGGCATGCTTTCGCCTGTAACCATAGACTCATCTATTGAGCTTTCACCTTCCAAAATTTCTCCATCAACCGGAATTTTTTCCCCGGGTCTAACCCTAATCACCATACCAACCACTACTTCGGAAATAGGTATATCCACTTCCTTACCATCCTTCACAACCCTAGCTGTTTTAGCCTGCAAGCCAATTAGCCGCTTTATTGCCTCAGAAGTACTTGCTTTGGCCTTTGCTTCAAAAAAACGCCCTAATAATATTAAGCCAATAATAATTGTTGAAACATCAAAATAAGTTGCCGGTTCAACTCCTATCTTTTGCATGACTTGAGGGAAAATCGTCACAAAAGCGGAATAACCAAAGGCTACGGTAGTACCTAAGGCCACTAGTGTATCCATATTGGCTGTTCTATGCTTAAGTGCGGGTATGGTTGCTCTATAAAATTCTAACCCTGCCCAAAATTGCACCGGGGCAGCCAGAAAAAGCTGAACCCATGCCGGCACACCCCAAAACCCCCCTGCCACAACTAACCCGCCCAAAACCAAACTAAACACCACTTTATTACGCAATTTGCTTAACTCTTTTTTCTTTTCCTCCTTTTGCTTATCTTCAGTCTTGAGCTTTTGCTCAAGTTCTGCTTTGTATCCTACACTCTCAACAGCCGATGCCAATTCTTTATCTGTCACTTTACTTGAGTCATAGGTAACACTGGCCTGCTCTGTTGCCAGATTTACTGTTGCGCCAAAAACCCCTGCGACTTCTAAAAGTGACTTCTCAATCACCCTTACACAAGAAGCGCAGTGCATACCTTTGATGGGAAATGTTTTAAGAACTTTAGTTCGCAAGCTTTGCTTATTAACTTCTATCACTTGACAACAATCTTTCCGTGGTACATATTCATACCACAAGCGTAACCATATTCACCTTCTTTTTCCGGAGTTATTTCTACTGTTACTCTTTGGTTTAAAGGCAATTCCCTTTTTATCCTAAAATCCGGCAGCACTACTTCAGATAAACACTCTGTTGGATCAGTCCGTAAAAAAGTAATTTTTGTAGTTTTTCCAACAGGTATTGAAATAATTTCCGGAGAATATCCGCCAGAAACAGTGATGTCTACCTCGCCGGAAATTTTCACCTCTTTTTCCTTTTTCATAAGGAAAAACCAGTAGGTAAGTAGTATTCCTACTATTCCGGCTATAATGACTATAATCTTATCTGTACTCATCAATGTTTGTGTCCTCCTTTACCATGCATAAATAACACCATCAAAGGACATATTAATATTAATAATAAACTTAAGATATATTCCATCTAAATCTCCTATCAAAACCAGATATATTTACAATTGTTAATTCAATAGATTTCGCCTTACCGGAAATATTGGGGAAAACTAACTCGCCGTTTAAATGATGGCCTCCTGATCCTCCGCTCCAAGAAATCGGCATCAATTTGTTATCCTTATCATCACTTAAACTGGAAGCCCTCAATAAATCGTAATTTAATTCTACCGAATGTGTATTGAAAACAACGTTAAATTTAACTTCCCTTCCTGGCTCTAAAACAACAGGTGTTACTTCTATACTCACCTCACCTCGATCACTAGATTGTGCAGTAAATGACTTCTGTTGTACTTTTTCTTGCGGCGTTTGCTTTGGGCCTGCTATAGCCCACACCCATAAGCCTGTTAAAGTAATTAGAATTAAAACTAATATTATTCCTAAACTTTTCATCTTTTCATCTTTTCATCCTCCACACTTGTCTTCCCATTAAAGAAATCCCTACCAGGTTTGATAAAATTCCCAAAGATAAAAACCAAGTCTGATACTTTACCAAAACTAAACTAACTGCCGATAAACCCAAAAGTGGCAAAATATCTGTCAAGTGGTGCGCGCAACAAGCTAGCATAGCCACAGAGGATGTGCCAGTACCAGCTACTACTGCCCCCTGTCCTAACTTAGTTTCCTTATGGCAATTTTTAAGGTAACTATAAAGACCCACTTGTATACCAAACCCCAAAATCAATGCCCCAATCCAGTAGCGAAGGTTTACTAGCTGGTTAACTGTATAGTCCCAAGACCCTGAGGCTAAACCCATCACCAAAAAATAGACAGCAAGCAGTGCTATCCCTGCCAAAAACCCATGCAAAATTGCTCTTTTCATCTATCATAACCTCTCACTTTGCCCAGCGGTTGTAAAGCCAAATCGTCCCGTATGTTGTCACCCACGTCAGTCCTACAGCACTCACCAATCCAACAAGCAATGATCCTATGTTTGGAGCGAAAGTCGATCTAAGTATCTCAAGGTTCATAGAGTGGGTCCATGACTGGGCCACTGTAAATAATAAATCCGGTGCCACATAGGCTAGTAGCGCACAAGTAATAATCCATACAGCCATCACAACAGCAGCTGCATTTGCAAAAGCTTTTGCATTCAACATTTATCTCACCTCCTCTATTTTTGGACTAAATTAGCAAAATAAGTTATGTCGAAATAGTCCAAAAATTTACACCCTTTTTGACACCCAATAAATAAAATAAACTAATGCACCTACAAACAGGACATTTAGAAAAATATTATTTCCTAAAGCCCCATTGACACTATTTAAAGCCCCGGTTATGGTTTTAGTGAATACGTCCATATTCTCTGCAGAAAGCCTGCCGGTAAAAGTTAACCCTAAAGCCACCACCCCCGTGATAAGAAAAACAACCGATGCAATTACATTACTCAGGATAACCATATAAGATTTATCAAAAAGATTGATACTCGTGATCGGCCTTCTCAAAATGGTCATTTTTGGCATCCTGCCTGAAAGAAAAACCGCAATCAAAAGAAGCGGGACTACCATCCCCAATACATACATTCCTCCTACCAAAAGCGCCCCAAAGAAACTGGGAGAAAGAAAAGTCAAAGTCATAATACCAATCAAAACCGGGGCGCAACAAGCACTGGTAATACCGGAAATCATTCCCAGTGTAAAAATCGAGACCACGTCTGTTCTATTGCCCACACTAAACCTATCCAAGTTAGGCATCGGCAATTTCAAACCTAAAAACGTAGTCACCGCTACCAACAGCATGATGACTCCACCAAAGATATAAATAATGTCATGATATCGAAACAGTAGTTTTGAAACAAAAGCTACCCCTAATACCGCAGGCAAAAGTACTACAAAAATCCCTGCTCCAAAAACCAAGGTCATTAAAATGACCTTTTCTCTTTCTTTAAAAACACTGCCTAAATATGCCGGAAGCAAAAAGGTGATGCAACAAGGAGCAAATAAGGCTACTATACCTGCAACAAATGCTGCAATAAGAGAGGTCTGAAATAAAACACTTTCCATTTATGCTCCACAACCCCCTCCTTGATTTTGCAATCCGGGAACGTTTTGAATAGATTGTTTAATCCGCGCTGCTCCCTGGCTTGAAGAATAGTCCAGACCCAAAGCTAGCTTAGGGTTAACATCTTTCCATTTTGTACCAGCTTTATCAAAATACACTGCAATTTCTACATAATTTTGTGGAAACCAAAATGAATTGAAAGCGAGTAAGTCTTTATAAATTTGCTCCTCGGATAAACCATTGTAGACAGCCCATTCTATATAACCTAAGGCAGCCATACCATGGTTGCAATCAGGAAAAGCTGTACTATTACCACAACATGGACGAAATACATTTTCGGCAATCTTTTTCACCAGTTCTTGTTGTTGGGGAGTCAGTGGAATAATTTCTGCCGAAGAATAAATCTCCATGACAGGTTTTACCCCTAATGTCCATCCTCCTGTTGAAGCAAAATTAGCAGTCGGTGTGCCGCCTGTTTTCATCGGGCCGTCATCTAAAACTTTGCTTTTATTGGCAAGCCCCAGCGCCCAGAAAAAATTAACTACGAAATGAGAATTTTTCTCGCTAATTCCGATATTATCATCAGAGCTGCCCTCCATGTATTTCATGCCAAACTTTCCGTCTGCGTCACTGGCTACGCTTGCTTCAAATTTGGCTTTATCAATAGCACCTGCTTCAACTAATTTTTTCCCCAAATCTTTCCACTTTAAAGAAGTCATATAGCCATTCTGTGGCAGAACTTGTTGTTTTATGATTGAAATAAGCTCTTCCGGACTTTTGGTGGTTTTTGCAAGCTCTTGAACGTTTCTGTTCAGCTCTTGTTTCATCAAATAATACTGGATAACTCCCATAGCTAAAGTGGAATTTAAGGTAATTACCAACACCATCCATAAAGGCACAGCCTTACTTAAAATTCTCCAAAACTTTGCTTTTTTCATATTCATTTATCCTTAACCACTACTCCTTTTAAAGAGAATTCTAAACTGGGATTTTGGGTATCATTTGTCTCCATGGAAACCAGTCTTTCAACCGGTCCTACACCTGTCGGACCATGAAAAGTCTGATCAAAAATAACCAGGAGCTTTGCCTCTTTATCGGGCGGTATTTCACCCACCCAGCCGGATGTTGAATGCATATTAAAGTAAGGGCTAGTTTTCCCCTCTATTGAAATCTGGGCTTTGGTACAAGTACAGGAAGTTTTAATCCCGCTAAGTTGTAAAACATCAGTCCCACTATTTTTAATAATGAAGGTCTTGGTCGCCTTCTCTCCGCTATAAGGGATATTACCCCAATCAAAGGTTTTCTCAGGAACTTCCGCTTTGGCATTTTGGGAAGAGGTAATTTTAGCCGGAGTAGTAACGGTACTGCTTAAAACAAAAATCCCGCCGCCTAATATCAAAAGGGTCAGTGCAACAAATCCGATGATAATTTTTTTGTCAGCCATAGATCTTAATTACTTTTTCTAATAACATTCATAATCTCTTTGATAGAAGTATCTGCCTCACCGTTTTTAATATGGTCTACTACACAGGTTTTAAGATGGTTTTCCAAAACTACACCGTCAGCTTCTTCCAAGGCCCGCTGAATAGCTTGGGATTGGTGGATTACGTCGATACAATATTGACCAGTTTCTACCATCTGGATCACTTTTTGCAAATGCCCATGGGCAATTTTCAACCGGTGCAATATTCGTTCTTGTGTATCTTTTGGCCTATACATAATTTGTTAATTCCTAATCCCCCTATGGGGGATATCATATAACAAATAGGGGGCCTCTGTCAATTACTCAAACAGGATCCAAGGGTCTGACAAACGGTTATGTTCAAATTATCAATCTTACTAGTATTATTTATTTTGATATATTCTTGAGGAGACTGAGTATTTGTAAAACCCCCATAAGGGCCTGAAACTTGAACGTGATACTCCCCCTCATCTAAACCTGTAAATTCAAATACTCCATCAGAATCTATAAATTGACTAGCTACTTTCTTATTAAGGAGACTTCCATCTGAATTCCTAATCAGAAGTTTATAAAGCGCTGCATAAGCCCCAGAAGGAAGTAAACCTGTTTTTTCTAATACCCGTCCTTTAATACTTCCCCCTGCTACAGCCTCAGAAAGAGGAAGAGTTGTCACAGCTGTATTAGATCTTGCATATGTCATGTCTGGTAGCTTGAACATTGGCTGATTTGGATTAAGAACATAGCCTACTTTTTGGGCAACATAATTCTCTGTCTGACCACCGATAATCACTATGTTACTCCCAAACACTCCTAAATCATAAGCATGAAGTCTTTTTCCTTCGATTTCGTCTAAAAGCACTCCAACAGTTACAAACTTTGCAGAACTTGTGTCAAAACGGACGAAACTGCTTCCATAATTATTTAATCCAACCGTATATACTGCATTATCGTCCCCAATCACTTCATGCTCAACAATTTGTCTATTCTCAATAGAAATGGATTCCCACTTATCATTCTTTACTGAATACTTCAACACACTGGTTTGATCATCCCTTATAAAACAATAAATTTCATTCCACTGTAAAAAACAACGAGTAACCGCTTTTGGCGGAGGAGAATATTTAGTATAGCTATTCTTTTGTATATTAAATGTATATACATACGATTTAAAATCATCTTGAGAATAGGAATAAACTAAATAAATCTTATCTCCCCATGCAAATGCGTTAAAATCCGAAACCTGCGAAGAGCCTGGCGGAGCCGCAATTTCATACCACTTATTAGCTTCCCTATTAAACATCTCCGCTTTATTTACATAATATTTATCTTGTACTGCACCACCAAAGACAAAGATCTTACTGCCCAAAGTGACTGCAGTTGCTCTGGCCCTTGGATATAACATAGAAGGCAGACTCTGCCATTGGTCACTAATAGGGTCATACATTTCCACTGTATTACTTATGGAATCAATATCGCTAGCACGATCTCCTACATTACCCCCAATTACTACTAAGTATTCTTTAACGTCATTGCTTTTGTATTGCAAAATTGGAGGAGGCGTGTAGGTATAGTTACTATTATCAATCATACCCCTTGCGTCATTCGTATCTGCTACATTTTCTGGTGCTTTTTGTGGAATAAATTGCTTTCCCAAACCTAGGAAATAACCACCCGCTCCGAAAATTACAATTAACAGAAAAGCTCCGATTACTATTAATCCTATGCTTCCCGATTGATTCGCATTTTCTCTCATATCTTAAGTATTTCAGACATGTAGCACTTGTGTCAACATTACTTTCTGAGGATTTTTAGGATAAAAGCACTCCGCCGTCGACTATAATTTGGCTCCCGGTCATGTATGAAGACATTTCTGAGGCCAAAAATAGGGCAACTTTGCCAATATCATCCGGCTCCCCTAACCTGTGCATGGGGATTTTAGCCAGAAAATTTTCCAGTACCTTAGACATATCCACCCCCTGAGGTGTTGGTATATCTTTTTGAAGCTTCTCTACTCCGGGGGTCAAAATCCCACCAGGCGCTATAGCATTTACCCAAATTTTATATGGTGCAAGTTCCAAAGCCACATTTTTGGTAAATCCCCAAACACCGTGTTTTGAGGCATCATAGTGGGCCAAACCGACGGATGAAGGATGCAAAGCATCAATTGAGGTAATATTAATTATTTTACCCCCTTTACTCTGCTTTATCATTTGTTCTGAAACGTATTTTGTGCACAGAAACACCCCTTTTAGGTTAACTGCCAATACTTTTTCAAAATCCGAAAGGGACATTTTTGAAACAGGGATATTTGGATAAATTCCGGCATTGTTGACCAAAATATCCACAGAGCCAAAATCCGAAACCGCCTCTTCTACTAATCTCCAAACATCCTCCTCGCTGGATACATCTGCTGCTGCGCCTTTAGCTTTCCAGCCTTTTGAAACGATCTCAGCCGCAGCTTTATCTGCTTCTTCCTTGTTTAAATCTGCAATTACCACGCTAGCCCCTGCTTCTGCCAGCCGATAAGCTATCCCCAACCCAATACCCTTGGCCCCACCTGTAACAATAGCTACTTTTCCGGAAAGATCTAGTATTTTGTTTATTGAAGAGGCAGCATCCATTTTGATTACTTCTTAAGTTCCTCTGCAACCGCGGTATTTAAATCATCAAAGGTTCTCAAATTAACTTTTCGCCCATTGACAAAAAAAGTCGGTGTGGAATTAACCCCTAAACTCCGTCCTTCTGCTACATCACTATCAATTTTTGATTTAAAGGTATTTTTTTCCAGCACTTCCTGCAATTTAGCTTCATCCAAATTTAAATCTCTGGCTAACCCTAAGAAAAATTCAGTGGAGTCGCCAATATCCAACCATTGGCTCTGAGTTTCAAAAATTCTATCGTGCATTTCCCAAAACTTACCTTGTTCTCCTGCTGCTTCCGCAAAGTATGCAGCCTCTCTCGCATTAGCATGTTGAGGAAGTGGAAAGTGGCGATAAATAAACTGCAGATCATTAGGGTACTTTAATAAAGTTTGCTTAATTGCCGGCTCAGCAGATTTACAAGCAGGGCATTGAAAATCTGAAAATTCCACCAGTTTTACTTTGGCGCTCTCGCTTCCGATTTTTTGTCCTTTACTGTAATCAATCTGTAAAACAGCTGCACCTTTGATCTCCTGTGAAGAAGGTTGACTACGGCTCAGCAAAAATATACCTCCAAATAAAAGGATTGCCGTAATAATTAAAATGATTCCTAAGACTTTAGTTTCTTCTTTCATAAGCGTCTTTTGTCATATACTAAACCTTCCGTGCTAAAACAACCGATAGTAAAATCATGAGTGATATTATAAACGATAAGACACACCA
>Ga0209541_10003251_pt1 | contig 30056 bp, 32 predicted proteins | sample RifCSPlowO2_01_FD_184027 | JGI IMG/M metagenome (GOLD analysis project Ga0209541, IMG submission 184027) | Groundwater microbial communities from Rifle, Colorado - Rifle CSP2_plank lowO2_0.1 (SPAdes) (version 2) | ecosystem: Environmental > Aquatic > Deep subsurface > Groundwater | place... | reverse complement strand
CTGTTTTTTAGACATATACCTAGAAAATATCTGTTTTATGGCTCAGTGGCAAGGTGAAACATTCAAAACAAACCGGTGATTTTGGGTATTATCCCAGAATTTAGCATGAATGAAGAATCCTGTCAAGTAGTTTGGCTATAAAATACGAGGCTGAACCTTGAAGAATCAATTCCTAAGGTTCGACCTTGTATTTTGACCCTGGGGGGCCACGTTGATGAGTGTCTAATTGATGACGTAGCCGACGAGAACTCCGAGCGCGATCGCCGATCCGCCAAGGACGACCATTTGTATTGCTTTTTTGACGACAGAAATGTGGGCAACCCGCGCAGAGAAAATTCCGAGGAGGGCAAGCGCGACGAGCGAGGCGAGAATAGACGTCGGGAAAGCAACGTCGCGGCTAAGAAAAAGGTACGGGGCGAGCGGAATGAATCCCGTGATGAAATAAGAAACGAACATCGTCACGCCCCCCGAAAGGGACCGCGAGAGAGGTATGCCTTCCTTATTGTCGAGTTCTCTCACGGAGTTATCGGAAAGAAGGCTCCCGATGCCCATGGAAAAGGCTTCAACGAATATGAGAACGACGCCGGCAAGAATGATCGTCTTCGATGGCTCTCCCGCCGCGGCAACGCCCGAAAGAAGCCCAACTGTGGAAACAAGACTGTCCTCCACGCCGAAGACGAAGTTGCGGAAGAGCGAATCAATCTTTTCTCTCGTCATGTTTCCGAACATCCTTGTATTATATGCCCCCGTTTGAAAGAATGAAATCATTATGTGGGACAGCCTCACCAAATTGCTTACTCATGGATCGGGGGCGACCGCAAGCGTCGAGGAATTGCGCCAAGCCCTTGAACAACCCGCCGAAGGAGTGCTTTTCGTCGACGTGCGCACAAAAACCGAATGGGAGAAAGGACACATCGCCGGTTTCCGCCATATTCCCATGAGCGAACTGGCGGAGCATGTCGACGAACTCAAGCGGTATCCGAAGGTCTACTTCCTCTGCCACTCCGGCGGGCGAAGCGGCAGGGCGTGTGCACTCCTTGCACGAAACGGCCACCAAGGCGCGATCAATGTGCTCGGCGGATGGAGCGAGTGGGTCGCACGCGGCTACCCCGTCGAGCGATAGCGCAGATAGAAATACAAGGTCGAACCTTAAAGCAGTTTCCTCAAGGTTCGACCTTGTATTTTTTCGTTTGCACCAAGGACAGTTCTGTGTTTGTGCAAATATTAAATCCCGAAAAATCCGATCGCCACAAAGAGGATGACGGCGGCGGCGAATATCGTGAGCGTAAATGCGACGGCGTTTTTGATCCACATGGTAAAGAGAAGTCACTAGTCGTCAGTCACTAGTCACTAGTTTGAATACTTCATACGAATAAGGGTGTGTGTTCGCATTTGAATTTCCTAGAGACTAGCGACTGACGACTAATTGAGGGAAAACTCTTCCGAGTGAATATTGGCAACGGGGACCTTCCACTTTCCGAACTGCGCCTTAAGCGCCTTCATCATCGGCGGCGGACCGCAGAGAAAGATCTCCTTACCGAGCACACCTCCGCTTTCCTTCACGATGGCCTCGGCGGTCAAAAAACTCTTCTCCCTCGAGAACCACGGGACGAGGCGCAGATTCGGATTTCGCGCCGCAAGATTTCCGAGCTCATCGAGGAACGCCGCGTCACTCCGGTCAACGACGGAATAGTAGAGGTCGACCTTGTAGCCGTCGTCAGACTTTAAGCTTCTCGCCATACCCAAGAACGGCGTGATGCCGATCCCGCCGGCGATCCATATCTGCGACTTGCGCGGGTAGTAGACGTATGAGGTGCGCCCGAAGGGCCCCTCGACGACGGCGCGCATACCCGGCCGAAGCTCGCGCAGACGCCTTGTAAAGTCGCCGAGCGCTTTCACGCCGATGGAGATGCACAAGTCATCCGGTTGCGACGAAAGCGAGAATGGATGCACTTCCCCGAGGCCGGAGACGTCGGGAAAACCGATGAAGATGAACTGTCCGGGAACGTAGCGGATGCATTTTTTTTCATTTTTCGGATGCATGACGACCTCGCTCACCGTTTCGTTCACCACCTTCACCTCGTCAATGACATATTCCAATCGCGGTACGATGATGAAGCCGAGCACCGTCCGATAGAGGATGGCGAGAAAACCGGCGGCAACAAGCGCAAACATATAGTACTTGAGGTAGGCGACCGTGGTCACATCGCTCGGTATCGTGAGCACATGGAGCGACGCGAAGAAGAATGCGAGGCCGAGGAACTTGTGCGTGAGCTTCCACGTCTGGTACGGAAGTTTGACGAAGAAGGTGAGGACTAGAAAGAGTATCATGAGCGCAAGGCCGGTCACGCCGTAGGTCGTCGAACAGTCGGGATTCAACAGCGAAAAGTTCGCGGCACAGCTCGGACTCCACACATAGTTGACGAGCGCGGCTTTGATCGCCCCGCCTTCCGCCTGAAGATAGCGTGCCACAAGAAAAAGCGGGTGGAGGAGCAGGAGTATGAACGCGAGACCCCCTAGGATGTGGTGCGCGATGTAGATCTTGTTCATTCCACCGAAGATGCTCTCAAGCCATTTTAGGCGCGCCGAGAGCACGAGATTGAGCGCGAACATCGCCATGCCGGAGAGACCGAGCGCCTGTCCCACGGCAGTCATCGTCATGGCATAATTCAATGAGCCGCCGCGCAAAAAGCGTTGGTCGAAAGAGTACGGAAAAAGCGCCCAGATAAGAAGTGGCGCGAAAGATAGCGCAAGAAGAAGCGGCCAGCCGAGCTTACTCGTATATGCGAGTTTCATGATCTTCCCATTATACCCCGTGAAAGCAGAGAACTCACTGTGGATGAGACCTCGCAGGGAAAAATCCGAAGACGTGAGAGCGGTGTAACAACCCACTATGTCGCCGCCCTCGGTGTGTAAGAAAAAGTAACACCGTATTCTTTTGCAAAAACGGCGATGAACTCTTTGCGCGTTTCCTCGCTCATCCCCTTCTCGCCGTTCAAACGCTCTTGCCAATCCTCAAGAGCGCCCTGGAGGGTCATACCGAGCGACCAATTGCCTCTCGCCATTTCTGCCTGTGTGTCTCCCTCGGGAGTACCACTAAAAATATCTTTGAAGAAGGGATGCGCTAGGTCGGCGTCATAGGACCAGACACCGGACGGCTCAACGACAAAATGCTTAATCTCCCGCTTGAGATTCATTTCGTTGAGGCGAACGCGATCGGCGACCATTTCCATGATGTCGCCCGAGGAAGGGATCCGGGCGTACCTACTCTCCCTTTCTCTCACGATCTGTTCAGCCTTTGCGCGCGGGAATTTCGGGTCGACGAGAAAAAGAGCGGCGGGATGCGTGTGGAGCAAGTACGCTTTTTCGACCGCGCGGTCCTCGTGAAGCGGCGTCAGATTGACACCGTGTGCCGTACGGTCGGTCGCCTTGTGAAGAATGTTCATCGCGTAACTTTTCCCTCCACGCTCTACCCACGCCCACATGACCTCGGTGTCGCTTTCGTACACCGCCAGTTCAAGGCGGGTGAGTAATTCTTCGAGGGTCTCATTGTAATATTCCTGGGAGTTGAGCAACTTTTCAAGCGCAGCACGCGCCGAGGCAGGCAGGACAAACTCGCTGAGCAGTAAGCCGCCCACTGCGGCGGCCTTGAGAAACTCCCTGCGCGATATATTTTCGGGCGATCCGTTCATTGTTGGTCAGTTCGCGTAACCGGGATGGTCTTTAAGTACGACGGCGATGTCGTCGATGAGTTTCAAAAACTCCTCGTCATCCTTGAAGTGCGTGTTGTTGCCGAGGTGGGTCCTAAGGTACGCGATCGCCTCTTCGTGCGTCTTGGAGCCTCTGCGACGCGCCGCGTCATATTTGTCGAGCATGATGACCATCTTTTCCGCACGGTCGAATGCCACATTCTCCCCGTAATATCTGGTGAAGCGGTCGTCTTCCCCGAGAATCCCTTGCGGATTCATTCCTTCGACCATGTGGTGAAGCGCCGCGGCGGGAATTGCCTCGGGAGGTATCCCGCCCGCGCTCACGATTTCCAGAGTCCACCCGCTATGCATATTCCAAAATTGGCGCATCGTCATATCCGGCTTGACTCCCGCCTCACCCAAAAGAACGACGCGCTGCGGATGATCCTCCGGAAAGTGCTCTTCGAGGAACTTGAGGACGGGCGTTTGGGGGTCGATGTTCTTGTCGATGCCGAAGATCTCGGTGATGCACTCCTGTGTTTCACGTCGTGCAGCCTTCGGGCCGGTCTTCCCGATATCCGTGAAGAGCGTTCCCACCTCAATGGTCCTTCGCTCACCCTCACTGTACGCACGCGCGGGTTCCTTTTCGGCATAATAACCAAAGAGCTTCTTTTCCATCTGGAGCGCATGATACTCGTCGACTAGGGTCGGCGACTTCTCATGGAGAAGCTGGAGCCGCAGAACAACTTCGGGGTCAAGATCTTCCAGTCTTAAACCCGCCTCCTGCACGATCTCCTCAAGCGAAGGATGGGCTTCGTGAGACTCCTGCGGTGCGATCTGCGACTGCTCGTCTTCGGGTGAAGTAGACATGGTGGGATGATGAAATCAGCCTACTCCCTCTTGTCGCGACTGAAAAGGGCTCTTCTGCACCATTACGACTCTGAACCGGACAGATCAAAGGGAGCACCCTCTAAAAGACGCCACCAGCCCTAAGAATCAACGTATTTTCGAAACCACGGGAGAGGCACAAGCAGGTGTATACTGGAGTCATGGCGTCCTTACCCCTCGAAGAGAAGGCCGGGCGCGCTCCCGGCACACAGAAGTTGATCTCCTTTGTCGTTTCCGAATCACGACCGCTCAAAAAAGGAGCTGCCCTCGAATACAAATTCCTCGAAAGCGCCCCGCGTTATACCGCGACCGCCCTTCCGCGGCAGTTCGAGGTCGGAACGGCAAAGATGAAGGTGGGTGAACATGATGTCATCTTCCACGTGCGGACGTACCCGCCCGACAACATCCTCGTCGAGGCAAGCATGGAGGTGGATGACATCTTTTCCGACTCGACGCTCACCCTGCGCGAAGCACTCGTTGACGCATGCCACGCAGTCGCAAAAAAGCACGGCGGCGATAAGGAAATGAGCGAAGAATATTCCGTCGCCATGGTCGCCGGCTATAACGGCGACCCCGAGAAATTCCTGACGCGTAAACAGGAGATCACGGCGTTTCTGAAGTCCGAACGATTGCCGCTCGACGAACACGAGATCGAGTATACGCTCTCGAAGCAAATCAAGTACGGCAAGGACGACCTCGTCATCGTGGACTGGGACGGCGCTTTCGTCTTCGACGCCAAGGGTGAGATCGACGACGTCATCGACCTCCTTCAGACGGCAAACCTCCAGTTGTTGCGCTTCCGCGCGCTCGACCGCCTGCTCGACGACCGCCTCCACAAGGTGACCCGCTTTGCGAATCTCACCACACCGACGACCACCGCGCATTTCCTCAAGAATACGCTCAAGAACAACCGCGAGATGGTGCGCGCCTTTCAGGAAGTGATCAGCGCCCGCACGCAGGCCATCTCCGACTATGAAGCGATCGACCGCGACATCAAGCTGATCGGCGACTGGTACTCTGCGCGTCTCTACGAACTTGTCTCAAAGAAATTCAAGCTCGACGAATGGAAAAAGGGGGTGCAGGAAAAACTCGAATCGCTCGAGGACATTTACACTATTATCGCGGAGAACTTCAGTGCCTCGCGGATACAATTCCTTGAACTCATTCAGATACTCCTCTTCTTCATTCTGCAGATCGGTTGGTTCGCGCTCATCATCCTCGAGTTCTTCTATTTCACGAGATGAAAACGGTGGACCTATGGGGAGTCGAACCCCAGCTTCAGCCATGCCATGGCCGCGTAATACCGCTTTACTATAGGCCCTTATTTTTTGATGATCTTTCTCGCGATCCAGACGAGACTGATCGTGGCGACAACCTCCGTCACGATTCGCTCTAAAAATATCCCCGAAAAACCAAAAGCGAGAGCGATACCCGTGAGCGCTGTGGGAATATAACATCCCACGCTAAATAATAGCAAGTTTTTTTGATCCATCCATTGTTTGGATTTGAGGACGCGCAGGTATAGCCATATTCCACTCCCGTACAACGCGAAGAACAAGATCGGGGACAATTTCAATCCCGCGACAATACTTGAAAGCAAAAGAAAAAGAAACAAAAAAGTGCTGATGCCAAGCCATACCACGCCGCCGGACGGAGGGGCGACGAAATTTGCGTCGAGACCCTTTCTTCCAAATTTCTTTGAGAGCAACACGAGTGCGAACATGGCGCTCGCAAGTATGATGAACTGGGACAGAGTGCCGGAAACCTTGTACTCATTAAAGAAGAACGTGGTCGAAAGCGCGAGGATGAGTACCGCAATAAAAATTGCCAACTTTTTGTTCACCCATGGTTTGTCGCTTTCATCGGAAAACAGCGTGTGGGCAGCAAGAATGGGAAATAGTACGGAGGAAACGGCGTGCCAGAGACCAATGGCGGCAGACCACGCCAAACTTATACCGAAAACGTATGCATAGCCGTTATACTCGGCCATCGAAAGCCCTTCTTTCAATATCATTGTTTTGGCGATCAATCCTTCGTTCAGAATTGAGTATGCAAAACCCAGCAAAAATATTCCCGCAAAATTGAGATTATTCCTTACGGCAAATTCGCGTATCACAAGCACGGCAAGTCCGTAACCAACAAAAAGGATTGCAAGTGCGACCGGATTCAAATAGCCGGATAGCGGCGTGCTCCCCGTGAGCACCTCCGGGACGAACATCGCTATGAGTATGAGTGTTGCAATCGCTTTGCTGTTTTTCATATGCCTTATTATGTGCACGAAATATATTCACACGGCGGAAATGCATCGGGAAATGTACTTCGTAAAAACCAGAGAACCGCCATGGGGGGTATGGAAAAAACGAGAAACAGAAGAAGTGTGGAAGAGTAGCGCCACGCGATGCCGACAACCTTTGTACCCCGTTCGGCGACACTGAAGAGCGCCGGGGCGATGATGAGGTTGTAGGTACACATAGTGGGAAGGATGAGAAGCACTGCCGCAATCGGATTTTGAGAAAGATAGGAGAGCGTATGTTCCGAAAAGAGGCCCCACAGACCGCTGATGAAGAAAATATCTGTGAGAGAATATGAATAGCGCCGTATGAAAAAATACCATCCAAATATAAAGCCGGTAAAGGCAAAAACGTTGAACGCCCAAAACTGTGAGACGCGAAGCAAAAGTGTCGCGAGCGAGAGCCCTTCGTTCGCCGCATGGACCAGCCCAACGATAAACTCCTCCGCGAGCATGGCACCGTAACCAAGGATAAGAAATTTGAGAAGTGGCGAGATCTTCCATTGCCGCAAATGAAACACTATCGCTTCTCGGTACTGCACAACGAAATAACCCACCCCGCCGAGCCACAATACATAGTAGAGAACGGTGAACGAGCGTTCAATAAAAACAAAATAGATATTGAGGATGACCACCGCAATAACCAGCGGGATACGTATGAAGCGCGGGAAAATGTGGTTCGCAGGCAACATATAATCACTGTTTGGTTGCATACCCTATACCGTAGCCGAAGTTCGAAAATCCAAATGTTCCTGTCTGTCCAGCAAACCACATTTTTATGGACTTGCCATCTTGAAGAACGGTCGGTTGTCCAACGGAGTGATCTTTCCAGTCCCCGCCACCTTTTGTGAATATGTTGGTTTCTACTTCCTGAAAATAAATGCCATCAGTACTTTTTGCAGATGAAATGGCGACTGGCTCCCATCCGTCGGGATCATATACTACTTGATAGTACAAATAGACAACGCCATTCTTCACATACGCCGCGGGAGTTGAGTATCCCCTATATTTGGTCGAATCATAAGATGGCGTGAGAGTGTGGGCTATTTGATTATCGGTAAACGTACTTCCATCTTTCGAAGTTGCAACCATTATTCCAAATGGTGATCCGGGCTCGGGGTAATTTGATTTTGCGCTGACATAATACAAATAAAACTTGTTTTTAAAGTACGCAACGGCTGGTTCAGATGTTGTATAAAATCCCCACTTTAAAGGGTCTGGTTGGGGCTTGATGATGGGATTATTCGGGTCTTTTGTCCAGCTGATTCCGTCGTTCGACGTTGCGTGGCCAATGCTGTAATTCGCTTCATAAACTTTAGCATTATTCGCCGCATAGTACATATGATACGTATTCCCCACCCTTAGCACTGTAGGGACTTCAATACTTGCTCCATCCCACGTTCCTTCGGAGGGAGAGAGTACGGGATCTTTGTTAATGCTCCAATTGATGCCATCTCGGGAGATGGCGTAATAAATTTTTATCTCAAGCTCATCTGCAGATGGATCCCCGCCAGACAGCCACATTTTATACGTATCGCCCTCTTTGATCACTGACGGGTCGTTCCAAAGAATATCGGGGAGGACATCTTTATATTTGATAATAGGATTGTTCCTGTATTCCACCCAACTCGATGTGGCAGTGGCCAGTTGGGGAGTAACTAATATTTTTTCACTTGAACTTACGAGTATAAAAACTGCAACAACAATAATGGCGATGAAAAAATATTTCTTCATGTTGAAAAGGAAGTGGGGATAAATTTTTTGATATTTTTTCACATTTTTGCGATCCCGTCAATAAACCACAATTGTTCAGCGGCATATTTCGGATTTTTACTACGTCGAGCGAGTAGCGGGCGGAAAATGCTGATTTTACACAACGTCCGAGCAATGACGTGGAGAAGTATTCTTAATCTTTGCCAAATCGGTCCTTATCGCGAGTGGTCATTTTGTCAAAACTTTTTCGCAACGCCCGATCCATGTTTATTCCATTGGAGTTGGCAAAACACATCAGCGTGTAGATAATATCCCCCATTTCCTCCTCGAGTTCTTGCTCTTTTTCCGTATCCTTCTTCTTTTTGTCGCCGTAGAGGTGGTTCACGAGACGCGCGAACTCGCCGCCTTCTTCGAACAATCTCGCCAGAATGGCAAGCGGCGACCAGTAGCGCCAGCCGTGCTTCTTGTAGAACGCGTCAAGTTCTTGTTGATATTCCTTCATACGTTCATTGTACTCCGGAAAAACGCTCACGCGCGCTCCAAGCGATACCCGTAACCGGACAACACCGTTTCAAGCGCGGAATGGACGACGGCATCGTCTCGCTTCCCGTATTCCCTTCTGTGGTTGATCTCAATGCGGCTTCCGCGGTTCTCGACCCGCCACTCTGTACCGAGCGCTTCTTTCAGCTGCACTTCGATATCGCCGGGAATATAGTTGTCGTGGTTGAAATTCTCGAGCCCCAAGACATACTCGCCCTCATGTCCGCCCGCGCCGAAAATAACATGGGCCAAGAGCAGTCGTTCCTGCGCGCCCCCTTCGGAGTGTTTCTCTTCTTCTTGCATGTGTTGTGGACCCAAGCGGATTCGAACCGCTGACCCCTACATTGCAAATGTAGTGCTCTACCAGCTGAGCTATGGGCCCGCGAAGAACATATTGGATAGTATCACAAAATATTGTTGAAGCAAAAATACACATGCACGCGGCGCATGATAAGTAACCAAGGCGGGAGAATTCAGTCCCGCATCATTCGGTATCCGAGCCAGATGCCGAACATTCCTCCTGCCGCGCTGGTGAAGACTGCGGAGAGCGAAAAGGCTCCGTCACCCCAAAGAAGCGGAACGAACCCGCCGACAGTAGAGCCGACGAAGAGTCCGAGCCAGATCATTTTTGTGTCCATGGTGCAAGAAGTCACTCACTCCGTTTCATTATATACTGGTTTTCATGATGACGATCAAAAAACGCTGTCCGTGGGTTCCGACGGGAGATGCTCTCTATGAGACGTACCACGACGAAGAGTGGGGGGTTCCCGTGCATAACGACAGAAAGATATTTGAATTCCTCGTCCTCGAAAGCGCACAGGCAGGACTCTCGTGGCGGACGGTCCTCCACAAACGCAAGAACTATCGAAAGGCGTTCGCGAACTTCGACCCGAAGAGGGTTGCTAAATTCACCGCGCGAAACATGACGGCATTGCTCAAGAACAAGGGCGTCATCCGCAACCGCCAGAAGATCGCCGCAGCGATTAACAATGCGGCGCGGTTTCTCGAAGCGCAGAAAGAATTCGGCTCTTTTGCTGAATATGCATGGGGTTTCGTCGGGATCAAGCCAATCGTCCACCAGTTGCGGACGAACGCCGATTACCCCGAGACAATACCCGAGGCCGAAGCGTTCGCCGCGGACCTGAAGAAGCGCGGATTCAAGTTCCTCGGCCCGAAGATCATCTATGCGCACATGCAGGCAACGGGTATGGTGAACGACCACGTCATTGACTGCTTCCAACGCAAAAAAGTTGGAGAAAAAATACAAGGTCGGACCTTGAAGAATTAATTCCTAAGGTCCGACCTTGTATTGTAGGCCACTAGTTTGCTATATTGTTTGAGTTCAACTGGGCCCGTAGCCCCTCACCACTTCGTCATGTATTATGTTTATGTCCTGCAAAGCGATGTCGATGGTTCATTATATGTCGGATATAGCAACGATTTGAAAAGGCGTCTGGTGGAACACAACACAGGAGCAAATCGCTCTACCAAACACAAGACCCCTTTTCAGCTCGTATATTATGAAGCATATCGGAATCGAGCTGACGCGAAATTTCGTGAATCACAATTGAAACGCCACGCAAACGGATGGAAAGAGTTACGCAAACGCATTGCCGGCTCGATTCATGACGAAGTGGTGAGGGGCCCGTAGCTCATCTGGTAGAGCGCGTCATTCGCATTGACGAGGCAAGCGGTTCGAGTCCGCTCGGGTCCACAAACAAGTCCGCGAGAGGGGGCATATCTCTTCGGAAATACAAAAACTACGCCCCGATCTCTATCAACAGAACGGCATTCGGCTGAAGAAAGACCGTTTCCGTGTATGTCGTATCCGCGATATTGACGGACTCTTCTGATACCGTCTCGAGCGCGACCTCTTTTTTGTTATTGATAGCGTCAACGGCGCGGAAAAACAGGTCTCGATCCTGTTTCTTTATCGCTTCTTGTTTCACTTTGGCAACTTCTTTGTCTATTGCGCCTCCGACGCCGCACGCCGTGTCGGTCGGTCTTGGCTCCGTGCTCTTGTTGTATCGACAGGAATTCGAATGCTCCGCGTCGATAAGGTATTTCTTCACCGTGTGCTTGCCGGTGGAAAGATTTGAAACCGCAACGCTGACCTCCCTTGGAGTTTTTGAGAAGTTGAGCATTTCACTTTTTTTTGCATCGACATGGGGACTACATTTCTCCAGATCTGTTTTTGCCTTCGGGGAAAGCACCTCACCCTTTCGCATTTCTCCAGCCATTGCCCTCAACTCTTCCATCGAATAACCGTCGGCGACAAGACAAGCTCGTGCAACGGACAGCAAGGAGGCCTCTAAAAACTTCCCCGACGGTACGAAGTTCGCAATAAGGACCCTCGTGTGATTCGCACCACGCGAAGCGACAACTGTGACATAGCCGTCGTCGGGCATGGAGACCCCGACGCGATCGGCGATCTTTCCGTCGGTCTTTCCGGAGAGGAGTGCCAGCGCTCGGAACGAGTTATAAACGGGCTTTATCACAAAATCCTTGGTGAAAATACCAAGTCCCCCCTCCGTAAATTCGGAGTCGGGCGTCACTTCCCCGCCCTGCCAATGTTCAAAAAGATTAAAGAAAACATGTCGTTCTATTCCGGCTCTCTGCATCTCGTCGAGCACCGGAACGACAAAAGCGGCGACCTCTTCGGTGTTGTAGTTGGCGTCAAGTGGCCCCCAACTGTTGATGTCGAAGGCAAGATCTGTATAACCGAATTCCTTGGCCCAAGCGCGTGCTTGCGCCACGTCGTCGTCGTAGGTTTCGGGTACGAGAGAGAAGATATGCCACGTGAGACCGTCAAGCGGCAGATCGTGCTTTCTGCTGTATTCAAGAAAATGGTACACCAGCGGCTTCTCCAGATCTTCTTCGAAATTTTCGCCCAAAAACGCGGCGCTGTTGGGGCCGAATATTTTTGCCTGCGGGTCAACGGATCTTACTGCTTCCACGGTTGCCTTATGCAGATCTAGGTACTCCTTAAGCGGACCTCGGAAGAAGTGGCTGTCCGACTCATCCCAAGTGTGATAGCCGACGGGGATCTTTGCGGTGTCTTGAAAGTAACTTGCAATGCCGCGAATGTACGTGTTCCATCCGGTAAGATCTTTAGGGGGGTTATGACAATTGGTGTCAAGATCGCCCGTTACCGTTCGCAACCATTTTGGTGTACAAAAGGCGGACACCGTGACCTCTCCGCCCGCCCTGTGCCACTCCTTGGCCCACAACGCCATGTTTGACGACGGCAATGTTTTGAGAAAGGCGTCGAGCGAAGGCAGGTCAGCCAACCCGCCGGGATCAAGCCGGCTCGCGAAATCGAGATTCCATCCGACGAATAATTCTCCGGGGAGTTGGTCTTTAAAGAATCGCTCCGCCACAGGTGCTCCCGGCCACTTCATACCCAAGGCGCCGAGACGGAACACATGGGGCATCTCCCCCATCCTCGCATTCGCATCGACTGCGACGTGTAACACGGACGGCGAACGTACAGCGCTCTCTTCCTCAACAACTTCTGCGGGAGCGCGCTCGCTTGGTGTATTATTTCCGACTTGCCCCTTTTTAGCGAAAACAAAAAAAACCAAGCCAATCGAAAGGAGGAGCAGTATCGCCGGTAAGATCTTTTTCTGCATGTTCGTGAGCGCAAAAATAGACCGAGGAAATTTACCGACCGGCGAGCGCAAGGCCAACGACGTGATCGAGAAATTCGGGGAATTCTACACCGCCTGCGCGAAGCGAGCGCGGGAAGAGGACGCTCAAGCCGGGGAGCGTGTTGATCTCGAGGACATAGATCCCCTTCGGCGAAACGACGAAATCCGTGCGCGAATAGTGTCTCGCCCCGATGGCACGGTGTGCCTTAATGGCCATCTCGCGAAGCGCGGTCGATATGTCGGCATCAAACCGCCCCGGGCAGATCATCTCCGATTCTCCTCCGTACTTCGCATCGTAATCGTAGAATGCATTCGCTTCAGGCGGCAGGATCTCGACGGGATGAAGCGCGAAATGATCTCCCTCTCCCTCATCGACGACGCCGACGGTCGCATCCGTTCCTTCGACATACTCCTCGATCAATACGTCGCCGTGCTGACTGGCTTTTTCGATTGCGCCGGCAAGTTCGCTGAATGAGCGCGCAAGCGTAATGCCCACCGAAGACCCCGACGCGAGCGGCTTCACCATGACGGGAAGATGGCCGTGCTGGAAACGCCGGAACGCCGCATCACTCAAATCCTCTTCCGAATTCACGACCTCGCCTAGGGGCGTGCGGAGTCCTGCGACACTGAAGCGTTCTTTTGCAAGTTCTTTATTCATGCCGATCGCCGACGCGAGAACGCCGGAGCCGGTGTACGGTATGCCGAACGATTCGAAAAGCTGTTGTACTTTGCCGTCTTCGCCGAAAGTGCCGTGGAGCGCGTTCCAAACGACGTCGACCTGCTCCGCGAGCGTCCCCAGATCGACGCGTGCGCCATTCATGTACCACTCGCCCCTTGTAGTAAGGAGCACATCCATGGGCGCGTACTTCCCCTGATCAAGGTTCTTGAGCACGTTCTCGCCCGTCTTAAGCGAGATCGCGTATTCGGGCGACGGCCCCCCGCGCACCACTCCGACTCGAATCCTTTGCATATACGAAGTATAACACCAAAACTCGGCAAATTGATGCGGACAAACTTACGGCGTCACATTGAGACCCAAAAGGAGGTCGATGAATACTTTGTCCTCCCACGGCCCCCCGTCGCCAAACCTCGCAACAACAACACCGTGATCCGGCAACACAATAAGCCGTTGATTACCGGCTCCTGCCGCACTATAACCGTGGCCCGGTATGGCAACGCCGGAGTCGGCAGACCCGAGCATTGCACCGGCACTGTCGCTGGTGAGCCAGAAAGTAATCCCGTATCCGGGATGTTTCTCCGATGACGGTTCCGTGAGTTCCTTCAGGAGGTCGGCGCGGATAAGCGGTGTACCGTTAAATGCTCCGCCGTTTCTCATGAACTCTCCGAGCTTTACCCACTCCGTCGCAGTTAAGTACGCCCCCGAAGGCATACCCGGTTCGCCGGGCGTCCTTATCGACCAGCGTCCCACGGAAAGACCGATGGGGTTGAGTACGCGACGTGTAAGGTAGTCGTATGCATCAGCGTACCCGTGCGGCGTCACAACACGCTTCACATACTCACCGAATACCTGGAATGGCGCCGGTCCGTACTGGAACACCCCGCGATTTTTCGACAAGAGCGGGTAGGCGATTGCCTCATCATATGTCGGCACACTCGCAATGACTCCCGGATCGAGGCCACTTGAAAGCGTCAATAGCTGACGAAGTGTCACTTCGGCCTTCGCGGGGTACTCTCCGTCGTTTTGCCATTCACTGATGACACCGGAAACGAACGCGTCGAACGAGGGAACTATTCCGTCATCGATAAGAGCGGCGAGGATGATCCCGCTAAAACTTTTCGTCCCGCTCGCAAGTCGATGCGGCGTCCCCTTTTTAAATCCGTTCTCGGATTCGTGCGCGACGACTCTCCCGTCCTGAAAAATGAGCACCTCTTCGCCCTTGTGCGAGGCGGAGTAGTCAAGAGCGGCTTGTATGTCCGACCGCTGTAACGTCGGAAACGTTGAAGAAGCGAGTGTATCAAACGTTGCGGGTGGGTCGTTGACGCTTTCTACGGTACGTGAACGACCGAGAAGTCTGCTGAGTCCGTCTTTTTGTTGAATCTCTTGCGCGGTGTCGCTTGGCAATACCGAGAAAACTCTGCTGCGGTCGCGCATGACAAAAAGTACTCCCAAGGTTATGAGCAGAATACCCGCGCAGGCAACAACGACGAACCGCATAGATATAAGTATATAGCGAGTCTTGTCTTGCTTCTACGCTCCCTTGGGAAGAGAAATACGCCCTGCCTTTCACTTCGGAAGTCGGCCGCGCAGTTGCCGGTGATACGCCACAGCAAAACGATGCGCTTCGGCATTACCGATAAGTATTCCGTGGCGATAAGACTCCGCCATCTCCCTGTTGCCCAAGATCGCCCGTGGTTTGTGACGTGCATCTTTTACCACCGAGACAACGGTGACTTCTTTGCCGAGTTCCCGAAGCACCGTCTCCGCGCGTCGTTTTTGCGCCACGCCGCCGTCGACCACGAGAAGGTCGGGGCTTGCCCACTCCGCGTGAGCGAAACGCCGCCGAAGGACTTCCTCGAGGTGCAGAAGGTCGTCGTTCTTCTCAACCTCGGTACGGATCTTGAATTTGCGATACAAAGAAGGGTTCGGCCGCCCGTCGCAAACGACCGTCATAACGCCGACCGTGAATTTGCCGGAGATATGCGCGACATCGTACGCTTCGATGCGAAAAGGCTTGCGACGCATCGTTGCGCTCTTGCGTGACGCCACACGCACTTCTTCACTCACGAGCGAAACATCCTTGATATGCCGGAGAGCAAAAATGGCCCTTTTGCATTCTCCCGCGGCTTCAAAGGCGAATTGTTTGGCGTGTTCATGCATAAGGCGTGTAAGGTGCCTTAGGAGCGTCACTTTTTTACCACCCCAAAAAAGCGCGATCTCGCGAACACGTTCGGCGTACTCTTTCTGACTGATCTCTCCGGTGCATACTCCCGGGCACAACCCGATCTGGCGATTGAAACAGGGCTTGCCTTGTGCGGGTGAACACGTATCACGAAACGGAAATATCTTTCGCACGATCTTGAGCGCATCTTTCAAATTCGTTCCGCCGGTAAATGGCCCGAATGCATATTTATAGGAGGCGCTTTCGCTCCTGTCGAGAAACATCGTGCGTTCGCGAAGCTGGAGAATGCGCGGGTACTCTTCCTTGGTGACGACGACATAATTCCAACTCTTGTCGTCTTTTTCCTTCGTATTGTAGGTCGGCTGATGCTTCTTGATGAGCGACGCCTCCAGAATGACCGCCTCAAGCACAGAGTCCGTCTTTTTGTGGCGCACACGCTTCGCAAGCGTGACCATATCGACGATATGTTTCCCGCGCGTATGCAAAAGGTCGTTTGCAAAGTAACTGCGTACCCGTTCACGTAGTGACGTCGCTTTGCCGATGTAGAGTATCTCGTTGTGCGCACCCAAGAACTCGTATACGCCGGGTAGGTCGGGCAATTTGACCTTTCTTAAGTCCTGTGCCAGCATGATGTCGGTATAGTATCATGAAAATCTTCGAGACGAAGGGCGGACACGATGAGTGAACTTGTGCATTTTGTCATCGCGACTTATCTTGTGGTAATCTTTTTCATCCTGACTGCTCTCCACTCCCAATCGCCGATCAGAAACTCCGACTGGAGCGACTTCTACGACTGCATGCTGCTTTTGGGGACAGCCGGCTCACTGGTGTATGCAGGGGGCGCACTGGTCGCGAGCGTGATCGAGCGCGGCTGGTGGTAGCGGTCGAAACTGACTACGGGAGCATACGATGGGCGATATCGTAACCTTTCCGGAGCGCGGACCGTTCACGGAAGAGATCGTTCGACAGTTCGTCAAAAGACTTGTCGACCAGAAACGTCTTGAGCTGATCGAGCACGGCACCGCGAAGCAACGTATCGAAGATACGCTCGCCGCGTTCTTTCACTTTTTGAGACAAAAGGGTGTCGCTTATCCGCCTGACGGCAATGAAGCAAAAAGGTTTGCGCCGGCGCTTTCGGTGTGGAACTGGGAGTACGAAACAAGGCAAACGCTCCTCAACGAATGGCATCGCAAGCCTCCGCCGGGCGTAAAAATGATCGCCCGCCGCACGTTGGCTATACTTGCCGAAAAAGGATTCGTCTTTGAACGAAAGCCTGAAGCGGCGGCGGGGAACGACAATGTAGTATCGCTTTTCAAACGGCCGCAATGACGGCCGTTTTTTATTTCTCAAAACTAAACATACAAGGTCGGACCTTAAGAACTGATGCTCAAGGTCCGACCTTGTACGCCAGAGAATTTACCGTGGTCTTAATTTGACATAATAATAAAAATAGCGTACTATTTATCTAGTATCACCGTAGCGAATCAAAAGCGACAGGAGGGCCAATGGGCAACATCGTACAACTGCATCCGGAAACACGCATGAAAGACCACCTGGTCACAGAATTCATCGACCAGATGCGCCGCGACAAAGACCTCAACTACCTCGAGATTGGCGCCGCTCGCGAACGCATCGAAAAGACGCTGAATCGGCTCTTTTTCTTTTTGATACGCAGGCGCCCCGAAGTCGAGAAGGTCGGTTACCAACTGAAGACGATGACTCACCTCCTCGAATGCGAATGGGTACATCTCCCGATACCGTCGGCGAAGGAGATCGCCGAGAAGGCGATCCCGATGCTCCTCGGAAGCACGGCGCACCGAAAACGCGAAGGGGGCGAGGCTGCCGAAGCACTGCCGCAGAACGTCGTCGCATTCTTTCCGAGGGAACGACGCGCCACACCGTCCCATCGAACGTAATAACCCGCATCCGCCCGTCTCGGGCGGATGCTATTTTTTCAGTACATGATAATTGTTGTTCTGCTTTTTCCAAAAAAGCAGAAGGTCGGACCTTGGGAATTAATCTCGGAAATACGAGGTCGAACCTTAGGAATTGATACTCGAGGTTCGACCTCGTATTTCCGGATCACATCTTGTCCTTTTCTTACCGCCTCAACGAACGCTTCAAGTATTTTCCCGTATATGACTTGGCGTTGTTCGCGACCTCTTCGGGAGTACCTTTCGCGACAACCTGTCCCCCGCCCGAGCCGCCGTCCGGACCGATATCGATGACATAGTCGGCCGATTTGATGACATCAAGATTGTGCTCGATCATGAGGACCGTGTTCCCCTTCTCGACAAGCGTCTGAAGGATCTCAATCAGCTTCCTCACATCCTCGTAATGCAGTCCGATGGTGGGCTCGTCCAAAAGATACATCGTGCGCTGTTGGAAAGGGCGATAAAGCTCCGAGGCGATCTTCACGCGCTGTGCCTCCCCGCCGGAGAGGGTCGTCGCCGACTGGCCGAGTTCGAGATAGCCAAGACCAACGTCATTCATTGATCGAAGGCGGTCTTCGATCGCCGGTATATCCTTGAAGAACTCGCACGCCTCCTCGATCGTCATCTTTAAAACGTCGTAGATGCTCTTCTTCTTCCATTTGACCTCAAGCGTCTCTTTCTGAAAGCGTTTCCCTTGGCAAACGTCACAGAGCACGTAGACCGTTGGGAGAAAGTGCATCTCGACCGCGATCATGCCGTTGCCTTCGCAGGCTTCACAGCGCCCGCCTTTCACGTTGAAGGAGAAACGCGACGAGCGCCAACCGCGCACGCGTGCTTCTTCGGTCTCGGCAAAGATGTCGCGGATAAAGGTCCACGCACCGGTGTAGGTCGCAGGATTTGAGCGCGGCGTTCTGCCGATCGGCGACTGGTCGATCAAAATGGTCCGGTGCAGATACTCCGTGCCGGAAAATACGGAACAGTTGTAGGTCTCGGGCGAACGGTAACGACGGTCGAAGCGGGCCTGCAGATTCTTGTAGACGAGCTCGTAGAGAAAAGTGGACTTGCCGGAGCCGGAAACGCCGGTGACGACGACGAGCCGCCCGAGCGGAATGTCCACGTTCATGTTGTTGATATTGAAACATTTGCCTCCGCGCAACTGGAGAGCGCCTTTGTCCTTCACGCGCCGCTTTTCCGGTATGGGGATCTCCTTGTCTCTGCGCAGATAATCGAGGGTGAGCGACTTTTTCTTCTTGTCGAGCAGAAGCTCGTCAAGGTAACCCGCCACGACGACGTGTCCCCCGTGTACGCCCGCGCCCGGCCCGATATCGACGAGGTAATCCGCCGCAAAGATCGTGTCCTCGTCGTGCTCGACGACGATGATCGTGTTGCCGATATCGCAAAGGTCGCGCAGGGTCTTGATGAGGCGGTCGTTGTCCTTCTGATGGAGGCCGATAGTCGGCTCGTCGAGCACATAGAGAGCCCCGACCAGACGCGAACCGAGCTGGGAAGCGAGGCGAATGCGCTGTGCTTCCCCGCCGGAGAGCGTATTGGCGCGCCGTCCGAGCGTGAGGTAGCCGATGCCGACGTCGAGCATGAACTTGAGGCGGTTTTCGATCTCTTTGATGACCACCTTGGCGATCTCCCGTTCCGTGGGGGTGAGCGCGAGTTCGTCGAAGAACTTTGCCGCAGTCTCGATCGACATATCCGTGATCTCAACAATATTTTTGCCGCGCCCCGAACCCGAGAGTACAAGGTCCGACCTTGCCTGCCCGTCCGAAGTCAGACGCAGGCGGGGGGATTGGTTCTTAAGGTCGGTCCTTGTACTCTTGACGACCCTTTGCTTTTGGTCACCAATCGTTACATGAAGCGCTTCTTCTCGCAGACGTTTGCCGCCGCATGACTCGCACGGTTCGTCGCCGAAGAGATGCTTCGTGCCCAAGCCGTTACAAGTCGGACACGCCCCGTACGGCGAGTTGAAAGAAAAGAGGCGCGGCTCGACCTCGGGATAGGAAAAACCGTCGTCGGGGCAGGCGAATTTCGCCGACATGAGTGTGTCCTCGCCGCCTCCCTCCGGAGACGGGTCGCCGATCACAACACGCACAAGGCCCTCCGTTTCGTTGAGCGCTCGCTCTAAAGCCTCCGCTAGTCGCTCGCGGACTCCGGAACGCAAAGTGGCGTTGGGTGCTTCGTCGTTTTGCAACTCCCGAGGTGCAGGTACGGAACGGAATTCCGAAACGAACAACTCGTCGACGAGAATATCAATGTCGTGTTTCTTCGTCTTCGTGAGCTCGATGCGTTCGCGGAGATTCTTTTGTTTGCCGTCGATACGTGCTTTCGTGTATCCCTTGCTCAAATAATCGTAAAGGAGTTGGTAGTACTCCCCCTTCCTGCCACGGACGATCGGGGCGTAGATGGCGACCTTGAGCGTCGAGTACGGCACGCCCAAGACCTCGTCCTTGGGGCCGTGTTTGCCGATGTCGTCCACGCGCTCGAACACGAAGTTCATGATCTCTTCGTTCGTAAGCCGCTTGATGGGTTTCCCGCAGACAAGACAGTGCGGCGTACCGATGCGCGCGAAGAGGACGCGTAGATAGTCGTAGATCTCGGTGATCGTTGCCACCGTCGAACGCGGATTCGACGAATGCGACTTCTGGTCGATGGAGATGGCCGGAGAGAGCCCGACGATCTCGTCCACATCCGGCTTCTGCATCTGGTGGAGGAACTGACGTGCGTAGGCGGAGAGCGACTCGACATAGCGCCGTTGCCCCTCGGCAAAAATCGTGTCGAAGGCGAGCGACGATTTTCCCGACCCCGAAAGGCCGGTGAAGACGATCATCTTGTTGCGCGGCATCTCGACAGTTATGTTTTTTAAATTGTGAGTCCGCGCGCCCTTCACGATGATAGTCTCCTGCGGACCGGGATTGCGTTTGCGTTTTGCCATAAACAGCCGATGGTAACACGTTTTTCACAAAAAAGAAAGTCCCCGCCGCGTGGCGAGGACTTGGGATGTGCGTGATTTCAGTACCAACCAGCGGCTGGAGGGTGGGCGAAGTCGTCGTAAATACTTCGGATTACAACCCACAGGGCGTAGGCGCAAAATGCGTACCATCCGAACACTAGACAGGCGACCCCGAAGGTGATTCCAAAGCGGAATTTTCTCGTATACCCCGCCGCGAACTCCGGTGGATTGATCCGACGGTCTACGAGAAACGTCAGACCGGTGAGGATAGAGGCGATTCCCAAAATGATGCCGATGGTCGCAAGTATCGGTGGAACATGCGGCCACGCTTTTAGGACAGCAAAAAACGGGATGACATCGTTAACGAAATCCATTTTGTTCCCTTTCCTTGGGTTGGCCCCAAAGTGAGTTACGGTAACCTAGAAGCATGGTACAGTGCTTAACGTCATTTGTCAATGACAGAAACTTTCTGCGATGCGCCCCTGCAAGAAAAAAGAGGATTAATATTCTTGTTTTTTAAAGCCTCGGGTATATAGTTCGGGAAGAAGAACGCTGTGACGGAGGGCTCTCCCATGGCAGGCGAAAAAGGTTTTTTCCGTCCCGGAGACATCCACCTCGACTACGAAAAAGAGTTGGGTGACCCGGGACAATACCCCTACGGACGGGGGCTCTACGAAGGCATGTACCGCGTGCGCAAACCGACGATCCGCCAGTTCGCGGGTTACGGTCTCGCGCCGGACACGAATCGTCGCTTCAAGATGCTCCTTGCGCAAGGTGCGACGGGACTCTCGACGGCATTCGACCTTCCCACTCTGATGGGCCGCGATTCCGACGATGTGCTCTCGCGCGGACAGGTCGGCTGGGATGGCGTCGCGATCGACACCATCGACGACATGCGCGACCTCTTCCTCGACATTCCGCTTGAGCAAGTGACCGTCTCGATGACGATCAACGCGCCCGCTGCTCCCATGCTTGCGATGTACATCGCGCTCGCAGAAGAACGCGGTATCGCGCCGGCGCTTTTGGGCGGCACGCTTCAAGCGGACATCCTCAAGGAATACGCGGCGCAAAAGGAGTGGCGCTTCCCCGTCGAACACGGCGTCGAACTGCTCATTGATATCCTCGAACATACGAGCACACACATGCCGCTCTGGCATCCCGTCTCAATCAGTGGATACCACATTCGCGAAGCGGGAGCGACCGCCGTCGAAGAAGTGGCTTACACGCTCTCCGACGCAATGGTCTACGTGAAACGGGCGCTCTTGCGGGGCGTCCCACTCGAGCAATTCGCTCCGCGACTCTCGTTCTTCTTCGACGCACACAACAACTTCTTCGAAGAGATAGCGAAACTGCGTGCGGCGCGGATACTCTGGGCGCGTATCATGCAAAAGCACTTCGGCGCACCGGCTGGTTCGCATTCGGACTGGTGCAGGATGCACGTCCAAACCGCCGGTTGCACACTCACACGCGACGAACCGATGAACAACATCATGCGGGTCGCCTATCAGGCGCTCGCCGCAATGTTGGGCGGTGCGCAAAGCATCCACACGAATTCGTATGACGAAGTGCTCTGTACGCCGACGGAAGAAGCCGTGCGGATCGCCATTCGCACACAGCAGATCCTTCAAGAAGAGACTGGGATATGCGAATTCCCCGATCCCTTGGGCGGTTCGTACCTCGTCGAGCAACTCACAAAGAAGATCGTCGACGAAGCGGGTGCCGAGATCGAACGCATCGAAAAGATGGGCGGAATGGTCGCGGCGATCCTCCAAGGCTATCCCCAAGGAAAGATCCGCTCCTCCGCACTTCTTTACGAAGAAGCGATTGAGGGAAAGGTGCTGAAGCGGGTCGGCGAGAATATCTTCAAAGCCGAAAACGCCTCCGCGGAACCGAAGAACATCATCGCGGAATTTGCGGAACGGCAGGGATTCGAAGAGCGTCAGCTCGCGCGCCTTGCAAAGGTGCGTAGCGAACGCAACGAATCTGCCGTCGCCGAAGCGTTGGTGAATGTCGGACGCGATGCGATTCTCCGGACATACGGCGGGCGGGTCAACATGCTCCCCTCCCTTATCCGTGCGGCAAAAGCGCGGGCAACGATAGGAGAAATGATGAACGCGATCGAGGGTGCCTGGGGCACTTATCAGGAACGTGAAATATGGAGTCCACGAGCCAAGGATCCGCTCTCGGGCGAGATGGCGGCGAAATACCGCCTCCCGTATCCCCTGCGCATCCTTCTCCTCAAAGGCGGACTCGACGGCCACGATCGTCCGATCTACACCTTGGCCGAGCTCTTCAAGAATCTCGGTGCGGAGGTCATCCTTCCGGGACTGCACTGTTCCCCCAAAGAGACCGCCGAACGGGCGCTCGAAGAAGACGTCGACGTGGTCGGCGTCTCGACCCACATCGGCTCTCCGCTCACGATCATGAAGAACGTGAAGGACGAGCTCGCGGCGGCCGGCGCGCCCGATGTCCTTCTCTTGGGCGGCGGGATTATTCGTGAACATGAGCGCGAGGCGCTTCGCATGATTGGAGTCAAACACTTCTTCACCGTCGGCACACCGCACGAAGAGATCGCAAAGGTCCTTTTTGCGGAAGCCGAACTGTGCGCCAAAGGTCTCAGGCGGGATGCGAGTTTTCTTTCCGAACGGTACCACCTTGCACGACTGCTCACGCTCGTCTCATCCCAACCGAACAGTGTCATGAGCCTTGAACTCCCGAAACGTCGGGCACATGTCGTCGGTGTCACCGGCTCGACCGCCATCGGCAAGTCCACGCTCATCGACAAGATGATCACGGAGATCCGCAAAAGCGGTCGCACCGTCGTCGTGCTTGCGATCGACCCCTCGGAAGAGGAGTCGGGCGGAGCGATATTGGGCGACGTGATACGCATGCGCCGTCATTACACCGATACGGGAGTGTTTCTCCGCAGTTTCGGTTCGCGTGGCGCTTCCGGCTCCGTCACCCGTTATTTGAAGGAAGCGGTCGATGTCGCGGCACGGTTCGCCGATGTGGTCATCGTCGAAACCGTCGGAGCAGGGCAAGCCGACACGATGTTGAAGTCGGCAGTCGACACCTTCGTCTCACTTCCCGATTCTCGGGGAGACATGGTGAACCTGCTCAAGTCCGGCCACCACAGGCACGCCGACGTTCTCGTCGTCAACCTGCGCAGCGGTTCGACGGACGAAGCGAACTTCGTCGAACTCGTGAAGAACTTCAGCGAAGAGAAGAACGGTTGGAAGCCGCCCGTCTTCGCAGTGAATGCGGGAACGGGGATGGGTGTCGACGTGCTTGTCCGAGAGGGGCTCTACGCCCACGAGGAATTTCTGAAACATCGTGCATCGGAAGCCAAGCCGGCGACCTGATGCACACCATGACCGGCCCCTAGGGGCTGGTTTTTCATTCGCCGCATACAAGGTGGAACCTTGAGCATCTATTCCTAAGGTTCCACCTTGTATGTGGACGGACATCTTGTATGCCGCAACTCAATACCCACGGAGGATCTTTAATTCTGCCTGCAATTTTGCGATCAGGGTGAGCAGTTGTTGGATCTTTATGGCGCGCTGTTCCGCTTCGGTGTAGAACGGCTGATAGTCGTTGGGATCATACGTGCCTAGGTCGTCGTTCAGTTTTCTCCGCGTCGCCAAATCGACGAGTCCGGTCTGTGCGATCCCCTTCTTCGCCTGATAACTCACGACCGCGTCACGCGTGATCGGGCCGTAGTATCCGGTGATGTACGGATAGGTAAAATGCCCGAACGTCTTCAGTGTTAATTGCAGTTGGCGCACTTCGTTCGATTCCGACTCGAGCGCGAGTTCTTTGGTGAAAATATAGCGCATCGAGACGACCTGTTCGCGGTCGAGCGCGTCGACGGCATTGGTGGAAGCGACGGTCGATGACACACCCTTCCCGCCCGACGCCGCCGAAAGACTGGGGAAAGGATTGACCACCGCGTGGTTGGGATCGCGCATCTCGAAATGCAAGTGCGGGACGGTATACTCGGCATTCCCGCTGTCGCCGACCCAGCCGATGAGTTGTCCTTTGGACACCGTCGCGCCGCGATTGACGCCGGCAACATACGCATTGGCTTCGCCCCCGCGTCCGTCGTCGGTACCGGGCGTGTCGTTATTGATGTGGAGATAACTGTAGGTATATCCGTCACTGTCCTGTATCGAGATCTCATAGCCCCAAGACGCCTCCGGCCTCGCGACGTAGTTGACGACGCCGTCGACGACCGCGATGAGTGGTGTCATCTTCGCCGCGATGATGTCGTTCCCCAAGTGGAGGCGTGTACCTCCACCGCGCGGTTCATGAAAATCGTCGCGGAAGGTATACGTACCGTCGACGGGAAATGCTATCGGGCGGACAACCTGCGCCGACGCGAGCGGTGCGGTAAGTAAGAACAGGGCGACGAACAGTGAGCGTGTGACGATTTTCATTAGCACATTATACCCCGTGCGGGTTTTTCCACCCACCAAAATATAAGGCGGGTGTATAAGATGGAACCTGAATCCGCCTGAAACGAAGTACGAGGTGGAACCTTAGGCATCAATTCTTAAGGTTCCACCTCGTACTTCTGTTATTAAAGAACCCCGCCGTGAAAGCGGGGTCTGACTCACTGAAGCGTTCCGTGGGCGGGAAAGAAGATCTCGGGACTTTCCTTGGTGATGGTCGCATAAACGCGCATGCCGACGATCGCTTTGGCGACTTCCTGTGCGGCAACGACACGCGCCGGCTCCGAAAGTTCGTCCCAATACGAAACAAAGGCATTGAGCATAGCATTCGTATGAAGACGCGCATCAGGGGGAAGCGCGGCGATGAGTTCGTTGAATCGCCCTTCCCAGCGCTTGGGGTCGGTGAGCACACGCACCTTCGGGTGATCGGGACACGCTTCGAACAACGCGCCCGCCTCCCGCATGAATTGCTCGCGCATCACGCTCTGTACCAACGCCGTCGCCTCGTGTTCGGGAAGAGGCGTCGGAACGATCTTTCTGTCACCCATCATGGGTCCTTTTGGGGAATAGCGTCTCTCCTCATCATCGTTCCCGACGTGAAACTGTCAAGCGCGACACCTCTCACGATCTTCCGCCGTAGACTTCCGCGTACTTCTCGCAGATCTCTTTCATGAGACCGGGGTGGCCCATGATCATGCCGGTGATCATTTGGACCAAGTCCGCCCCCGCTCTGAATTTCTCCATCGCATCCTCCGGCGTAAGTATCCCGCCGACGCCAATGATAGTGAAGCGTTTGCCGTACGCCAAGCGCGTCCTTCGGATGAGTTCATTCGAGAGCTTGAAGCAGGGTTTGCCGGAAAGTCCTCCGCGGAACTCCTTCGGCGCATCTTCCGGATGATCAAGGTCCGCATAATTCTTGTTCAAGTTCCCGATGATGACGCCCTCCACGCCGTGTTTGTCCGCGGTGTCGAGGAGTTTCGCGAAGTCCTCCCACGGTGCGTTAATGGGCATCTTGATATAGACGGGTTTCAACCACTCACTCTTCGCCAACTCGGCCATGAGGCGCGGAAAAAGCTTCGGGTCGGCGAAGGTCTCGCCGCCGAACGAGTTCGGGCAGGAAATATTGACGGTGTAATAGTCCCCCATTCCTGACTCGTTCAGCTTCCTGAACGCCTCCGCATAGTCTTCGATCCCCGCCTCGACGGTCGCGTTCACCTCCTTCGTGTTCGTGCGTGCGATCGAGATGCCAAGGACGTAGCTTGGGGTTCTCGGGGTCCGGCGCAGGCGTCCGATGAGCGCATCGACACCGTCGTTACGCAATCCTTTATAGACGATGAGGCTCTTGTTGCGGATGAGGCGGGTCAGGCGCGGCGGGAGATTTCCCTCGCATGGTCGCGCGGTGACCGATCCTATCTCCTCGCCGCCGAAGGACATGTGACGGAGGATGCGCGTCAATCGCCCATTGTTGTCGAAACCGGCGGAAAGAAGGACGGGGGTGCGGTAGGTGATGCCGTCGACCGTCTTGGAGATATCTTTTCCACGATATTCATACAGTGCGGATACCAACGCACGGAGCGGGGCGTACTTCCCCGCGAACTCGCCGATGACGACGAACAGGTCGTGCATGGTCTCCGGGTTACACTTAAAGAGGACGGGTTGTAGCACGCGGCGATACAGGGTCTTCATAACGCGAGACGTGAGAGACATACGAATCTTCGTTGTCGAATAATCGGGCTCAAGGGCCTCAACTGGAGTCTGAACTATTGGGTGACTTCGTGAAAAAGCGCGATAGCCCTCGCTCGCCGGAATCCTCCGGTGGACGACACTTTTGTCACGTGGTTACCCTTACACGATACGCCACCACCAAGGAGATTGACAAGTACGAACGCCGTGAGAACATGACGAGAGACTTTTGCAAGGTGGGCATACGATGGTGGAATGCGAACTTTCCGAGTTCGAGCAGGTGCGAGCGCGCAAGCTCGGACAGGAACTGACGAACCGGCTCTCGCAGTTCTGCGAACGAGAATTCTCCGACCAAGAGATAGAAGAGATACGCCGTCTCCGCAGTGACCTCGAACAGATGGGATTTCAGGTGCAGTGGAGCGCGGGATTCGACATGGGGACAGGAAAGGGCGCCGCCGAGGTCAAACTCTGGCTCCCCGACCCCACCGCACCGGAGACCGTGAGCGAGGACGAAAAGAACGACGAACCGCAGACCTGATCTGCGGTTTTTCCTTCCGCGGGAGGATTCACGTACGAACTCCGCCCTGCTATACTGCGCTTCATATGGAAATACCCTTTTGGAGCGTTGTGACGCTCATCACCGAACTTGGCGTCACGGCAGCGGTCGTCTATATCATCCGGAAAGCATACACGACGGGAACCTTTCTGCGTCGCCTTGCGTTCGGAGTTCTTGCGTACGAGGTCGTCGTCAACATCTCCTACATGTCCTACCGTGCGCTCGAGCATCTACCCGAGCATGCAGACAAGGCACATGAACCGTTCGAGCTCGCGCTCGCGATATTCCACGGAACATTCTCGCTCGTCATGTTCCTCGCCCTCATCCTCTTCTTCGTCATCGCGGCCAAGCGTTATGCCGCCGGTGAGAATTATTTCAGCGCGCATCCGAAACTCACCGTCTCGTTCCTCGTCGCGTGGAGCATTTCCATCCTCTCCGGCGCCCTCTTCTTCGTCCTCCTCTATCTACTCTAATTCCACGCAAGGTTCCGTCTTGTACTCTGGCGCACTTGGCGCGGTGAGGAATGAGGTGTTACACTCACCGACAGATGACAGACGGGAGATCCTTCCATGGAACTCTGTTTCGTTACCACGAACAAGGGAAAGGTCGCGTCGCTTCGGCGCACGTGTGAACCCTTTGGCATAACAATCGTCCACGTTCCGCTCGAATTACCTGAGCCGCAAGTGTCGGACCTGCGGGTGATCACCGAGCACAAGGCGCATGCCGCCTACCGAGAGGTCGGGGCGCCCCTCATCGTTCAAGACAGCGGATTCTTTCTTGACGCATGGCGAGGCTTCCCCGGACCTTTTGTGAAGTTCACACTCGACACGCTCGGGATCGACGGGTATCTCGCTTTGGTCGCCGGACGTTCGCGCAAGTGCGAATTTCGCGAATGTCTCGCGTTCACCGACGGCGCGGCGCTCTTGTTCTTCGAGAGCACCATTCCCGGGTCTCTTGCCCACAAGCGGGAGGGGGTGAAACATCCGGACGCATGGAGCGAGTTGTGGGAGATCTTCATCCCCGAAGGATTCGTGAAGACCATTGCGGACATGACGCTTGAAGAACGCGCGGAGTGGCGCGCCCGCCGAGGTGATAACTCCGCCTCTCTCTTCGCACGTTGGTACGCCAAGCGCACCTAGCAACAGCCCCGAACGGGGCTTTTTTGTCGCACGAACAAAAAAACCGCTCGAAGGAGGTCTTCCCTGGGTGGTCAGGCGTTTCGGCTGTCGTCAGATGTTTTTGAGCAGCAGGGCGATAGCTTGCTCGGGTGGGAGCTTCGCCGCAGCATTCATGACGGCGGCATGGTTTTCCTGTGCCTGCCTCAACTCTCGCTCAAACTTCCACTTGGTGCTGAAGGCGGCGCGCATCTGAACGACAAACCCGATAACGGAAACGGCGATGCCGCAAATGACTGCGACTTCCCGTGAAGCATCGAGGGCGATCATGGCAGGGACCACAAGGGCGCCGGCGATGACGATAATCGTACCGATAGTAAATGCTTTCATTCCGATACCTCCACAAAAATGTTGCGATTCATTCCCTAGAACACTTTAACACATATATACAAGTTGGTCAAATTACCCTTGTGCTTTCCACCGCCTTCAGTTAAAGTGTCTTTCTCCTTCTTTTGCAAAAGGAGGATACATGATGACTAAACAGAAGAGCAAGTGGAAGGGATTCGAACATCCATCCTATCGCATCGTCGACATCGGGCGCACCGCGTCGTTCCTCATTCCCATCACCAAGATCCACCTCCCCTCGAAAGAGAAGGGCAAGACGATCGAGGCGTCGCTTCACAAGTTCCTCCGGAGTACCTTCGGCGGATTCCACGTGAACTCCACCCCGTCGACCGGCGTCTGGGTCAATGCGAAAAAGCAGGTCGTCTTCGACAACTGTATGGTGTATTCCGTTTCATTTCCCGGCAAAAAGCGCATTCCCCTGCTCCTCGTCTTCCTCGCCGACTTGGCGCGACAGATGAACGAAGAATGTCTCCTTATCTCCGCCGGCCAGTACGACGGACTTCTCTACCCCACCCCGTAACTACGGGGCGGTTCTTTATTTTCTAAACTATTCGCCCGAGAATAAGAGAATAATGAAAGCGCGCTCGCCGAGACTTCCACCGTTCCTCCATCAATCGTCTGACACGCTATTTTCTTCTCCACCCAAAAAGTCTATCGGGTTAGAGACAAGATGTTTCCCGTGTTAAGCGTGAGTTGCCATTTTCAATTACCCGACTTGCTTCACCCAATCATCCAAGTACATTTTTATTCTGTTTATATCCCTTTCCGAAAGCACATTATTGTGTGCAATCGCGTTTCTAGACTGCTCTAGGTCGCCAATTCTAGTACGAACCCAGTCTTGTGACGGGAAAAGGTCTTGAAAATGCTCCCATTGGCTACAAATAATATCGGCCATGTCGCCAAAGTCCATGTATGAGATTTCATCTAACGCACGTGGGGCGTGCCACTTATTTTTTGAGTCTTTGTTTTTTCGTGTTTTAACCTTTTCTCTGATTTTACTCGCAACAGATTTTTTCCACCACTCTGTGCCAACTCTTTCCTTAAGTCTTTCCTTTATTAAATCTCTTGCAGAATTTTCAAAACAATAAAAAGCCATGTAAACACCTGCCATTTTGATTCCGTTTAGGCGAATGGCGGGGCTAAAATCCTCTAAGGATATAGAAACTGTGTCTTTATGTGGCTCATTAAAAGATGCTGTTTTCTTCTTCCTTCCAAAAATTTAATGCAACAGCTCTCGTAATGCTTCTTTGGGATTCCTCCACCCCAGGGTCTTTCTTGGCCGCCCATTCAATGATCGCTCGGCCTTCTTAATCTCACGTCTC
>Ga0209541_10003250_pt1 | contig 30057 bp, 39 predicted proteins | sample RifCSPlowO2_01_FD_184027 | JGI IMG/M metagenome (GOLD analysis project Ga0209541, IMG submission 184027) | Groundwater microbial communities from Rifle, Colorado - Rifle CSP2_plank lowO2_0.1 (SPAdes) (version 2) | ecosystem: Environmental > Aquatic > Deep subsurface > Groundwater | place... | reverse complement strand
AGGCGATGTTGAAAAACTGTAAGGTTGAAAAAGTTTTTGTAACCGCTTTCCCTAATTTTACCGAGTTTAGAAAGCATACGTCGGAAATAGCTTGGGAAACGGAGGTTTGGCTCGCCGATATTCCCGATCACATGATTCACTACAACGGCGATAATTTTTTCGGGCCAAGATAATATGGGGCTACCTTACTTAAAAGTTCAACCGGAAGAAGCAATACAGACACTGGACGAATGTATTGTTCGTGGTTACCAAATCAAAGATCAAATCACCCAAGCATATTATTCGGACAAAACACAAGCTGAACAAAAAATTCCTGAATGGCAAAAAATGGCTAATGACTGGGCTAACGACACAATAAAAAAACTAGGAGAGGTTTTTGTATCTCAAAAAGAATTATACAACTTTCGTGATGCAGAGCCGCCTTTCGGCGCAACGAGCGAAAATGTCCATTACGTTGGGATAGTAAGTCGCTTAAAAGCAAGAGTAGACAAACTAAATGAGTACGACTCTTACATCCACAATCAATTCAATGTAAAGGTGGAAGTAGTTGGGAGAGACAAAATCGTTCAGGTTGGAGACAGCGCAAAAGTTGAGATCAAAAACTAGCTACGCTTATGGAAATTATCGGTAGAGACAAAATCACACAATCAGGAGATAAGCCGGTTGTTAAAATTGACAATCGGCAATCACGGGACGCCTACCATTGGTATCAAACTTGGTGGGGCAAATCGATTTTGGGACTCTTGGTAGCAATTGTGGCAGGAGCTATACTATATTTTGTCGGTTGGAATTGACCTAATCCCAATTTGAGGCCCCGCCGCCCGAAAATTAATATTTGGTGAGGAAATCTCACGAAGCTAGAAAGAAATCAAAAGAACTTCTAGAAGAAGCAAAAAGAAAAGTTGAGGAAATGATCGAGAAAGGCAATACCGAATCATGAGCAACACTATTACTTGTCCCCATTGTAAAAAATTGGTTGAGATTTCAGAAGCTTTAAGACACGAGTTTGAAGCTAGCAATAAGGAAGAGTTAGAGAAGGCAAAAAAGGAAGCAGTTGAGATTGCTACGCAAAAAGTAGCCGAAAAGGCTGAATTTAAACTCAAAGATTCTAAGAACGAAAACGAAGAGCTAAAAAGTCAAAACAAGGGTTTACGCAATCAGCTTTTAGAACTAAATAAAACAGTTAGAGCGCTAAACGAAAAACTTGAGAAAACTGATCTGGAGATTCAAAAAAAGGTTAGTGAGGAACTTAAGCAGGCAAAAGAAGAAATCTATAAGGATGAAAAAGAGAAATCGCAAATACAAATTGATGAGTTAAGGAAACAATTGGAAGATACAAAAAAGGCACTGACAGAAGCACAGAGGAAAGCCCAGCAGTCGTCTCAACAACTTCAGGGTGAAGTTTTAGAGCTTAACCTAGAAGAATTATTGATTGATTCGTTTCCACATGATTCTATTGAGCCGATAGGCAAGGGAGTTAAGGGCGCTGATGTTCGGCAGACAGTAAAAAGTCCGAAAGGTTATCCGTGCGGGGTGATACTTTGGGAGTCTAAAAGAACAAAAGGTTGGACAGATTCATGGATAAGTAAGCTTAAAGGTGATTTACGGGCCGAGAAAGCAAACATTCCTGTTATTGTGAGTGAGAGCTTACCCCAAAATATAAAAGGTATGGGTTTAAGAGATGGTGTGTGGGTAGTAAGTTTTTCGTTAATTTTGCCTCTCGCGAGTCTTCTTAGGAAGAATCTTCTTGATATTGGATATCAAAAAGCCGTTTCTTTAGATCGTGGAAGTAAAGCAGATAGTTTATATGAGTATATCACTGGTCATGAATTTCGCCAGCAAGTTGAAGCAATGCTGGAAGTTTATAAGGAAATGGGGGATCAAGTGAATAAGGAAAGGGTTGCGTTTGAGAAGAGTTGGGCAGCTAGGGAAGCACAAGTTAAACGTCTTTTTCTTTCAACTGCAAACATTTATGGGAGCATGCAGGGCAAGGTGGGTTTTTCTTCTCTGCCCCAAATCAGGGATTTGGAACTGCTGGAACTTGAAAGCGGTGAGGATGATAAAGAAAAAGCGGAAAATTCTTAAATGAATGCTCAGGATTTAGCATTAAATATTGCCGTCAACTTGGGAAGACTCTGCAGATAGGTTGCAAATGGAAAAACGGCGCGAGTCAGTCAGTTTTTGATTGAAACAGAAGATTTTTTAGATCAGCTTGGTAAAGCCAAGAAAAGCAAGAGATTCGAAAAAACGTTTAGATTGTTCAATAAAAGCTTTGAAAATTTAAAGAAAAGAAAGCTGGACGATGATTGGGCAGAGGACGTTTTAACTTGGGCAAATATTTTAACTCACAGAGCTAAATTAGCGTAACTTTTGTTAAACTCTCACTATGAATCTATCGGTCGGGATAGTTGGATTGCCGAATAATGGGAAGAGCGCACTTTTAATGTACTTTTGAAAAAATCCAAAATATGTACGTTGAAGAAGAAATTAAGAAAATCGGAGAACTTGACGGCCTTTTTCATATAAGACGCGGTAAGCTTGATGAGAAAGATCCTTTGAGAAAATACTTGCAGGCTGCCGTTGTCGGTTTGGACAGAGGTTTTGCCGAAAATATTAAAAAACTCATTATACCTTCTGGTAAACAATCAAATTGATTGACAAATATGATAAATTTATCATAAAATATGAAAGTAATCTATCATCCTGAGGTTGAAGAAAAGATACGTTCTTTGCCAGATGAGGACAGGGCAAGAGTAGTAAAAGTAATTGATCTGTTTTCAGATTATAAGTTCAGATTAACGCAAATTTATTTAAAGAAAATTACGAAAGACATATGGGAACTTAGGGGTGGTAGATATAGATTACTTTTTGGGATTATAGATAGGAATATAATAGTTGTAACCATGTTTAGAAAGCAAACTCAAAGAACGCCAATTAGAGAAATAAAATTAGCTGTAAGGAGGTTTAAGGATTATGAAATCTAGACGCAAATGGATTAGTCATGGTGAGCTCAAAGCGGATTTAATGAAAGATCCAGGATTTCGTCGCGAGTACAAGAAGTTAGAACCAGAATTTCAAATCGCTAGACAAATTATCGGAGCAAGGATAAAAAAGAAAATGTCTCAAGAGGATCTAGCAAAAAAAGCGGGCACAGGTCAGGCAGTTGTATCAAGACTCGAGGGAATGAATGCTAAACCCTCGCTCTCTCTACTTTCCAGAATTGCCAGAGCTCTCGATACTAAAATAAATATTACAATTCGTTAAATCCCTATACACGTTTTGCTTATATTTTTGAAAACTCTGTTAAACTCTCACTATGAATCTATCGGTCGGGATAGTTGGATTGCCTAATGCGGGCAAGTCGACTCTTTTTAATGCTCTTTTAAAAAAGCAGGTGGCGCAGTTTGCCAATTACCCGTTTACGACGATTGAGCCAAATGTCGGCGTTGTGGAGGTTTTCGACGAGAGGCTGGAAAAGCTGGCAGACATAATTGCAGCAGATCCTTCGACTTCGCTCAGGACTTCACGACCTCCGGTAATACCTGCGGTCGTTCAGTTTGTGGATATTGCCGGATTAGTACGCGGAGCACATAAAGGTGAAGGTTTGGGGAACCAGTTTCTTTCACACATTCGTGAAGTAGACGTTATTGTGTTTGTTTTAAGAGATTTTAAAAATGAAAATGTAGATAGAGCGGGTAGTGAGGGAGCAAAAGAGGATTTGGCACTTCTTCGAGACGAATTGCTTCTGAAAGATTTGGAGACTCTCGAGAAAAGAATTGAGAGTTTTAGTCGCGAACTTAAGAAAGTACCAGCTAATGATCCAAAACATAAAGTCTTTAATGCTCTAAATAGGGCAAAAGAAAATGTAGAAAAAGGTAATTGGCTGGAAGAAGTTTTAAGTGGGGAAGAAATAGATTTAATAAAAGATTTACAGCTTTTAAGCTTTAAAAAATCGATAGTCGCAGTTAACAGTGATGAAGCAGATTTAGAAAAAGAACCGCCTATTGAAGGCGCAATGAGAATTAGCGCGAAGGTTGAACTTGAGCTGGCTTCACTGGAAGGAGAAGAGCGTAAGCAGTATATAAAGGAATTCGGTTATAAGAATATTGGGTTAGATAAATTGATTAGTAAATCTTACAAAACTCTAGGATTAATTACTTTTTTTACGGCTGGTCCTAAGGAGGTGCGAGCATGGACAATTCGAGAAGGTTTTAAAGCCCCGGAAGCTGCCGGAGTAATTCACGAAGATTTTAAAAGAGGTTTTATTGCCGCAGAGATAATAAGCGTGGAAAAATTAATAGAGGTCGGCGGTTGGGTTAGAGCTAAAGAACAGGGTTTAATTAAAAGTGCCGGGCGTGAGGAGGTTATGCGAGACGGTGATGTAGTTGAGTTTAAATTCAATGTTTGATATAGGTAATTTTAAAGTTTAAGTTTTTAATTTTTAATCATTTAGATTTCAATTAAAATTTAGAATTGTAAATTGAAAATTTATACTATGCATTGAAATCAAGCTCACGTCTCTGATATCATTTGCGAAAGGTTTAATTTAGCATGCTATACGAGTTAATGTTGGTTACTGCGACTGAAAAAGGCGATTTGTTAGTTAGCCGTGTGGAAAAATCGGTTAAAGAAATCGGGAATAATTTAAAAGTCGACAAGTTGGGCAAAAAGCCTCTTGCATATACGATTAAAAAACAAACGGATGCAAATTACTATGTGCTAAATTTTAAAGCGGAAGGAAATGTTGTCAAGCAATTGACAGATAAATTGAGACTGGAGCAAGAGGATTTGCTTCGATATTTACTTTTGAAGAATGTTGAGAAAAAAGCCTCGAGTAAAAAGAGAAAAGTTGTCGAGGTAGAAGAGAAGGAACAAAAAGCAAAACCAAAAGTAACAGTTGCAGTAAGGAAGGTTTCAGCTGTAAAATCAACTGGTAACAAAAAGGGAGGAACTTCTTCTAAAGCAAAAAGCACCCGCTTCGCCAGCGAAGCGAGGCGAGCAAGAGGTAAGAGAAAATAATATAAGACATGGTATCTAGAGTTTCATTAAATATCAGCCAATTAAATAAATTAATTCAGGATATTGAGCTCAGGACGGAATATGGAGGCAAAATCTAATGGCATCCCGTGCTTCGCTCAATAAAGTAATGCTGATCGGGAATCTCACTCGTGATCCGGAGATGAGGTATACACCAAGTGGGGCTGCAGTATGTACTTTTGGTATGGCGACAAATAGGTATTACACGGCAAGCGATGGAGAGAAGAAAGAGGAAACAGAGTTCATAAAAATTGTTTCATGGAATAAACTTGCTGAGCTCTGCTCGCAACTTCTTACAAAGGGTCGTAAAGTTTATGTTGAAGGAAGACTGCAGACAAGAAACTGGGAAACGCCAGACGGCCAGCCGCGACAAACAACCGAAGTTGTTATAGATGATATGAGAATACTGGATTCCAGAAGGGATTATGGAGAAGGTGGAGGGTATGGTGACGGTGGAGTATCGGCCGAAGGAGCTCCAGTAGTTCCAAAAGAAGCAAGCGAAGCCGGCGAAAAAGAGGGAAAAGCTGAAGAAGAAGAGAAAAAGGCAGCTAAGAAATCTGAAAGTAAATCCTCGAGTAAAAAAGAACAAAAGGAGGATAAAAAAGAAGATGTTGATCTAGACGATCTTCCTTTTTAATTATCATGCCAAAATTTATGAAGCGAGTTCCACGGGCAAAGAATTGTCCTCTTTGTAAGCAAGATTTAGTTGTTGGCTACAAAGATGTACCGATTCTCAAGAAACATATTTCGGAGAGAGGTAAGATATTAGCAAGAGTCAGAACCGGAATTTGTTCTAAGCACCAGAGGCAAATGACACGAAGTATTAAAAGAGCAAGGTATGTAGCATTGTTGCCATTTGCCCAAATCTAAAAATTAAAATAATGCCCTTCGGAAAAGAAGCTGTTCAAGACCATAACGAAAAAGAAGATAATAACACCCCTAATAAATTAGATACTCAAGAAGCTGAAGCCGCTGAAACACCTGCGCAAAAAGGGTCACTTGTTGGTTTTTTAATTCAATTTTCTTTGGTCGCTTTAGTATTTTTAGCAATTGGATTTGTTCTAGGCCAGAAAAAAATTGAATTAGATAAGCGTGGCCAAATCCCAATAATAAATGTTTCTAATCAGAATCCCGCAGAGATTCAAAATGTAGATTTTTCCCTATTTTGGGAGGTGTTTGAAGAACTCCCAAAAAAGTATTTAGACAAAGAGGCAATTAATGCTCAAGAAATGGTGTACGGGGCAATCTCCGGAATGGTCCGCTCTTTGGGTGACCCATATACTGCATTTATAAATCCGGAACAGAATGAGTTGATTAAAAGTGATCTGGCGGGATCTTATGAAGGTGTAGGGATTCAGATCGGATTCAATGAGGATAAAAGACTAGCAGTAATTGCTCCGCTTTCCGGTACTCCTGCAGAGCGAGCAGGAATTTTTGCGAAAGATGTTATTGCAAAAATAGACGATAAGGATACTTTCGACATAACTTTGCCAGAAGCCGTCGAACTTATTCGGGGACCAGCCGGAACTAAAGTAACTCTGACTTTAATTAGAAAAGGAGAAACCGAACCAATTGAAAAAGAAGTTGAAAGAGCAAATATTGATATAAGGTCGGTAGAGGTAGAGTATCGCGAAGTTGGCTCGAGAAATATAGCAATTGTTAAAGTTTCTAGGTTTGGCGAGAAAACACCGATTGAATGGGATAATGCAATAGACAATATTGCGGCACGGAATACTGATGGCGTAATAGTAGATATGAGAAATAATCCGGGAGGGTTACTAACCGGCGCTATTTACTTAGCGGGAGAATTTGTGACCGGTACAGTAGTTGAACAAAAAGATGCAAGTGGAGAAGTAAGACCTTCTTCTGCACAAGGTAAAGGAAGACTACTCAAGGGACCAGTTGTGGTTTTAATTAACGGTGGTAGCGCATCTGCTGCGGAAATTTTTGCGGGAGCGCTACAGGATAAGGGAAGAGCAAAGATTATCGGTGAACAGACTTTTGGTAAAGGAACAGTTCAAGATGTTGTTGATTTGCCCGGTGGATCAGCCTTACATGTAACAATTGCGCAGTGGTTAACACCAGAAGGAAAATCTATACAGGATGAGGGTATTACACCAGATATAGAGGTAGGATTAAGTGCAGAAGACAGAGAACAAAATCGTGATCCTCAACTAGACAGAGCTCTAAAAGAAATTTAAATGATTAATAATTTTAAAACATCACTTTTTGCCGTAATTTTAGTTATAGTTGCACTTTGGATTTTGAGTATCTACGGCGCTTTAAGATTTTTTGGAAAAGTCCCTGAGCCAGTTTTGGAAAATGGCAAAGTTTCAGAAACTAAGAGAGTTGTTGAAGAAGAATCCACTGTAATTGATGTAGTAGATGCCGTCTCGCCTTCAGTAGTTTCTATTGCGGTTGAGGATAGCCCTACCATTAGTTTGTTTGGGATGCCGCAAGAGGATGAGCCGAATCAATCTGGTATCGGTACAGGCTTTGTTGTTAGCAGAGACGGTTTAATAATTACAAATAAACATGTCGTTTCATCTGACAATCAAAAATATACAGCAATTATTAACGACAATGGTGAAGTTAAAGAATTAGAAGTGGTGGAGATAAACAGAGACCCGTTTAATGATTTGGCAATTTTGCGTGTAGGTGCTAATGATTTAAAACCATTGGAACTCGGGGACTCGGATAGTTTAAAGGTAGGGCAGAAGGTGATTGCAATCGGTAATGCGTTGGGACGCTTTCAAAATACAGTTACAACCGGTGTAGTTTCTGGTTTGGGAAGAGGAGTGAACCCATTTAATCCTTCGACTGGCATTGCCGAAAGACTGGACGATTTAATTCAAACAGATGCTGCTATTAACCCGGGTAATTCAGGCGGCCCGCTTGTAAATATTGGTGGGCAGGTGATAGGAATTAATACCGCTGTTGCGAGCGCAGAAAATATTGGTTTTGCTATTAAAATTAATATTGCAAAGCAATTAATTAATGAATTTGAGGCAAGCGGAGGAAAGATTTCCAGACCATTTCTAGGAGTAAGATATTCTCATATATCCCAAAACGTAGCTCTTTTAAATGATGTTCCTCAGGGAGAGTTAGTTCGAGAAGTAGTCGATGGTTCGGCTGCAGATAGAGCAGGGATTAAAGTGGGGGATATAGTGACAGATTTTGACAGCCAAAAACTTACTGAAGAAAATTTGATGCAAAAAATTATTAGAAGTAAAAGTGTGGGTGATACCATTTCTATGAAGGTGTTTCGAAACGGTGATACGTTTGATGTCGAGGTGACTTTGGGAGAGGCACCGAATCAGTAAAGTTAGAGGTTGGGTAGGTGTTATCGGTAATAAGAAGGGGATAATATAAATGTGCTTGACAAATGGCCTATAATATGGTATTATTTCGCCATTATGATCGAAACAATTAGCACTGTACCTGAAGACATTGTTAAAGTAGAATCGGGTAGATCAAGAATAACTAGAAAGTATATCCTTCCTCTGGCTATAGTTTTCTCATTGGGAATTGCCGGAACTGCAACAGTGGGTGAGGTCTACAGCATTGTTAACTGGGACGAGATAGAGAAACAGGCGCTTGAACGTCAGCAACGCCACCCGGATTTATTAGTTGACGATACTAATGACGGGATATGGCCTGATGCTTCTGATGTTGGTATGGGAGGAGTTATGGTAGGTGGTTTAGTCCTTGGAACTATTGCATTTGTGCAGAAGAGAAGAATGGATAGGGAAATATCCAGTAGTTCTTCTATTAATCAATCAGCACAAATCTGAGTTTATAGATTTAGTTTCTTTAGAAATTCTCCAAAAAAATTTCCAATAACCCAATAAACATTTGCCCAAATTAAAGCAGCGATTGCTGTATAGAGCCAAAAGGTTTTGTAGGTGACACCGAAAAGACCGGCTGCAAACGGGGTGACAATGCGTAGGCCGGGGATTAGTCTTCCAATAACAATTGTTGCTCCTCCATATTTTTTAAACCACTTCTCAAGCTTTTTAATTTTATCTGGTGTGATTTTTATATGTCTGCCGTATTTTTTTAGAAAGTTTCTACCGAATTTTTTCGCTAAAGTAAAAAGAATTATGGAACCGATTGAACTTGCCAGTGTTACTGTAAAAATTACTAGAAAGTAATTTGAATTGGGGAGTGCGGAAACTGTAGCAATAAAAACATCTCCCGGAATTGGCAGAAAAATCCCTGCTTCTTCCACAAATAGAATCAGAAATAATCCAAAGTAAGAAAATTTTTCAATAAATTCAAGCATTCAAAAAGGGAGTTCTCTGGTCACTTCACCGATTCGAATTAGTGCAGTGACCTCTTTTTATTTTTAAAATAAATTCTTTCGACTCCCTCGTCATCGAGTCTTGCGAGCTTATGTCCTCGGGTTAAAGTTAGATAAGTTTTAGCTAAATCTTTCCAGAACTGACGCCATTTTTTATCTTTCTCAAGTTTATCGAAAAATAATTTAAACCCCTCGTTATTTATTTTTGAAACAATTTTAGCGATAGTTCCATCTGAGACTTTTAGCATATTCTTGATGGTTTTCCAATCGTAAGCCTTATGCAGAAGAATGGATATTGAAAGCCTTTTGGCGAAATTGATTCTTTCGGTAGCTGTAAATAGGTCGCTGAAGAATTGAGAAGATTCTTTTTTATCTGTGAATTTTGCTATTGTTGACCAGAAAACGTCATAAACTTCATGTTCTAAATCTTTGCCAAGTTGGCGTTTGGATACTTGAGTCATAAATTTCTATCAGCTTATTTTACTTCATCGATTCGAATTAGTGAAGTAGGAGAGTGATAAGTTCCGAGGTGGAGGTTTGACATAAACCCATAGTTTAATGTAAAATTTCTGTCAATGACTGAGCAGGTAGGGTCGGAAGTTGGTAGTGGTCTAGCCGAGATTGTTAACTCCGAGAAATTTACCCAAGAATTTAAAGATTTAACTCCAAGTAGGCGAACAGCCTTGTATAGAGATTTAAGCAGAGCTGCTGATTTGGTGAATAATCAGAGGAGGGAATTAGCGTTTGCCGGTTTGGCTTCACGTAAAGAGTTAATTGACATAATTATTGACAATAGAAAGTATTTTACAACAGGAAGCTTTGCAAAACAGCATGAAGTCTTAAGATTATTCAGACAAGGTAAGGTTTTGCTTTTTCCGGATGATGCTGATAGAGTTCGACTTCCCAAGCCTGTGCAGGGAGTATTAGACGAAGCGAGTCGTCATATTCGTAGGTATGGAGATGAGTCCGTTGTCAACCTTTGTGATTATGATGTTTATCGTTTGTCTACGTATGGTGTTTTTATAGATGAAAGGTTGATTCAGGTGAATACAATTCCTGAATTGAGAAATTTCCACCTACTCTTGTCCTCACGAAATGTACCCGTTTTCCTAGCACCTATGCCTTCGAAAGACGAAAGTGTTCAATTATTGAATATAATTACGCAGAGATTTTCGGAGTGGGACGCTATTGTTGATGAGCCGCAGCAACAAAAAGACGAAACAATTCAATAGTTTGAACTAAATCAGCAGGTCGCCTGCGACGCTCCTCTGATATATCAGATAGCGCTTTTTGCGCTAGGCTGATATTGAACTGTATTGGATTAATTGGAAGAGGTTTCTAAGTTGTTTAGTGAGTTGCTTAGTGCTTGGACAATTTTATCTAATTTCCCGTTCATTATTTCTTCTAAATTTTCCTCCTTCGACAAGTCTTCGACCGTGAGACTCAGGTCTTCGATTCCGAAGCCACTCAGACTCGAGGAACCGAATCGGCTTAGGATGAACTAAGATTTTTTAGGGATTCTATGATTTTGCCTAAGCCGCCGTCCATAATGGTGTTTATATTACCCCATGATTTGGGAATTCTATGGTCTGTTACTCTGTCCTGCGGGAAATTGTAAGTGCGGATTTTTTCGCTTCTGTCGCCGGCCCCGACCTGAGCTTGTCGAAGGTTGCCAAGTTGTACTGATTGATTTTCTTTTTCCATTTGATAGAGTTTAGATCTTAAAATTTCCATGGCGATTTCACGGTTTTGGGCTTGGGATCTTTCGCTTGAAGATTTTACAACGAGTGCGCTTGGTTTGTGTTTAATTCTTACGGCAGTAGAAACTTTATTTACATTTTGACCGCCGTGACCGCCGGAGCGAAATGCTGCGAATTCTAAATCCTTCGGATTAATTTCTACTTGTGTAGCTGAAACTTCTGGCAAAACAGCGACTGTAGCGGTTGAAGTGTGGATCCTGCCGCTGCTTTCGGTTTTGGGAACTCGTTGAACCCTATGGACTCCGGATTCGAATTGTAATTTAGCATATGCATCTTTGCCAGAAATTTTAAAAGTAACTTCTTTTAGATTGCCAAGCCCGCCCTCATTTTTATCTAACTCTTCTACTTTCCAATTGTTATTGGCCGCAAATTTGGTGTACATTCTTGCCAGATCTTGTGCAAAAAGGCCAGCTTCATCGCCGCCTGCAGCTGCCCGGATTTCCAAAATCAGAGAATTTGAAGACTGATTACCACCGATAGATTGTTCCGGCGTTTCCCCCAGCGCCTCTTTTTGTTCTTCTAGTTTTTTTATTTCATCTGCAGCTATTTCGGCCATAGAAGGATCAGCAGACGCCAGTTGTCGAGCTTCTTCGATTTTTTTATCAATTTCGTTAATTTGTTTTTGTAAGTAATCACTCATAGAAAATTTTAAATTTTAAATTTGTAATTTTCATTCAATTTTTAAAATTTAATTATTAAAACATTCGAATTTCAATTAAAATTGAAAATTAAGAATTAAAAATTACAGTAGCTACGAAGATGCTTGTTTTTTAACAAGTTCGAACATGTCCTTTAGAGAATCCGGTCTTTTTTGCTTTTTCCTTTGTTCGACGCTTTCTACTTTTTTAGCCTTAATTTCTTTAGCCTTTTTCTGCTTTTGTTGGAATTTTTCAACGCGGCCAAGAGTGTCGACGAACTTCATTTCACCGGTAAAAAATGGGTGGCACCTGTTACAAACTTCAATATGAAGTTCCTGTGCTGTTGCGCTTGTCGTAAAAGTATTACCACAACTACAAATTACCTTTGCACTATCGTAGACTTTTGGATGTATATTAGCTTTCATTATATGGGATTACTAGAGGGTATTTTATCAAATTCAGGTAAGGATTTCTACTAGCCTGTCAAGGCCAAATGAGAAGCCTGTAGCCGGAATATCTTTTTTGGAAAAAAATCCTATTAAATTATCATATCTGCCGCCTGAGCCGATTGACAAATCTGCCGCATTGGTACTTGGTTTCAACTCGAAAATTGGACCTGTGTAATAATCAAGGCCTCTTGCGAGTGTCGAGTCAAATATAAAATCTTTGCTTTCTTCCAATTTATATCTACTCCGTAGTATTGTAAATAATTCTTTTAAATCATCAGTTGGACCGGAATTTTTTACGTTTTGTATTAGTTGTTGGGCATCTTCTTGAGAAAGTCCTTGTGAAACGAGTTCTTTTTCAACCTCGTTCTCACCTATTTTGTGAAGTTTATCTATAGCTCTTATTGCAGTTGCTGAAATATTTTCGAAGTTTTTGCGATCATTTATGAACATAACAGAAGAATAAGCACCAACAGCATTAGCGGCTTCTAAGCTTGCGGCAATAATCTTAGCGTCCTCAGCGATATCTTTTGAGCCTACAGTATCAAAATCGAATTGAGTGAATTCTCTATATCTACCTTTTTGGGGATTTTCCCCTCGAAAAACTTGTCCTATTTCGTATCTTGAGAAAGGTAGAGGAATATCGGGGTTTGATGCGATAAATCTAGCTAGAGGAACCGTGAGATCATAACGGAGAGCGAGTTCACGGTCACCTCTGTCTTTAAACTTATATATTAGTTTTTCTTCCTCGCCATATTTATTCGTTAAAGTTTGCGCAAATTCTATAGTAGAAGTTTCTATTGGGACAAAATTATGCTTTTTTAGAATTGCTACTATCTGCTCAATTACCATGTGACGTTTGGCGGCAATTTTTGTTGGAATGTCGCGAAAACCTTTAGGGGTTGGCGGTGCTTTTTGCATATTTAAATAATAACAGATCGATTAAGGGAGTAAATAGATAAGGTCGGGAGTGTTTGCGCTTTTTTCAGTAAAGTATATAACTATTGCTTTTTTACCTTTTACAATTTTTTCGGCTTCTGCATTATCGCCGTTTAGGGATATTGTTGTATCATCGCTTAAAGTAAATTCAAAAATACCTGAATCTTTTTGATTTCTGAATGAAAAAATATCTTCTTTGACATTACTTAATATTGTGCCGGCGACATATTTTTCTGAATTCTGGGGTTTATCTTCCCGAATAATCTCTATGGATGTAGCGTTAAAATCCTTTTCGTTTTCAATCGCGCCAAGAGCTATTAAATAATCTCCAACGCGAATGTCGTTGCCTTCGTCACCTTTTTCACTTTCAGGCAAGATCAGTTCGGTTGATGATTTTTGGCGAATAGTTTGTTCACCTTTGGTTGTAGTGATAGTAATAATATTGTCAAGGATTCCTTTGACAGAGCCAGATATTGCGGTACTGGCGTTTGTGTCGGGATCTACAAATAGGCTGAGTGATAGACTTTGTTGTTCAACTAAATTTTCATCTACCGAAATTACGTCTATAAGACTCAATCCGTTAACAAGTTCGGCTTCAATTTCAAATCCACCGTTTTCATTTGCCTGAGTTATACCTAAAGTATTATTTGATGATAAAACAATGTAGTTATTGGGTTGAGTTTTTCCCTGAAAAGTTACTGTGTTTTCGCTCAAGACGCTTCCACTGGAGGGAGTAATTTCTAGTTGCGATTCATCGATTTTTTCTTGAATTGTTTCTTTTGGGGCTTCAGTTTGTGATTGTGATTTGTCAGGGTTGGGTTGTCTCTGCCAGAGCCAGTATGTAAGTGACCCTACTAATACAATGGCAATTAGGCCCAGGAGGGCAGGTTTGAATGCAGACTTTACACTTGTCACCTTCGAATATTTACATTAGCACATGATTGGGTAATTGGGCAATTGGGCATGGGGGAAGGTGGGTATTATTTTTACCTACTGACCTACAAACCCACTATCCTACCTACCAAAACTGTGTTATTATCATAAAACTCCCATGGCTGATATTTGGTGGTACGGACAAGCTTGTTTCAAGGTAAAGGGCAAAGATGCCAGTGTTGTTTTTGACCCATATGACCCCAGTTATACAGGATTAAAACCTCAAAAATTAGATGCCAATATCGTCTGCGTAACGCATGATCACGGTGATCACAATAATAGTGCCAGCGTTAAAGGTGTTGAAGAAGGAGAATCACCTTTTGTAATTAAGGGGCCCGGAGAATACGAAAAGAATGGGGTAAATGTTGTTGGAATTCAAAGTTTTCATGATGAAAGTGGGGGATCTGAGCGAGGGAATAATACGATTTATTTGGCGACGGTTGATGATATTAATATTGTGCATCTTGGAGATTTGGGGCAAAAAACTTTGACGGAGGAACAAAAAGAAGAACTTTCTCTTTGTGATGTATTAATGATTCCGGTAGGAGGAGTTTATACAATTACAGCAAAAGAGGCACCAGACATAATTTCTTCGCTGGAGCCTAAAATAGTTATACCAATGCACTATAAAACTCCAGGACTAAAATTTGGACTTGACGGGGTAGAAGGGTTCTTGAAAGCCATGGGTAAGGAAGAAAGCGAAAGAGTTAGTAAACTTTCCGTTTCCCGAGACAAATTACCGGAAGAACTTGAAATTGTTCTTTTAGAAATGCAATAAAATATGGCAAAAACTAACATTGGTGGGAAAATTACCCCACAAGATCTAGACGCTGAAAAGTCGATTATTGGAGCTATTCTTCTTGATAGCGACGTGATCGCGACGATAGCCCAAACTTTAAAACCAGATTACTTTTATAAAGAGGCTCACAGCGATATTGTTAAGGCGATGTTTCAACTTTTTGAAAAAAGAGAGCCGATTGATTTGATTACTCTTACAGCACAGCTGAGGAAAAATAATAAGCTCGAACAGGTTGGGGGAGCTGGATATATTTCTGAAATTGCATCTGGAGTACCGACTGCTGCTCATGTTACTCAGTACGCCCAGATAATTCGCGACCATTGGGTAAAAAGGCAGTTAATTGCAACAAGTTCAAAACTTTCTCAATCTGCTCATGATGAAACATTTGATGTACGAGAATTACTTGATGAGGCGGAGCAATCGGTTTTTGCCCTTTCACAAGAACAGCTGCACCAAAACTTTATGCCACTAAAAGATGTACTAGCTGAAAGTTTTGACAGGCTGGATGAACTACATAAGAAAAAAGGTGGACTGCGGGGAGTGTCGACAGGTTTTGAAGATCTTGATAGGAAACTTGCAGGTATGCAAGATTCAAATCTTTTAATTATTGCATCACGCCCGGGGCAGGGGAAAACCAGCATATCTTTAAATATTGCTGCGCATGTAGCAGTTCGTGAAGGTTTACCGGTGGGAATTTTTTCCCTCGAAATGAGCAAAGAAGAATTAGTAGACAGACTTTTAGTTTCTCAAGCAGAAGTTGATGCCTGGAGATTAAAAACTGGAAATTTGGACGACAATGATTTTGACCGGTTGCAAGAAGCCATGGGAGTTTTAGCGGACGCGCCTTTATTTATAGATGATACGCCGGCCTCGAATTTAATGGAAATTAGAACTAAGGCCAGACGCTTGCAGGTAGAAAGTGGGTTGAAGCTTTTGATTATAGATTATTTGCAACTTATTCACGGAAGGAATTTGGAAAATCGTGTTCAGGAAGTTTCGGAAATTTCGCAAAGTCTTAAAAATTTAGCAAGAGAACTTAAGATTCCAATTATTGCAGCTTCTCAGCTTTCACGTGCAGTCGAACAAAGAGGAACCAGAAAGCCACAACTGGCGGATCTGCGAGAATCAGGCGCAATTGAGCAAGATGCTGACGTCGTTATGTTTTTATGGAAGCCAGATCCTGAAAATGTTGGAGAAGTAAAATTAGATATCCAAAAACATAGAAACGGTCCCACCGGGGAGATTGATATGATATTTAAGCCGGAGAGAGTAAAATTTTACGGAGCAGAAAGACAAAGAACAAAAAGTACGGAAGCAGCATCTGCTTCTGCATGACCCCTTACTTTTGTGTCGAGAGAGAGATTCGCCGCCAAACATAGTTTGGCGAGCCTCGCCCGTCTAATTCTTGGACGAGGCGGGAACAATCACGGGATATTGTGGGCAAGGTGGGAGTCGAATCCTTCGCTAAACTCAGGACTATAGCCCACATGATCTTGCGATCAGTGGCTGGGGAGGGAGTCGAACCCTCACGGGAGTAAATCCCATACGTTTTTGAGACGTAACTGTCTACCAGTTCCAGCACCCAGCCAATTGTTTTATAACAATAGCTTTTAGTTCACTTCGTTCACGTTTTTCTTGCGTTGCTCGAAAAAGGATGGCCACGCGTCTGCCACTTCTTGCGAAGCAAGAACGAATTTTTCCGCCACTTGCCCTAATATGTTTTTACCCTTTTTGAATCGTTCTTTCCAGCACTGCGCCTTATTTAGCTTGTAAAAATAGCCCAAATATTATATCATTTCCTATCACGTGACAGTCGAAGAAATATACAAACTGGGTATAAAGATGGGGATAGATGCTGATCCTCGTGGCAAAAAGGGGGTTGAGAGGCATTTAGCACGGCAAAAAAAGATTCTTAGTGAGCTTCCAAAAAATAAAAAACAGGATTTTGACAGGGAAAACCTAACAAATCCTTATGCAGATTCTAGAATTTTAATTGGTGACAAAAAAGCTCAAGTTAAGAAAGTAATGGCTGGGATTGATTTTGAAACTGGTGAAGTGGTTCTTGCTGATCGTTTAAACGAAAAAGGCGAAGGTATTGATTTAATGATTGCTCATCACCCGGCAGGTGGAGCCTTGTCTTCACTTCACGAAGTCATGGATTTGCAGGTTGACTTGATGGCTCAGTATGGCGTACCCATTAATGTTGCAGAAGGTATGCTTGCAGGTCGTATTGACCAGGTTCGCAGACAACTTGGGCCAATTAACCACTACAGGAGCGTAGACGCTGCCAGGCTTTTAAGTATTAATTATATGTGTTTGCATACAGTTTGGGATAACATGGGTTGGTACTTTATGAAAAATAAGTTTGAAGCACGTGAGTTTGATACTGTTGGCGATGTGATGGATGAACTTAGAAAAGTTCCAGAGTACGCGCAAGCCATTAAATTTAAAGCAGGACCTTCACTATTTGTGGGCAGTGAAAAAAACAGGGCAGGAAAGGTGGTTGTAAGTGAATTTACAGGTGGGACAGAAGGGGCCAAAGAAATTTACGAAAGACTTTCACACGCCGGAGTTGGAACAATAATTTCAATGCATACTAGCGAGGAGAACCGCGATCAGGCTAAAAAACACCACATAAATATGGTTATTGCCGGGCACATGGCTTCGGATTCGATTGGGGCTAATTTATTTTTAGACGAACTTGAAAAAAAGGGAGTTAAGGTTGTACCGACAGCGGGTTTAGTCCGGGTTTCTCATAACAAAACTTCAAAAAAGTAATTTTATATAAACAATGATTTCTGCAACAGTACTTAGGGCTGGTAAGGTTTTCCCCTCTTTCGCTAAGACTTCTGAGGACAAGGAGTAAAAGCATGATATCTGTTACAGATTTGAGGTCGGGAAAAGTGTTTGAAGATGGAGGTGAGTATTTCTTAGTGTTGTCTTACGAACATATTAAGATTGCGCGCGGGAGCGGGACAATCAAAGTCAAAGTGAAAAGTTTGACCAGCGGAGCAACTGTAGAGAAATCTTTTACTACTGGCGCCAAAGTTGAAGAAGCGATTCTTAACAGGAAGAAAGTTCAATATTTATATAGCGACAGCAAAGTGTATGTGATGGATATGGAAACATACGAGCAAACGGTGCTTGATAAAAGATTGGTAAGCGAGGTCGCTAAATTTCTTAAAGAAGGTTTGGAGATAGAGCTTTTTAGTGTTGAAGATAAACCTCTTTATATTCAAATTCCAAAAATTGTCGATTACAAAGTTTCTCAAACAGGGGGGTCTAGTCGTGGCAATACGGTTGGAGCTAGCCAGAAAGATGCATTATTGGAAAACGGTTTAACAGTTAAAGTTCCGCTTTTTATTAAAAGTGGGGAAGTTGTGAGAGTTGACACAAGAACCGGAGAGTACGTAGAGAGAGCAAAGTAATTAAATGCCAGCAGCAAGAGCTTCGAAGATATTTGAGTTGCTGAATGCAAAGTATATAATAAGCCCGACAACCACAATTTGAATGACTAGGCCCCAAGGCAACTGCATACGTGATTGAAGTTTGTGGCCAAGCCAATCTAGCCACGAAAATGGGGGAACTTTAAAGCCAAACATCCAAGAAGGCGCTTCCAGCCAGTCCGGGAGTTGAGCGGCAATGATCATGACGAACAAATACTCGGGATCTACAAATTTCCAGAAAATAAGGTAGGCCAGTAAAAAACCTAGAAGGACATCAGCAGCAGCCTCCATTTTTAGGCGTGTTAAAGACTTTTTTTTGTGATTTGTGCCTGCGTCCCAGTGAGGGATAAGATCAGCTATGAAATGCGACAGAATAGCTATAGGTATTCCAAGTAGGGGATTTGTAACTTTGAGGGCAATTGAGGCGCCAATCAAAGCATGAGCTGTTGCAGTCATAGATCGAGTGTCTAATAGCTTAAGAGACCTAAGTTCCATTTTAACATTTAAAGCCAGCAGCGTTCAAAGCTTCTTTTACTTGTGATAAGCGTTTGTCTGATGTAATAATAGTGCGAATCTTGTTATGAATTTAATTACGAATTGGGATCCTATTATTTCGATTTTGGTTTTTATTGTATCGTCGATACTTGCTCTATTTTTGTATTACAGAACAGGGAGACACGAACTTGTAGATGATGAGATTTTATTCGATAGTTCCATTATTGGCTTAATTGGGGCTCTTGTAGGAGGAAGAATTACTGATTTTGCCTTGAGGCCCGACTTCTATGGATTTTCTCTCTCGAAGCTATTCTTCTTTAATGTTTATGGCGGATTCGATTGGTATGGTGCAATATTGGGGTTGGTAGTGGCGATATTTTTACTTTTGAGAAAAAGAAACATTAATTTTTGGTTCATTTTAGATTTAATCTCAGTTCCTCTTGTTTTTGCGGCTATTTTAGTTTCGATTGCGAATTATTTAATTTTTAACTCGCGGGTAGCCCTAATTTATGCAGTTGTACTCCTTATTATTTTTTGGACACTGAAGAGACTAGCTAAGATAAAAAGAAATTATGGGTTTTTCTTTTCCACTGTTTTAATTTTAGTATCATTACTTAATATAAGTATGTTTAGGCTAGTTGAAGCTAAATATAAAGTATTCGGTAAAGCAGAATATAATTTGCTGCTGCCGATTTTTGTTTTAATTGTTAGTACACTCCTTTTTTATTTACTGTCTGCAAGAAAGTTTAAAGACGACCTTAAAAATCTTATGGGTTTGATAATACTTGGGCTATTTAAACTCAAAAGAATATTAACATCGTTTTCTGAAGCAAACCAAGTTGCTAGAGTTATTTTGCTTTCGCCTTTATATCTTTCTAAATTCACCTTTGATCTTGTAAAATTAGTAGGTAAGGAAATCCAACTTAGCTTGAGTGAACTTGCCCAGGTGTTTGGAGTTAAAAAATGATTGGAAAAATTATTAACCTAAAAAAAATTCAGAAAATTGTTGAAAATCAGAGAGATTTGATAGCGACGAAGCTAGCAAGACTTAGAAGCGAGGATCCTTTTTTAATAGAAGACCGGTCACTCATAGTTGAGCCTGGAACCGATGCTTCGATTCTTTCAGGACATGAGAGGATTGTAGTACTTGAGAACAGATTAAAGAGTGATTTAAAAGAGATTGAATCAGCGCTTAAAAAAATCAAAAAAGGGACATACGGAAAATGTGAAAAGTGTAATAGAAAGATCGATATAAAACGATTAGAGGTAAAACCTGAGGCTGTCTATTGTTTAAAATGTGAGAATGAAATTGAAGCAAAAAAAGGCAATAAATGAGAAAAAGATAATTGCTTCACTTGCAGTTCTTCTTGTCTTAATCATAGATCAATTTTTCAAAAATTTCGCAGAGAATTTTGTTGTAACAACTTGCAATAGGGGAATTGCATTTGGAATCGGTGGCGATTTTACGATATTAATTTTGATAGTTGTTGGGTTAGTTTTCTGGATTCTGACACAAGAAAAAAGATTTTTGCCAACAATAGGGCTAGCTTTGATATTTGCAGGAGGGATTTCTAATGTTGTTGATAGGATTTATTTTGGATGTGTCAGGGATTTTATAACACTTGGAAGTTTTCCCAGTTTTAATTTAGCAGATAGTGCCATAATTATTGGAGCAATAATTATGAGTTTTAATTTTTTTGCAGAGAACAGAATATAGAATGCCGACACCAGAAAATAGAGTAGAAAATGAAATTGAATATAGTTTTTGAAGATAAAAACATATTAGTTGTCGAAAAACCTTCGGGTTTAGTTGTTAATCGCTCAGATACAGTTCGAGTAGAAACACTACAGGATCAATTGGAGGACTATTTTGGATTAAGGAATGATTTAGGCCCGCCCGCAACGCCTCGCAAGCTCGTCTTGCCTGGCGGGCTGGGTATAGGGGGCAGAGCTGGAATAGTTCACAGACTAGACAGAGAAACGTCCGGACTTTTGGTTGTTGCTAAAAGCCAAAAAGTATTTGAATTTCTGCAAAAACAGTTTAAAGAGAGAGAAGTAAAGAAAGAATATACTACCTTAGTTCATGGCGAAGTAAAGAAAGAAAAGGGTACTATTAGTGCGGAAATTGGCAGAGTTGGCAAATTTGGAAAATTTGGATTAGTGAAAGAAGGAAGAGCATCGATTACCGATTATCAAGTACACAGACGATATTCTTTTAAAAGTGAGAATTTTGACAGAGTACTCAAGAAATTACAGCTTTCTAAAAACAGAATAAATTATTTAAAAACTAATGCAATAAAGTATTCATTGTTAAAAATCACGCCAAAAACCGGTAGAACTCACCAGATCAGAGTTCATTTAAAAAGTATTGGTAATCCTGTAGTTTCCGATGGCATTTATGCGCCCTCGAAACTTTTACAATTTGATCGCGCTTGGTGTCCGAGAGCGTTTCTTCATGCTTCGTATTTAGAGTTCAAAGTTTCAAAATCTAAATCACCTGTAAAATTTAATTCAGACATATCAGGTGATCTCAAAAGTGCACTCGCGAACTTGACAAGTTCAGGTTGACATTTAATCTCTCGATTTCACTCTAGGTCTACATTTGACATTTGACATTTGACAATTGACAATTGACTACATCTGCCATGCCGAATTTGTTTTTAAATCTTTCCATTATTCTTGTATTGGCCACAGCCTTGGGAGTGTTTGCCCGAAAATTAAAACAGCCACTAATTTTGGCTTATATTACTGCAGGAATTCTTATTTCGGTATTCGGAGTATTTAGAGAAGTCGATAAGAATTTTTTAGAACCCCTTTCTAATTTTGGTATCGCCTTTCTTTTATTTTTAGTAGGAATTGAACTTAAGCTTGAGGATTTAAAGTACATTGGCAAAGCGGCAATTTTTACAGGGTTTGGGCAAATAGTTTTTACAGCTCTGATCGGTTTCATTATTATAAGCGCTTTAGGGTTTTCTATGATTGCTGCTGCTTATATGGCTATTGCTATTACTTTTTCCTCGACTGTAATTATCATCAAGTTACTTACTGAGAAGCATGATTTGCAGTCGCTTTACGGCAAAATTGTCGTAGGGTTCTTACTTGTTCAAGATTTTGTAGCTATTTTGGCACTAATGGTGCTTTCCGGATTTAGCGACGGGCAAGCACCTTCCTTGGGTGGAATATTTTGGATATTGGTAAAAGGATTTTTATTGGTTGTCTTTACATACATAGTAACCCGATATCTGCTTAAAACTGTTTTTAAATTAACTTCGACTTCTGTCGAGCTTTTATTTGTAAGTGCAATCGCTTGGGCATTTTTACTGTCGGCTCTTGCTGAGGCTGCCGGTTTTTCGATTGCAATCGGGGCATTTCTAGGTGGAGTAGCGATTGCTTCGAGTCCTTACAGAATTCAAATTTCTGCAAGAGTTAAGCCGTTAAGGGACTTTTTCATAATTATTTTCTTTATACTTTTGGGGGCTTCGCTTTCTACCGGGATCGTAGGATTAGTTCCTTCGCAAATTATTATTCTTTCCTTATTTATATTGATTGGTAATCCTTTGGTTGTGATAGCCATAATGCTGACTCTTGGATTTCGCAACAGAACTTCATTTTTAGCTTCGGTTACTGTTGCTCAAATTTCGGAGTTCTCGCTTATATTAATGGCTGTTGGAAGTTCCTTAGGACATGTGACAAGTGCACATGTGGCTTTGGTAGCAGCGGTGGGTATGGTAACAATAACTTTATCTTCCTACCTAATTCTTTATGGAGATAAAATTTACAGATTTGTATCGCCATATATGACCAAAATGTTCCCGGAAAATGACCGTGATCCATATGTTATGCACCGCGATAAATTGAAAAATCATGTAATCTTAATCGGAGCAGAACAAATGGGAAGCGACATTTTGAAGTTTTTGGACAAAAAAATAGAAGATAAGGACCAGATTGTGGTAGTGGATTTTAACCCGGAAATTTATAAAAGCGTTAAAGCTGGCGGATATAATGCCGTGTTTGGCGATATTACAGATCCGGAGGTTTTGGAAGAGCTCGAGTTGGCGCGTGCTAAACTGCTCGTGATTACTGATAGTGATGAGGAGGACAATTTCCATATTATACGTTTTGCAAGAGACAAAAACTTTAAGGGGCCAATTATTTCGACGTCTTACTGGATGCATGATGCCGTTAAAATTTATGAGACTGGAGCTGATTATGTGGTGGTGCCGGAGTTAGTGGGTGGCAAGCATGCATCGCGAATTTTAGCGGATTACTGGGAGGATCTAAAGGAGTTGAAAAAAGAGAAAAGCAAGCATTTTGAAGATCTGATGTCTCGCAAAATCTTCTGAAAATCCCGAGGTGTCAATATATGTTCACCTCCAAGGTGTGAATGGGTGTGAAAGCGGGGGCAGACCATGTGATTGTGCCGGAGTTAATTGGCGGCCAGCACGCCTCCCGAATTTTGGCAGAGCATTGGGATGATTTAAAAGAAATTAAGAAACAAAAAAGCAAGCAGTTTGAAACTTTAATGGCCAGGAAGATATTTTAAGTTTTTTTAGATTTCCAAATTAGAAAAAATTAAATTTTCGGAGGTTTTTCTGCTTGATATTCAAATCTATAAGGCAAAACAGTAATAGGGGTTTCTTTGCCGTTCAAGCTTAATAATCTGTGATTTAGTATAAGTATAAAGTGGTTACCATATAACTCATCTTTTGTTATGTCAAACTCTAAATACAATGAATCAACGGTATTCTGGTTTTCCTCACCACCAAATACATACCATGTAGTTGGATGAGTTTTAAACAATCTTAATCTACCTACTAATAAAAATCCGGGCCATGGAGAAGGTTTTTTGTAGGGTTCTCCAATTTTTACACCAGGCTCCAAATTGAATTTAACTACTATTCTGTCTATATCTAGTGCGAAGCTGACTGACTCAATGCCTGTTTCATTAAGTAAACTGTCATTTTGAGCATATCTTTCTAGGTTTTTTATATCTTCAATTGATTTTACGCCAGGAATATCTGAAACAGTAAGCACAGGAAAACTAGGTTTTTCAGGTAATATCTCTTGTATCTTATGCTCAATATTGTCAGGATTAATAAAATCGTTATAATCGTTTGTTTTAGTACTTTCAGAGCAAGCAATAATTGTGGGAAGGAATAGAAAAGCCCCTACTGCAGGCGCTTTTCCCCATGCTGCTTTCAAAAGTTCTCTTCTTGACATTTCTTTATCCGTTAAGCTCATAAAGCTAGATTTTAGGTTCATATAGAATTATTGTCAAGAGTATATAATTAGGTTCGGGGAGCGGCTTTTGTACTGTTTGCATTATGCAAAATATTAATGCTTTTAAGATTGAAGTTAATGGGAAAATTTTGGATTATCGTTTGGGACAAGATTTGGATTTGGAGAAGGTGAGGAAGTTTTTTGAGAGAAAATACAAGGTTGTCAAAATTTGGTCAGAAGGAAGGCATGTATTGGGTTATCTTGAGAAAAATAATCGCGAGTTATTTTTGAAACTGGCGACAAGTGAAGGAATAGGAGCAGTTACTAAAATTGAGCATGACTGGAATGATGCGTTTAACAACGTGAACCCAAGAGCAAAATCACCTTTTTGGGTACCAATAAACTATGATAGCGGGTTATTTGACAACAATCTTTTTTATTTAATCACTGATAAATTTGAAGGGAAGTTACTATCAAACGGGCCAAGCGATACCAAACCATTAAAAGTTTTGCCGATTAGCCTTGAGGACGTTATTGAATTTTCTGAATTGATTCAGAGTCTTGAGATCAAAAATTTAAATCCATATAGTCAAGCCATAAAAATTAATCATCAAGATTGGTTTGTTAGCAAAACGAAGACATGGTTTGAAAGCATACCAAAAAATATTCAGAAAGAATACAAACTGCATGAGCTTTTAAAAATAGTTAAAAGTGGCGTTTGGCGTCTTGAGGCAAAACCAAGACATGGTGACTTTACTCCATGGCATTTGATAAAGCTTGACGATAGAAACTTGGGCTTAATTGACGGTGAACATGCCATGGGCAGTAGTGTCGAGTATTATGACATTGGCTATTTTATTCAGAGAGTTTTTAGTGTGTTGAGAAATCCAGAACTTGCAGAGTACATCGTAAGTCTACTTGTGGGTAGAAAATATGACCTGGCGAAGTTAAAAGTAATTTTGTCGGCAAGAGCGATTGGTGGATTTTTAGATGAGTCTTTGAGCCAAAATCCAGACTATCTTCAGGCTGATAAGTTTAGAAACTGGGTAGTTTCGCTGTGATTGGTTGCTTCCATTAGGCTTCGCTTGCTAAAATTTAGGTATGGGAGGAAATTATATCAGCAGGTCGCACTTCGATAAACTCAGTGCGCTCCTCTGATATAAAAACATATATGGGCAATTTTGGAGGTTTTTATATCTTCCTTTTCCTTCGGAAAAGCGATGTAATATCCGCTAGCAGAGAGGAATAATATGGGTGGATATAGCGGATATTATAAAGGCGAAAAGAAAAAATTAAAAAAAGACAAGCTAGAAAAGCAAGCTTTGCACATAAAGCATGCTTATATTGTGCCTAATATAAAAATAATTGGAAAAGGTAAACGTAAGGGAAAGTAAGGTTGTCTAACTTGCGATAAGCAACCTCAGTACATTATTAGGGCCCCGAGCTAAAAGCTTTCTAGAAAGGAAAAATTCACGTGGGTCGTGAGCCTTCTTGGAAGCAACATCAAGATAAATCCAAACTAAAAAATTTACTCGCGGTTTTTATTACCGTTACGCTTCTTTTCGTGATAGCTAATGGTATAGCTAAAGGTTTTTCGCTTAAAAATTCTATAAGTGATTCTCAGTGGGATAGTAAGTCGTCATTTACTGTTGCTGTCGATAGCCTTAATCCTTCTGTTTTTATATTCAAACCTGATTCTAAGAGTATAGTTGTTTTAGCTCTTGCAGGGGACGTTCTTTATGAAACGGGTAGTTTTAACACGCCACTTGAGAAAATTTCCTCTGTTATTGATAAAACGGGAGGTGAGCTAACGAGTTCGCTTTCTCAAACTTACGGAACAAAAATCGATAATTTTATAAAACTTGGCGAAAAATCGGAGATTGAAAAAGATTCGGCGCAAAAAATGTTTATAGATTTCGCATCAGTTACTACTCCTTTTAAAATTCTAACTAGCGGATATTCAAATAATATATCGTCAACAAATATTACTCGAATTGATGCCTTTAAGCTGTGGTGGCAGCTAAAAGGTGCGAGTGCGAATTCGCTGAAATTTGCTGACCTTTCTAGTTATCAGGAAGAAATTATTAACAAAGAAAACGCGCAGGTGTTGGGTGCAGATACGGCTTCACTTCACAGAATTATAAGTGAATATATGGATAATTTTGAAGTTATCGAAGAGGCCAAGAATATCCGCATGCGAAATGGCTCAAGGAATACTGATGCCGGACGACTGGCCTCTTTATTTGTTGCTAGTGTAGGAGGAAAAGTGATTGATGTTTCAGAAGGTGATAGCAGGCAGGATAAAACGCAAATTGTAGCTGCCGACAAAAATTCTTATACCGCAAGTTATTTGGCAAAAATATTTGACTGTGATATAACTGAAGCGAAAAATTTTAAAGATGAAGGAGAAATTATGGTTATAATAGGCTCGGATTTTGCCTCCAAATACTTCAAATGATTTTCGTAATAATAGGTGTAATTATTCTCGTTGTATCTTTTATCATTGCTCTGCAATCATTAGTTAAAGAACAAAATAAGTTTCAAAGTCTGCCGGACAGGGAAAAACACTCCGGAATCAAAGAAGCTGAAGGCATAGACAAGCAACAACATTTTGAACCTAAAAAAAATGATGGGCCTGTAACTATCCAGCCACTGGTTCAAGATGAAGATAAGAGATCAGCAAGCGGAAGAGAGCCATTTCCTTGGGATAAAGAATTCGGTGCTGAAAATATTAAAAAACCAGAAAGTGAAGAGGAGAAGATTGAGCGACTAAAGTCACAGCTCGAGCAAATAAAAGCAACAAAAGGCTTGACGATTCTCCCAAAACAAGAAGAGGGGCAAAAAGAAGAAATTCATGAGACTAATAGTGGGTTAAGTGGAGAAATTTCTCTCAGTGATCTTAAAAAGAAAGCAGCTTAAATTAAGCGCTGGTTTGAAAAGAGGGTTGGTTTTCGAATTTTGGCGATCTTTCTATTTCTCTTATAAAGACTGTTAGCTTCTTAGCTGTTGAATATTTTACGTACACGTCGTATTTGTTTCCACCATTTATGTATGAAAGAAGCTTGTGTGAGAGATCGTCCGGTAGCGCACCCAAATAGGTGCCGTTCTCACTGGCTACACATATGGTGTGTTTTTTTAGCGTCATCGAGAGCTTCTCACCGCAATTTAGCCTAGCTATAGTAGAAGGAGGAGCAAGATTTAAAAGCTGAATGATTTTAGTCTTTCCAGGCTCGAACAGAAAATAATTCGATAAGCTGCCGTTTGTAAAATCATGGCCATTGGTGTTGCCGTTGACATTTTCACGGCCATTTGTTTTAGGCATTGTGTTAAGTTTTTCCTGATTCTTTTTTGCAATTATATTATAAGGGTCTAGTTCGAGTACTCTTTTGTATGTTTTTTCGGCTCTTTTTAGGTTGCCTTCGCATACCTGGGCACGAGCTAGGCGGTTTAGGGCTTCGACATCGTGTTCGGAAATACTCACGATTTTCTTGTTTATTTTCTCAGCCTGCTTCCAATCAGAGGAGATTGCAGCTTCAATTGCAAGCTTGGTAAGTTTTTCTAAATCGTTTTCGTTTTTTAAGCTTTTTAGCTTAGGTATAAGCATAGAAACCACAGTAGATTATTTGTGGAACCTAGTCAATGAGTGAAAAAAATGAAACAATTGGTATGTAAATAGAGTAAATAATTTATTCATAAGAATTTTTTCGTTAAAAAATTAAATTTATACATTATTGTTGTATAATTCCCCAATATTATACAGATTATATCAGGGAATTTAGTGAGGGCTGATATAATCGAAAACTATTATGAGTGGACATAGTAAATGGTCGACGATTAAGCGCCAAAAGGGTGTAAAGGACGCAAAGCGCGGACAAGCGTTTACGAAGGCTGCAAATGCAATAACAATATCAGTCAAAGAAGGTGGAGGCGGGGATTCTGCGTCAAACTTCAAACTTAGACTGGCAATAGATCATGCTAAGGCAATTAATATGCCCAATGAGAATATAAAACGGGCTATAGAACGTGGATTAGGGAAGGGTGGAGGAGCGGCGATTGAAACGGTTGTTTACGAAGGATATGCGCCTGGCAAAGTTGCATTGATCGTGGAAGCTGCAACTGACAATAGAAATAGAACTACGCCCGAAGTTCGAGGAGCGATAGAAAAAAACGGTGGAACATTTGCCTCACCTGGTGCAGTTTCCTGGATGTTTGCCGATAGCGGTTTGGTGACAATTGTGAAAAATGGAAAGACTCTGGATGACATTTTTGAAATTGCGGTAGAAGCCGGTGTCGAAGATGTTGAAGATGCCGGAGAATTTGTGGAAGTTTTTACAAAACCGACGGAAGTGGAAAAAGTAAAGAATGCCCTGAGCGAAAAAGGGTTAGTTGTAAAAAGTGCGGAAATTTTTAAGAAGCCGACAACCACAGTCCCGGTTAATGACGAAGTAATTGCAAGTAAAGTATTGAAGACTATAGATAAGATTGAGGAGCTTGATGATGTGCAGAAGGTTTATGCAAACTTTGATATCAATGATGAAATTTTAGCCAAGATTGGTTCCTAGAGATCTTTTCGAAATTCCAAACCCCATTTTTTAAAACCTAGTTTTTCGTAGAATGTATGGATCTCTTTGCGATCGTTTCCTGAAGTGAATATCATTTTGTAACAGCCTTTTTTCTGCGCAATTTCTACGCATCTTGTAAATAATTTTGTTCCGATTCCGTGTTCTCTTTGGTTTTTGTTAACAACAAGACCTTCAAGTAGAGCGTATGGTTTACCGTGAGCGGCAACCTGAATGTAATAAATCGTGGCTGTACCAACGATTTTGTTTTCGTTCTTAGCAACAAGTATATCGCAGCAATCGTCTGCAAGCTGTTTTTTTAGAGATTCTTCTGAATTTGAGGCTAGGTTGTCAATACGGTATATTTGAGCCTGCAGGGCTAAAATATCCTTTATATCTGCCTCTTCAGCCTTAACAATTTCCATAATGATTTAGTTTAACTGTTATGTTAAGATTTCTCAATAAAAGATGAAACTCTATGAATTTGAAGGTCATAAAATTCTTGCCAAGGCGGGAATAGCAAGCCCGTTTTTTGTTACGTGTGCAAATAGTGAAGAAGTAAAAGAAGCTAAAAAACGCCTAAAGTTTCCAATTGTAGCGAAGGTGCAAGTTCTTTCCGGCAAGCGTGGCAAAGGCGGGGGGGTTAAAATTTTTAAATCCGAAAAAAAGTTAGTTGAATTTTGCAATGAAATGCTGGGGAATGATTTTGAAGACGAGAAAGTTATTTACATAAACCTGGCACAATGGGTGAGAATCGAAGAGGAATATTATGCTTCAATTACCTATGATACTTGCTCCAAGCAACCGTTTTTGCTTTTTTCTAAAAAAGGTGGAATAGATATAGAAGAGGTTGAAAAAAAAGATCCCGAAGAATTAATTAAGTACGAAATTAATCCGCTCGAGGGGCTTAAAGAAAGAAATCTCAAGAAAATTATTGGCAAGGATGAAACACTTGTGGATTTTTTGATGCGGTTGTGGGATGCATTTTGGCGCTACGATTGTCGTTTGGTTGAGGTTAATCCAATTGCAAAAGTACAAAGTGGCTATGTGGCGATTGATGCAAAAGTAATTTTGGATGGGAATGGTTTGGTACGCCAGAAAAGCTTGGATGTAATTCCAAAGGGTGCGGCAGGGGCGATTCCTACAAAAAGAGAAATTGATGCGCGCAAAATTGATGAAGAAGATTATAGGGGGAGTGCCGGCTCAACTTTTATTGAATTTGACGGCTCGCCTCGCGGCGAAGCGGGTGACATTGCGATACTTGCATCCGGCGGTGGGGCAAGCTTAATGATAATGGACAGTGTAGTGGCGGCAGGCGGAAGATGTGCAAATTATACAGAGTACAGCGGTAATCCGCCACGCGAAAAAGTTGAGAAGCTAACTAAAATTACACTCGATAAAAAAGGACTTAACGGTTGTTTGGTTGCCGGTGCTGTTGCCAATTTTACGGATATTTTCGAAACTTTGAGTGGATTTGTCGAG
>Ga0209541_10003249_pt1 | contig 30057 bp, 29 predicted proteins | sample RifCSPlowO2_01_FD_184027 | JGI IMG/M metagenome (GOLD analysis project Ga0209541, IMG submission 184027) | Groundwater microbial communities from Rifle, Colorado - Rifle CSP2_plank lowO2_0.1 (SPAdes) (version 2) | ecosystem: Environmental > Aquatic > Deep subsurface > Groundwater | place... | reverse complement strand
TTAAAGCCGGCCGTGTAAGCCGGGCCCAAGCCGGATTTTTTTTGCCGGTGCAAAATATCCAGCCGCAGATTGCCTAATTTCAACTTTTCAATCAAGGCTCCGGTCCCGTCCGGCGAATTGTCGTCCGCGATCAAAACATTGAGCCCCGGAATATCCAAAGCAAAAATTTGCTCCAGCAGTTTGGCGATATTGTTTTTTTCGTTGTAAGTCGGGATGATGATGTAAATTTTTGGCATACTAATAGGGCACTTAAATTTTAAGGATTTTTAAGAAGTATAAGCTTAAATTACAAATTCCAAGCACCAAATTCCAAACAAATTACAATGTTCAAAATTCAAAACCCTTAGTTTCGCGTTTGGAATTTGGAATTTGGTGCTTGTGATTTGTTTGGAATTTGGAATTTGTGATTTGTAATTTAGGATAATTTATATGCACCACCATATTTATCTCTATCCTACCTTAATCTCCGCCTCAAACCAATCACTTGCCTCAAATACTCCCGCCCCAAAGAAAAAACATCCACCCGGCTCTTATCCAGGCCCTCGCGGGGATCTTTCCAAACCACGGGGATCTCTTTAATCTTATATCCCCGCTTCTCGGCCAAAATTACCAGCTCCGAATCAAAAAACCAGCCATTATTTTGGACTTGGGGCAGAACCTTTTCTTTAATTTTACGGCTAATCGCCTTAAAGCCGCAAGGGGCGTCATTTATTTTTAAATTCAGCAAAATTTTTAAAATCAAGCGATAAATTCGGGAGATTAATTTGCGCGCCAAAGACCGGCTGACTTTTGAACCGGCCAAAAAACGCGAGCCGATAACCAGGTCCTGGCCGGCTTTAACGCCGGCAATCAAAGCCGGCAGGGCTGAAATATCCGTGGCCAAATCCGCGTCCATAAAGCAATAAATATCCGCTTCATTTTGCTCCCAGGCCGCCCGAATCGCCGCGCCCTTGCCTCTTTGCCCGGCCGCGATAAACTTAACGGCCGAAAAATTTTGAGCAAGGTTTTGGGCGATTTCGGCGGTTTGGTCGGTTGAACCGTTGTCGGCAACGACAATTTGCCAGTCATCGGTTAAATTTTTTGAACAAAATTCCAAAAGCTTCAAGACGTTGTCTTTTAAAATTTTCTCTTCATTGTAAGCCGGCAAGGCGAGGGTAATCTTCATAATATTATTGCGAGTTGCGGCAGTCGGGAGCCTCTGCTCCCGACTGGAAATTATGGCTGTTCGGAGCGGAGGCTCCGAACTACCAAAAAAACAGCGGCTTACGGCTCTAACTGATAAATTTTTGCCTCTCCGTTTTCAAAAACTTTTTTAAAATTGAAATTATCGGCCAAATTCCGGTCAAAAGCCTGATTTTGCTTGATATCCACAAAAACATATTTGGCCTTGAAAACATTTTTGATCGTCAGATAAAGGCCGGCCCTGGTTTTGCCCGTCGTATAATCAGCCCAGCGCCGGTAAAGCGCCGGGTTATATTGATACATAAATGTCGGATCCAAACCGGCCAGATAATAATCCTTGTCATTGTAATAAAAAAGCAAAGGAAATTCGTCCCAATCGCTGTGAAAAACAATATCGCCGGCTTGGGAGTTCTGTTCAAGCCAGCGCGCCGGTTCGGCGAATTTTTCAAAAGGCAGGCCTTTTTGGTAAGAATTTTTAACCGACATCAGATCCCTGGCAAAAATCGGCGAAATGGCAAGCAGGATGAATAAAGGCAGCGGCAAAACATAGCGCGGGGGCAGAATCTTGCTTAAATTTTTCGTTAAGGCTTCCAAAAAAACGTTAAGGCTTAAGGCGGAAAAACAAAGCGCCAAAGGAATAAAATATTCCACGTAGCGCCTTGATTTCAAAGTCAAAATAAAAAATAAAAAACTTAAAATAAAAAAGAACCAGGCGCTGGCGGGCTGCTTCTTGTAAAAAAAGACAAAGCCGGCCAGGGCGAAAAGTAAAAGCAAGGAAAACGGCAGAGCCGCCGCAAAAAGATCCTGAATGCCGTAGGGATACCATTCCCCGCCGACGCCGATGACGGACTGGTAATTGACTAAGGCGATTTTAAAAGTCTGCTGCCAGTAAAAATCCAAATTCTTGGGGAAATAGGGATTGAAAAATATTCCGGCTAAAAGCCCGCCGCCGGCCGAAAGCAGTAAAAGAAAATTCTGTTTGTGAATTTTTTGCCTGGCCCAGTTTCGCAAAATTGCCGGCGGCCAGCCGGGCAGATATTGCCAAAACCAATTGATTAAGGCATAAAGCCCTGCGGCCACTGCTGCCAGCGGCCAGCCGCCGTAAAGCCAGACATAAAGGCCGGAAAGCAACGCCAGATAAAAATAGCGGCGGGAAAAAACCAGGTAGATTGTCAAAAAAAGAAAAATTAAAACCAGGGGCTGGGCTTTGGCCAGATTGAGGCGGAAAATAAACGGATTAACGGTCATTAAAAAAATCGCGTGCCAAAACGCGCCTTTGATTTTTAATTGGCGCAAAAACCAAAAGATCGCCAAAATCGCCAGGCTGGCGAATAGAATCGCGGCGATTTTCAGACCGATAAGCGGCGGCCAGAGCTTGACAAACGGCGCCAAAGCCAGATGATAAAGGAAATGATGGTCAATGAAACTGGATTTCAGATTAGTCGCCGAAAGCCAGGGGAATTCCGTGATCACGCCCCGCTCGGCCAGCAACCTCGCCATTTTGGCGTGGTAAAAAGAATCCGGATCCGCGAAAGTTTGGTCAAACTGAAGATAAGAAAACAAGGTCAGGGCAATGGCAAAAACCAAGACGTACAAAAACAGCGGCCGGATTTTAAAAAAATTGTCAACGCGGCAGGTTAGGCGCATCAGTCTTTGATTAACTGCGGGTTAATTTCAAATTTAAAATTTAAATTCAATTTCAAATGATTTAATTTTTAATTTTAAAATTAATATGCCCGCGGCAAAAACCAAATCTTCTCAATTCGCTAAACTCGCTTGCCCCGCTCAGCTTTTACGCCACTAGGCCTTAAGCTTGGCCTTGAAATAATCAACCCACGGAATCTTAGACGGATTGACATTATTCAAAACCGCCAGATAAAAACTGGCATAACTGCCGAAAACCAGCATTTCCAGAACCTGGCTTAATTTGTCCGGCCCAGACAGGCGGTAATAAAAAGATTTGATTTTGTTTTTCGCCGCCACGTCCCGGGTAATTCGCAGGCGCTTTTGATTTAACGGAAAATAAAGCCGGGAATCAAAAAAAACAAAAGCTAAATGGCCGGCATTGGACCGGGGAAAAGACAGGCCTTCCAATAAATGATGGTTCAGCTCGGAAATTAAAAAGTAATCGGCGAAATTTTTGGCGTTCTCGTTGATCTGATTGGCAAAAACATGGGCGTTGCCGCTTAAAAATTCGGCCGCCACGGCCAAAGCCGTTTTATTTCGCAAAAAAACCGCCAGCTTCTTGGCCGGGTTGTTGTTAACCGGATTCAGCGCCCCGAATTGGCGATGCAGTTTAGCCAAACCGCCGAGACTGTCGTTGATTTCCTGCTCGGTGATGTCCAAAAGCCCCAATTTTTTTAATATTCCCATCTGCGCGCCCAAAGAATAGCCCAGCCCCAGGCGCGGCTGGCCCGAAGGGTTGAATTCGGGATTAAAAACATAGCCGCTAATCTTCCTTTTTTTGATCCAATTGTCCAGCGTGCCGCCGCTGGCGATCCCAAAAATCTTTGCTTGTTTTTTTTTGGCTGGCGCCAGACTGTAAAGCACTTCTTCGGTCGTGCCCGAGTAGCTGGACGCGATATACAACGTTTTGCCATCTAAAAATTTCGGCGGCTGGTAGCTGTTAATTACAATCAATGGCGCTTTCAGCCGGTCGGCGAAAAGCGAGCGGATGACATCCGCGCCCAAAGCCGAACCGCCCATGCCGTTGAGAACAATTTTGTCAAAATTCCTGAAAGTCAAAGGCAGTTTCAAGCTCTTGACTTCCTGCCAGGCCTGGCTGATTTGCGCGCCCAGCGCTTCAATTGAGTCCAGCGCTTTGCCGGAATCAAGTTTTTTGATTTTTTGGAGGTTGTTTAGGGTAGTCATATGGCTCTATTATAGCAATTTTTGCCGTTTATATCAATATTTTTAAGCTTGAAAAATGTGAATATAAATGCTAAGATTTTAAAGTAATTCATAGTAGCTTGTAGGAGGTAGCTTGTAGCTTGTAGAAATTTTACAAGCCAAAACTAATAATAAATTGATTTTCGACTAATTATAGCTTATAAAAATTAATATTCTACAAGCTACTTCCTGCAAGCTGCAAGCTAACCAAAGCTAACTCAAAGCAAACTATGTCCGGCCACAGCAAATGGGCGCAAATTCACCGCCAAAAAGGCGTCGCTGACACCAAGCGCGGCGCCGTTTTTACTAAATTAGGCAACGCCATCACCGCGGCCGCCAAAAGCGGCGGCGGCGACCCGGATGCCAATTTTAAATTGCGGCTGGCCATCGACCAGGCCAAAGCCTCTAACCTGCCCAAAGACAACATCGAACGGGCCATTAAGCGCGGCACGGGCGAACTCGGCGGCGGGACGATTGAAACGGTCGTCTATGAAGGCTTCGGTCCGGCCGGCATCGCCATTATTATTGAAGGCCTGACTGACAACCGCAACCGCACCAGCTCGGCAATCAAGCATCTGCTTGCCAAATACGGCGGCAGCCTGGGCGGACCGAATTCGGTTTCCTGGCTGTTTGTCCAAAAAGGCGTTTTAAGGATTAAAGAAATAACTGACGAACTGGAATTGGATCTGATTGACGCCGGCGCTTTGGATGTCGTTCGGGAAGACGATGGCGCCACGATTTACACCATGCCCAATGACCTGAAAAAAATAAAAAATTTTTTGGAGCTGCAAAAAATCATTGTAGACTACGCCGAAGTCGAGCAAGTCGCCAAAGAGAAGAAAGCTTTAAACGACGAAGAAGCGCAAAATCTGCAAAAACTGTTTGGCGAACTGGATAATGATGAAGACGTCAGCAACTACTATACTAACGCGGAGTAAGTTAAGCGACAAGAGACAAGAAACAAGAGACAAGTTGCCAATGCTATCTCTTTTTCTTTAGTAGGCGAGGCATCTTGCCTCGCCGACCAACGCGCCAAACAAATCAATGATAAAACCACCTAAGACAATCACCATTCTCGGCATCGACCCCGGCCTGGCCGATACGGGTTTCGGCGTCATTAAAAAACAGGGAAACAAGCTGATGGCGGTTGATTACGGCTCAATTAAAACCAAGCCGGCCCAGCCGGCCGAAGACCGCCTGGAAATCATCCACTCCTCCTTGAAACGACTAATTAAGAAATACCGGCCCGACTATCTGTCCGTGGAAAAATTATTTTTCTGCAAAAACGTCAAAACCGCTCTGGCCGTGGGCCAGGCGCGCGGTGTCGTGGTTTTGACCGCCGGCGAAAGCGGCCTAGTCTTGAAAGAATACACTCCCCTGCAGATAAAAATGGCTCTGACCGGCTACGGCAAAGCCGATAAAAACCAGGTTCAGCAGATGGTCAAAATAATTCTTAACCTAAAGCAGATTCCCAAACCCGACGACGCGGCCGACGCCCTGGCCGCCGCGATTTGCTGCGCGCACTCCATCAGATAAAATAAATTATAATCTATGCCTAAACCATTCGGATCGGAAAAAATATCCCCTAATTTCACCAATGAGGTTTCCCGGCTGGCGGAACAAAGATTGCGCGAGCTGATTGAAAAAGCGCGGGAGCTTGGCGTTGAAATTTTTTCTCTTGAGACGGGCAAAGAAGAAATACTGGACCGGGTAAAAAAAGATTTTCCCAAAAGATACGAGCTGGTCTTGCAAAAACTGCGCGAAGAAGGCTTGAGTTTGTCCGATTTGCCCAAAAATCTGCTGCTGGATCGCCTGCTTGGCGTTGATTTGCTCTTTACTTTTCAGGGCAAAAATTACGCCGCGGATGTCACTAGCGGGAAACATACCGTGGTTTTGAATAAAGAAAAAAAATTCCAGGAAATGGAAAGTTTGTACCGGCAGCTCGGAATAGATCGCGCGCTCATCATCCGGCTTAAAGAGGATGTTACAGACGATGTCGTGCTGGATCTTTTTTCCAAGCTTGAAGGTTTGGATAATAAAGAAGATATTTTTTCCGTGGTCGTCAAATATCCCGAAACTGACATGAAAAAAAAGCCGAACCGATTATAAATAAAAGACGTTGCCAAAAATAAATTTTAACTTATACTTTATGAACAATGAACTTTCAAACGAGCGGGATATTCCAGGAAAAAGTTTAGCGGAAACCAGGAAAAAATTCATGGAAGACGTTGAAGGAAGATATCTTTTGTGGCTTTCAATTATCGAGGAATCAAATTTAGAGGAAAAAAACAAGGAAAAACTAAAAGTAATACTGAATGACTGCAAAAATACAAATTTTGATAAGCCGGCAGACCGAGCCAGGTTTATTGAACCCGATACTTTGTTTTCTTACGCGATATCCAGGCTGCTTGACAATATTGATCAAACTGATCCCGAACAAAGCGCCGTATTTGAAAACCTGAAAGATGATATTTGGAAATTTGCCGAAGAGATAAAAAGTTAAAATTCGCGTCCGGCAACAGCGACTAAACGGCATTAAAATAACGCCTGGCCGCCGCGGTCTGCCGCGCGCATTCAATCAGATAAAAGGTCGCGCATGCCCATGGCTTTTTTAAGGGTTATGCGGTAGAATATAAGCAAGTTATATCCGGCTATTTTTGAAAATTATTTAACTAATTTTAGATAAAAAAATCAGCTACTTCGTATAAAAACTAGTTGAAACGAAATGTCGCGCGGCTCCCTTTCCGTTCCAAAAAATATTTTTCTTATAATAAGGAATTTTGACAGGCTTTTTAAAAGGGGAATAAATTTATTTTTTTATTTATTAGAAGGGGTATATGGTGTTTTCTCCGCTCCGCTACGAAAACGATTTATTTATAAGGAGAAAACGAATACAATATGATTACTTAACTAAGAAATAATAATATGGCTTTTAACGAAAGCACACGAGTAAAAATTCCGGAATTAATTTTGAACATTTAATTAAACAACAAAAATATGGAAGCAGGAAAACGAAACATACCCGACATATTCAACAGGGCAAATAAATTGAAAATACCACACTTTCAAAGATCTTATGTTTGGCGCGAAGAACAATGGGAAAGATTTTTAGACGATATGCAATACGCATCTCACGCCAATCGCCCTTATTTTATGGGCTCAGTTATATTAAAACAACAAGAAACGCAGGTTAATCAAGATAATATCAGAACTATCATTGATGGTCAGCAAAGACTCACAACAGTAATTCTGTTTTTCAAGGCATTATTTAATAATAATGGCACTCCAGAAAAATTTCCCCATATTTTTACAACATTTAATAATGGTGTGATTTTGGAACACAATTATTCTGATAAGCCAATATTTGATAAAATTCTACTTGACCAAGACTTAGAATCAAAAGAAAAAAAGAGTCAAATATTTAAGTGCTATAAATATTTTTTAGAAAACATCAAATCCAGTGAGATTGATCCAAATAAACTACTGTCCAATATTTTATTCGTCGGAATTGATTTATTATATAACGAAGATGAGCAGCAAATTTTTGACACAATCAATTCTTTGGGAGTTAGACTGACGACGGCTGAATTGCTAAAGAATTATTTGTTTCGAGATGACATTGATTTTTACAATACAAATTGGCGGGATGTGTTTGAAAAAAACGATGAAATAAAGGAATATTGGGATCAAGAGGTTACATCTGGTCGAAATATCAGAAATAATATTGATCTGTTTTTACAGGCATACCTGTTTATTAAAATTCAAGAAAATGGAATCAATGTTAGCTCTGATGACAAAGAAAGATTTTTCAAGATTGACTCCGTTTTTAATTCCTATAAGGAATTTATTACTGATTACCAAATGGATAAAAATGCCATAATAGATGAATTAAAGGAATACGCCAGCGTTTATAAAAATACAATTAACCCAAAAATTGTTGAGCAAGACATTGACAAAAATGACTACGCCCAAAGATTAAATTTAGTAATGTTTGGCTTGGATACAGCGACAATAATCCCATATGTTTTGTATGTATCAAAAAAAGTTAGTAGCCAAGAGGAAAAAAACAAAATATTCAGATATCTAGAGGCCTACCTAATGAGAAGGCTTATCTGTAGAGAGACAACAAAAAATTATAACCAACTATTTAGGAGTTTAATAAATAATGAGATTAATTCCTTTGAAAAATTAAAGGAAATAATCGAAATGAAGGGCGAAAAAATCAATAAAATGCCCTCAGATAGCACCGTAGAGGATGGGTTTAATAATTCTAAGCTTGCAAATAAATATGCAAAGGGTGTTCTATATTTAATTGAAAGAACAACTAGAAATGATTTAAATGCTACTGAGCTAAAATATTTTAATGAATATAGCTTAGAACATGTAATGCCAAAAAAATGGCGAAACAACTGGAATGTTCAAAATTTAACGAGGGAACAGGTGGAACAACGCGATGACTTAATATTAACACTGGGTAATCTAACGTTAATCACAAAACAATTAAATTCCTCAATAAGAGATTCTGACTGGTCAACGAAAAAAAATGGTAATGGAAAAAATCTCGGCCTTATCGAGTATACTCAAGGAATAGAAATATTTTCTCAATATTTACAAAAAGATAGCTGGGATGAAAATTCAATTAAAGAACGGGTGGCACAACTATACAAATCTGCAATAGAAAAAGTTTGGAATCTTAACTTCTAAAAAGAATAAAGAGTTTTGGATTTTGGGCATTCACCCCTAATCTAGCAAAATATAACTTTATGAAATTATACAGAGGAACATTAGAAAAGCCGATAGTTTTTCCAGAAAGCGTAATCATAACGGCTGAAAATTTGAATTCCATCAACTTTGATAAAGTGATTTATTGTGAAATTTCTCCCATGGGGGCCATGGGCAATGAAGGTGGCATTCTTATCTATGTTTTAAGTGACGAAGACAATCTGATTACTTATGAGACTAATGCATCCACAGATCAACGATCCTATGATGCTGTGTTAGAGCGGATTGATCAAAATGATGATCTCTTTATTAACTATAGCGGTAGTTTTGGAAACTATGTTTATATCAAGAAAAATGCTCGGCTTGAAATTGATAAAAAATATACTTGCTTTTGGTATCACTCACAGAACACTAAATTGAGAATAGATAGTTCTGTTCAGGGTGTCTTTCTTTCCGTAGTTGCCGATATGACGGATCAAAATCCTAACAAGGATCATGAATAAACAAATAAAAGGCAAAAATTCCCTCCCCTTAAACCCCTTCCTTTTTGACTATTTATTTGAAAGAAAAGAATAAGGAGTTTTGAATTTTGGGCATTCACCCCTAACCCCTCTGCCCAAAATCCAAAACAAAAAACAAATTTATGATTATTAAATAAAAAGCCTGTCAGAATGAAATTGAATGAAAAATATTTTTTGAACAGCGTATAACAGCGTGTATGCGGTTACGCTCCTCGTGCCTCGTCGCTCCACCCATATTTGCCTCCGCTACGCTACGGCAAACATCGCCTATGCGAAATGCCGGTCTGGCCGGCCGCGGCCGGCCATCCCGTCACTTCGCATCAGGCGCGCGCGTTATGCTGAAATACAATTTTTATTAATTTTTCTATGAGCGAATTATTAAATGAAATAGTGAATGAGTTAGAAAATAAATTGAAACTAATCAAATTCCCTTCTGACTTCAGCAGAGAAGCGGAGTTAGAAAATTATATTTTACAAAATATAAAAGATCTTGTTAAAGAAAAAATTAATATTAAAGACGAGACTGAATTAAATAAAACAGTTTATGCCCATGGTAAAACCAAAGCAGAAAAAAGATTATGGTCGGCGTCAAAAGTATTCCAAAATGTAATTGTTTTTGGCTGTTCTAACACCGGGGACATATTCATTGACCTAAAAGAAAATGGGACGATATATATTGAAATTAAATACTCAAAAAGGCGTAATGAAAAAAGTAGTTCTCTGCCGGGTGATCTACAAAGGTCAATTGGCCAAGCACTAATAGCTTCTTTAAGACATTCGCACGTTATTTGCTTTATAGTTTGCCAAAATAAAATACAAAAGAAAGCTAACGATTTAAGTATTGAATTACAAGACAAATTGCTAAAAAATAATATTACCATTATCGTGCGATCTCAAAATTAATAAAAATTGTACTTCACCTAACACGAGCTAGCCGGTTCGCTTGGTAAATTTGACAAAATTTGACTTATTTTCTTAATTTATGTAATATTATAATAGCTAAAAAATGAAGTTATATTTAGACCGTTGAATAATTCAAGTTTTCCGCGTCTACCCCGTTAGAAATAAATTTCTAACGGGGTTAATCCGCCTTTCGGCTATGCTCAAGGCGCCTTGAGCTTGTCGCCTTTCAGCAAATTCAAGGCGGCCTTGAGACTTGTCAAAAGGCCGAATGGCGCGTCTACCCCGTTAGAAATTTATTTCTAAACGGGGTTAATCAGCTTCTATTATGCTAAATCAAGCCAAAGTTTAAATTACGATAATCTAGTAGAAATAATTAATCAACGCTCTCATATTATGAAAAACTCTCTATTTACAGTCTATATTGAGCAAGACGAGGACGGCGTTTTCGTCGGATCAGTGCCATCTGTGCCTAGTTGCTATGCCCAAGGCAAAACTCAAGAAGAAATGCTTGATAGCCTGCGGGATGTTTTAAGACTATGTCTTAGAAATATCGACGTTAAGGTTTTAGAAAAAACCAGATTTGTCGGAATCCAAAATGTAAAAGTCACCCATGCCTAAACTTATACCAATCAAACCTAGGAGGTTTGTCAAAATTCTGCTTGAGCTTGGTTTTACAAAGCGTGATGCCGAAGGGTCTCACGTATTTTTTAAACATCCCGACGGCAGAACTACTGTAGTCCCAATTCACTGCCAAGAAATCAGTAAAGGATTACTAAGAAAAATACTCAATGATATCCAGCTGGCAGTGGAAGAATACGATAAATTAAGAAAATAAATTATCAAATTTACCTCACTCACTCAAATTTTTTATTTCTTTATGCGGTACACTCCGCGCATATTTTACCGCAGCAGAAATAAAAAACTTCGGCTAGCCCGGTAACGTTAGCTGAAATAATAAAAAATACTCTTCCCCAACTTATCGGAAAAGAGTATTTTTATTAAGAGAATGAAATCTAACGGATTGTTTTATTGCTTTATTGTTTTATTGCTTTATTGATACTCCGTTCCCCTACTGCACTTCCGCCACCACCTCGCCGGTCTTAAAGGCATAGCCGTCGGAATTGGTGATTTCCGCGTAAATTTTGTAAGCGCCGGGAGCGGGGGCCGAGGGCCAAGGAACGGCTAATTGGCCGCCGGCAAATTGGCGGCTGGTATTGATGTAATCAACCTGGCCATCGGCGGTTTTATAATAAACGTCAATTTTTTGAATCCGGGAAACATTAGCCAGCTCGGCCTTAATTACGTAAGGAAATTTCTTGGCGCTGATGGTTTCATTTTCCGCCGGCGCCAGCCAGCTTAAAGGCTGGGGAATTTCCGGCAATTGAAAATTTAAGTCCAGCGCGGCGCTGTTGTTATTGCCGAGATCGTCATAGGCCGCGGCTTTGAGCTGGTAAAAACCGCTTTTAAGATTCGGGTCGTCAAGATAAACCGAAAGCTCATACGGCGCTTCCGAAACGGTCTTTAAAAGCTTCCCGTTAAGATAATACTCCACCCGCAAAACGCCGCGCGGGGCCGAAGCATTGACGCCGGCGCTGAAATTCCGGTCGGTAATCGTCTGGCGGGCGTCGGGAAAAGTCAGACTGATTACCGGCTTATCTTCGGGCCGGTAGCTGTCGTCTGATTCAGTCGGCGGGTCTTCGGCCATGATATTATTGTCTTTGGCCCAGCGCAAAACCGCTTCTTCCCAGCGCGGATATTGCGGGTCGTTTAAATCCGGCGCCGTATCGCCTTGAGGATCGTCTTTATTGATATAATATAAAATGGCATGCGCCTGGCGGTAGATTCTTTCTTCAACCAAGTCCGGCGGCGTCAAATCCGTCGCCAATTTACCGTTGTTTTTATTGACCTTGACTTTAATCCCCTGGACCAGCTGGCCGTTTAAAACCGGCTTGCCGCTTACCGTCGCTGCCGGCGCCGTAAAACCCTCCGCCGGTAAACCTTTTAAGGCCTCCTGCATGAATTTATTCCAGATCGGCGCGGCTAAAACACTGCCGTCGGCGCCGCGCTTCATTTCCGCGTTGTCGCTGTTGCCGACCCAGACGCCGGCCGCCAAGTTCGGCGTGAAGCCGACGGTCCAGGCATCATGATAATCGTTGGTCGTGCCGGTCTTGGCCGCTACGGCCCGATCAGGCAGGGTCAGATAATTTTTTTCGCCGAAAATATAAGCCCGGGCCGCGTTGTCGGACAGAATGCTGTTTATCTGCCTGGCGACTTGGGTTTCCAAAACCTTTTTTTCCTGTTTTTTATATTCTTCCAAAACCGCGCCGTCTTTGTCCTCAACTTTTAAGATGCCGGCGGGCGGATGATATTCCCCTTCGCGGGCGAAAACCGCGAAAGCGGCCACCTGCTCAATCAGCTTGACTTCCGCGCCGCCCAAAACCAAAGACAAGCCAAAGCGGCTGCGGTCGGAAAGCGTCGTGTAGCCCAAACTGCCGGCCAAATCCAAAACTTTATCCACGCCGGTCAAATAAATCGCCTTGACCGCCGGAATATTCAGCGACCCGGCCAGGGCCTGGCGGATGGTTACGGGCCCATGCTCTTTTAAGTCATAATTTTTCGGCTCATAATCTTTGCCGTCGGAATTCAGAAATTTGGTCACCGCGTCATAAAGCACGGTTTCCGGGGTATAGCCTTTTTTAAAGGCCGCGGCGTAGACAATCGGCTTGAAAGATGAACCGGGCTGGCGCGGCCGGGTGGCAACGTTGACCTGGCCGTCAATTTCATCGTTAAAATAATCTTTTGACCCGACCATGGCTAAAATTTGGCCGGTGGCCGGATCCAGGGCGACTAAGGCCGCGTTGCCGGCGTTCCATTTTAAATTTTTTTCCGCGTTTTCGGCAATCGCTTCTTCGGCGAATTTTTGCTTGTCCGCGTCAAGCGTGGTAATGACTTTCAGGCCGCCCTGCTCCACCGCCAATTCGCCGTATTTCTCGGTCAGATATTCTTTAATGAACATGACAAAATGCGGGGCGATGATGCTTTCCGCGCTTTTTTTAAATTCAATTTTTTCTTTTTTGGCGAATTCGGCGTCTTCTTCGGTGATATAGCCCAAATCAGCCAGACTGTCCAAAATCCAGCCCTGGCGGGCGTACAGCTTGTCTAAATGGCTGCCATAGGGCGAATAATAGGTGGGGGCCTGGGGCAAAGCGGCCAAAACCGCGCTTTCGGCCAAAGACAAGTCCTTGACGGCTTTGCCGAAATAAGTCTGGGCCGCGGCTTCGGCGCCGTAAGCCACCGAGCCGTAAGGAATCTCGTTAAAATACATCTGCAAAATTTCGTCTTTGGAAAATTTCTTTTCCAGCTGGTAGGATAAAATCACTTCTTTGGCCTTGCGGGTATAAGTTTTTTCCGGCGACAAAATCACGTTTTTGACCAATTGCTGGGTAATGGTGGAGCCGCCGGCTTTGGAGCCGGTAAAAATATTTTTCAGAAGCGAGCGGATGATGCCGGTAAAGCTGATGCCGCCGTGCTTATAAAATTCGCGGTCCTCGGCCGCCAGGGTGGCATTTTTTAAATTTTCTGGAATGCCGGATAGCTGGACAAAGGTTCTTTTTTGCGCGCCATGGATGTCGTAAAGCAGAGTTTCGCCTTGGCGGTCGTAAATTTTCGTGGACAGGGCAACCGAGCGGTCAATAATTTTATTGGGATTGGGCAATTGCGTCGCCAGCCAGGCTAAAAAGATGATGCTGAAAATTCCGCCCAGCGCCAATAAAATAACGCCGCCGGTCAAGATTTGCCTGATCGGCAGTTTCCTCTTCGGCCGGCCCGCTGATGACCTTTGCCCGAAATAAGCCGGGTTATGCCGGCGGCGATTGGCCGGTTGCCGCCAGTCTTGGTAGCCGGTTTTTTTGTAGATTTGAAGAAAAGACATGATAAATAACAGTTAACAATTATCTTATTTTATGTTTTTATTTTAACACTTTTTGAAGCATTTGGCAACCTGGCGGCAAAAAAGAATAAAAAAAATAAACCGGGTAGAGACGCAAAATCTTGCGTCTCTACATTAATTTTATTCTTTTTTGCCAGCAAGCATTTAATTTAGCCTCAATCTAAATTTTTTAAGTTCCTAGTGATTGAACCATCGTGCTACTTGACTTTATGGTATTAATTGTTTAATATACAAATTAGAGAATGATTGGAACACCAAGGGGGATAGAATTTCTCCCGTCTTGCCGGTGAATTGCCGGCGAGGTTCATTCGGGCATAGAAATTGCGCGCCGTATATTTCGAATGGTTAGGTCAACTAATAGGAGAAAAAACAATGTATGATCTGACGCAACTCGAACAAGCGGGGTATCAATTCACCCCGTTGGAAAAATTGGTCTTTGAAAACCCGAGTTTCCAGTTTTTGTATCAAAAAGGCTGGCCTATCAAGTGGGGCAGTCTTACCACCGGGCTGGTGGCTCACATTGAAAATGATTATTATCAACGTGAGGTCATAAGTTTCAAACCAATCGACAGAGGGAAACTTACGCCCCATGGCGCGGGCACTTTCTCTGACGAAGTCTCTACTCACATCAGAAGTGTCTCTATTCTATCGGCCAAAGTAGCGAGAGATACTACAGAGAACGAGCTCGACCTCGGTCTTGTTCAGGATTTTAGTCTCTGGTTGGACGGTGCGAAGACCTATCCATATAATCCATTTCGTTGGATAAGATTTGAGCACGACCATGAGTATAAACTGAAGCAAGAAGCCAGGGTGGCGGAAGTCACCGCGCTTTCCCAAGGCTTTGCCAATGTCGTGGTGTTGCTCCTTAATAAACTCGCTCAAAGTCAACGGCAGATTGTTCGCGATGCCATAGAGACTGATTGTGTCAAACGGAGAATCTTTGGCGAAGGCGATGTCCAACTTCGATATCACTATTTACCGTTTCCAGAATGCATGTTGTGTGACGGACCGGCGGGAAGGTCTGTTGGTAGACATTGCGATGATCCCAGCTCTATCGTTCTGATCGACTGTGGCGACGTGCCGACAATTGTCAAAGGCATACCGGCTGATGTCCGACGGATTATCAAGCCCATTCGTTTCAAAGTGCCCAAGAGTACTTTCTCGGATAGGTTTAAGCCATGCGTTGGCTCCGGTTTTTTCCCTCAACTTGCGGTTTTCTCACTCGGGATGCTTTCTGAAGAAGAGAGGCAAAGGTTTAAAACTGAACTTGAAACGAGTCTTCAGAGAGAGCAGGGCGAGTGGGCGGGAAGCAAACATAAGCTCTATGGCGAATGTCGGGTCATCGCCCCCAGCGGACGCCAAAAACTCAATGCCTTGCTCCTGGCAGGCACGATTGCTACCTGGAGTACGTGGAGCAGTCTCCTTAAAAGGAATGAGCTTTGGTATAAATTGTTGGGGGAGAAAAAAGTTAGAGTCGATCTGATCGGCGGTTAACTTGGTCACGTTCTTGTCTTGACAAAGAGACAATTAAATTAAAAAAATAAAGACGGCGAAATCGTCGTCTTTTTTTCTTTAGCAAAAGAATATTAAAACATTAAAACAAGAGAACAAAAATTAAAATAAATTTGTTCTCTTGTTCTTTTGTCCCGACGTTCGCCGAAAGCGAAGTCGGGATCCCGATTCCGCAAAGCGGACATCGGGATTATTTTGTTTTTATTCTCGATAAAACTCGGCCGCGTCTTCGGGCGCCACCGGATTGATAATCAGGCCCGAGCCGATTTCCACGCCCGCCCAGACCGAGCCGCGCGGCGTGATTTTCACGTACAAATGCTGGTCCTTATCATTGATTACCTGATGGAAGTAATAATTGTAGGGTAAATTCAGCTGATTGATTTTTAACAGCACTTTTTTTAAAAACTTGGCAAAACTTAAGCGCTCATTTTGGTTCAATAAAGTGACGTTGTCCAAATGCCGCTTGGGCATAATCCAAACTTCATAATTATGCATCGGCGCGTAGGGGCAAAAAACGATCATATTTTTGTCTTCGGCAATCAGCCGCGGGCCTTTGCGCTCGCTTTTAATCACGTCGCAATAAACGCAGCCGCCGCGCTCAAGCTTATAGGCCTGGACCCGCTGGCATTTGTCTTTGATGTGCGGCGGGAGGAATTGCGTGGCAAAAATCTGGGAATGGGCGTGCTGGAGGGAGGCGCCGGCCCGGCCGCCGTTATTTTTAAAAATCAGGACATATTCAATTTTCTTGTCGCGGGAGATTTCCTTGGTTTGCCGGGAATAAACTTCCAGAATTTGGGCCACCCGGACCGTGCTTAATTCTTCAATTTCTTTTAAATGATCCGGGGTTTCAATCACCACCTGCTGGCGGCCGTAGGCCCGGGGGTTATTGGGAGAAACCGAAGGGAATTTATTGGCAATCACTTTAATCGCCCAGGGCTCTTTTTTTTCTTTGGTTTTATTGACGGTCAATAAAACTTTGCTTACCTGGTCAATTTGTCCGGGACAAAAAACGCATTCCGAAACGGCGCCCGGCGCCGAGACAGCCGGCTTGGGAACATCGTGCGGCCGCTTGCCTCGCCGGGGCGAGATAATGACGTATTTTTCTTGGATGTAATCCTTGCGGATTTCGGAATTGAGCATAGAAAAGTAAATTAAGCCCGCCTGCGCCCCTCAACTGCGTTCGGGGCTTCGGCGAGGCAAGTAGATTAAGCCTACTAAGCTTCTCACCTATAATTTTACCAAAAATTGGCTCCGCTATCAAATAGCGGAGGAAAGAGAGATAAAGGAAAGAGATAATAAATAACAAAAAAATTATGTTTCTAGATAATGCTAATAAAAATAATTCCCTCCCCCTAAATTAGGGGGAGGGACAGCCTGCCCGCGACTATGCAAAGTGCAGCCAGCCTGCCTGTATTCCGCGAAATACGGCCAAGGGGGGAAGGGGGTATGCTAAGTCAAGAAGAGAAGAAGTTCAATAAAAGAGAGGCGGGGTATAAAAATATAGGGGGACAGGGGGTGATACGGAAAGCAAAGGAAGGTGTGGCGCGGTAAAAAATTACTGTTTGATCGGCATGATAATATAGAGATAATCCGAATCTTTGCCCGCGGTTTTAATGACGCAGGGATTGCCGCCGTCAATGATGCTTAATTCCGCTTCTTCGGCGTCTAAATTCTGCAGGCCGTCCAGTAAATAGCGGTAATTGACCACGATGCTGTTTTGTTGGCCGGAAATTTTGCCGGATAATTTTGAAATATTTTCCCCCAGCTGATTATTGGCCGCGGAAACGACGATTTCATCTTTATTAAAATCCAAATTAATGTCATAAATTCCGCTCCGGGCAAAAAGACTGGCCGTCTTGGCGGCATTGATCAGCTCGGCAATGTTTAAAACAATTTTGGTGTTTGATTCTTTGGGAATAATCTGCCGGTAATCCGGGTATTGCCCTTCCACCAGCCGCGAAATCAATTCAATGTCACCCAAGACAAACAGGATTTGGTTTTCCCCGAGATAAATTTCCACGTCTTCAATTTCCGAAATCGCCGCCGGATCTTTAAAACTGCCTAAAATCCGCTGGAGTTCCTGCAAGGTCCGGGCCGGCACGATTACCGATTGGTTCGTCCCTTTGGATTTCTTCCCCAGCTTGACTGATTTTTCCGCCAAACGATAGCTGTCCGTGGCGGCCAGCACCAAATTATCGCCCTCAAACTTAAAAAACACGCCGTTTATTTCCGGGCGGGTCTCGCTGCCGGAAACCGCAAAGATTACCTGGCTGATGGCCCGGCGCAACTCCTGGCAATTCATGACATAAAGGTTCTTCCGGTCAATTTGGGGAATCAAAGGAAAATCCGCGGCCGGCTGCCCCTTTATTTTAGTGTTATGATTTTTACAGCTTATGGCTAAAACCTGATCCTCGCCCTCTTTCTTGCTTTCCGCCACCGATAAATCAATTTTTTCCTTAGGTAAGAGCGCCGCGTAATCGGCAATCAGCCGGGATTGGACCGTGAATTCCCCGTCTTCTTCAACTTTGCCGCGGATAATACAGCTAACCCCGATTTCCAAATTCGTGGCGGAAAATTTAATCGTGTTTTTATCAACCTGGATTAAAATATTATTTAAAATCGGCAAAGCCATGTTTTTGGAAGCGATATGGCTTACGATAAACAGGCCTTGATTGAGATTTTCCTGGGTACATGATATTTTCATATTTTTTGTTTATTTATTAATAATTTTTTAAAATTAACTGATTTTAAGCGGCTTTTGGCAATTCTTGGGATTTTCTTCTGTGATATTCCATAATTTTCTCATCACTCATTAAACTAAAATCAGGCGTCTTTTCACCTTTTAATTTTTTTGAAACCTCTATCGCCTTATAACCCTCTATAATATTCCGTTCATTTAACTTTTCTAAATTATCAGCCGGCCGTTTTTCGCGATATACCTCCTCGCCTTCCGGATTAATAAAATGCGGTTTTGGTTTATCCATAAGAATGCAAGTTGCGCGCTTTTTTATTTTTTAAAATATGAAATTTAATATTTTAGCGCGGATGAAGTTTTTAAAGTATATATTTATTAGTAATAATAATAAGGGGTGTGGAAAAAGGGATAAGTCTTAATTTTCCTTTAAAAGAGCGGTTTTTTAAAATTCAAGCTGTTGAAAAGAAAAAATTAAATGTTGATAAGCTCTTGATAAATTTTAACGGGAATTTACTCCAGCGATTCATCCCCGCTTTTTTAAAGTGTTATCCACTAGTTTATCCGAAATATTTGTTGCAAATTTTTTTTCCTTATTAACAATTTATCCCGATGTTATCAAACCCATTTTAGTTAGTTGTAAAGCCGTTCGCGCAAAAGTTTTATGTCCTGATTTACTTTTTCATCGGAATCAATGGCCGAAACGATTTTTAAATAAGCGTGCATGGCGGTGGTGTGGTCGCGGCGGCCGATTTCATGGCCGATGGCCGGATAAGAGCTTTTTAGCTCTTCGCGCATTAAAAACATGGCAATTTGGCGGGGCAAGGATAATTCTTTCTTCCGGCATTCGCCCAGCAGGTCATCCAGCTTAATATCATAAAATTCGGCCACTAAATTGATAATTTGACGGGGAGTAACCGAGCGCTTGCGCTGAACCGAGGCAATGGAGCTTAAAATCCGCTTAATGCTTTCCAAAGTCGGGGCGGCGGCGTTTAATTGGTGGATGGCAATAATTTTATTCAGGGCGCCTTCCAGCTCCCGGACGTTGTTTTGGATGTTGGTGGCGATGTAAGAAACAATTTCATCGTCCAAGAGGCAATTTTTTTCCAGGCATTTGCTTTTTAAGATGGCCGAGCGCGTTTCCAGGTCCGGCAGGGCGATATCGGCGATCATCCCCCACTCAAACCGGGAGGTCAGGCGGCTTTCCAGAGCCGGAATCGCTTTTGGCGGCCGGTCCGAAGTTAAAACTAACTGTTTATTGGCCTGGTGGAGCTCGTTGAAAGTATGAAAGAATTCTTCCTGGGTGCCGTCCTTACCGGCCAAAAACTGGATGTCATCAATCAAGAGGATGTCCAGGGAGCGGTAAGTGTTTTTAAACTTGTCGCAGCGGTTGCTGGAGATTGATTTGATGAAATCATTGGTGAATTTTTCGCAGGAAACATAAAGAATCTTTTTTTCGGGGTGAAGGCGCAAAATTTGGTTGCCGATGGCCTGGACCAAATGGGTTTTGCCCAAGCCCACGCCGCCGTAGATAAATAAAGGATTGTAAACGTCGCCGGGCTGTTTAGCCACGGCCAAAGAGGCGGCCTGGGCCAGTTCATTCCCTTTGCCAATCACGAAATTGGCGAAATTATAACGGGGATTAAGGCCGAATTCGTTGAGATTAATTGACTCGGCCGGCAAAGAGAAGGCGTCGGTCTTTTCTTCCGCCAAACCGCCGTCGGCTTCTTTATTCTTGTCCCTGACCCGGGTTTCCACGCGATAAAATATGGTTCTGACCCGGTTGCCCGTGATTTTTTGCAAAGCTTTCAAGATTGCCAGATGGTATTTTTTTTCCAGCCAGGCTTTGGTAAAAATATTGGGGACGCCGATTGTCACCGCGTCTTTTTCATAAGACGAGATAAAAGTATTTTTCAGCCAGGTGGTAAAATTAGCTTTGGACAAAGTAAGTTCCAGTTCCCCTAAGGCAGATTGCCAAATTTTTTGTTCTTCCTCCATCTTATTTTTATTTATTTTTTAAAATATGGGCGGTCAATAGATATAGCCACTTTATTATAGCACAAAGAATTTATCCACAGAATAGTTTCTATGTTGATAAACTGTTGATTACTTGTGTATATCACCTTAGAACTTTTTTGGCATTTGGTCAAGAAGGTTTTTTTGACGAAAGGGAAAAACTTTGATATAGTATATTAGATAGTATTTGCCAATTTGGCAACTTAATCCAAAAATTTAGCAATATTATAAAATTATGCCTAAAAGAACTTATCAGCCGAGAAAGCGCCGCCGGGCGAAAAAACATGGTTTTCGGCGGCGAATGAGCGGCAAAAACGGCCGCAATGTCTTAAAGCGCCGCCGGGCCAGGGGCCGGAAGAAGCTTTCTGTTTAAGCAAGGACTTGCGAATTTTTAATAAACCGCCTATGTTGCCGGTAAAATACCGCTTAACCCAAGACCGGGATTTCAAAAGAATCAATGCCGGCGGAAAGTCGGTTTTTTCCGCCTATTTTCGCTTGCGGTATTTGGCCAATAAGCTGCCGAACAGCCGGTTTGCCGTCGTAGTTTCCACTAAAATTAGCAAAAAAGCGACCATACGCAACCGATTAAAGCGTCAAACCAGGGAAATTTTGCGCCTAAACCGCGAAAAGATAAAAGATGGCTTTGATTTAATTATTTCTGTTCAAAATCGGGCTCTGGGCCGGGACTATGAGGAGCTAAAAACCGACCTGGCAGTCTTATTTTTTAAAGGAAATTTGCTAAAATGAGCCATTTTAACCTGCATATTAGGATTTTTGTCCTACGTTTGATAAAAATTTATCAAAAAACCTTGTCTTTTGATTATGGCATCTTCCGTTTTATGTTTCCCCATGGTTTTTGCCGGTTTCAGCCGACTTGTTCAGATTACGGCTATCAAGTAATTGAAAAATACGGCGTAATTAAAGGCGGCCTAATGGCTTTTTGGCGGGTTTTGCGCTGCAATCCCTGGAGTAAAGGCGGAGATGACCCAGTGAGATAGGTTATAGCGAACCTAACAACCTGACCACCTAATAACCTAATAACCTAAAAAATGATTCAATTATTTAACGTCGTCTTATTCCAGCCCCTATTAAACCTGCTGGTGTTTTTATATAACATCGTCCCTTACCACGATTTAGGCGTCGCGATTATTTTATTGACTATCATTATTAAAGCCGTCCTTTATCCTTTAGCCAGCCAGTCAATCAAGTCGCAGAAATCCCTGCAGGATTTGCAGCCGAAGATTGAAGAGATAAAAAAACAGCATAAAGACAATAAAGAAGGCCAGGCCAAGGCTTTGATGGAGCTTTATAAAAATAACAAGGTCAATCCTTTTTCTTCCTGCCTGCCTTTATTGATTCAACTGCCGTTTTTAATCGCGGTTTATCAAGTTTTTCAGCGCGGGCTGAACGCCAAAAGCCTTGATTTGCTTTATCCCTTTGTCGCCAATCCTGGAGTTTTGAATCCGGTTTCTTTCGGTTTTTTGGATTTGAACAAGCCGCAGATCGCCTTGGCGGTTTTAACCGGGCTGGCCCAGTTCTGGCAGACCAAGATGATGATAACCAAAAAGCCGCCGGCGGAAGTGAAAAAATCGCCCGGGGCCAAAGACGAAGACATGATGGCCATGATGAACAAACAGATGCTTTATTTTATGCCGGTGATGACCGTTTTTATCGGCATCAGCCTGCCGTCGGGCTTAGTTTTATACTGGTTAGTGATGACCCTGCTCACGGTTTTCCAGCAGGAGCTGGTTTTTAAGAAGCAGAAGAAGGCGGAGGTTGAGGTTATTAAATAAAATAGGTAAGTTTAGTTTTTGTGGCGGGCGCATTAATTTCAAATTTAAAATTTAAAATTGGTCTGATACCATATTTACCTTAAACTTATTGATTAAATTAATAATTATGAAAATATCCAGTAACGATTTAATTAATTTGCCCGTCTTCACCCAAAGCGGCCAGAATCTCGGCCGGGTTTATTCTTTTGACCTTGATATTGATAATAACGCGGTTGTTTCTTATTACGTGCGCACGGGTCTGATCAAGGGCTTGTGGCATCAGCAATTAATTATCAGCCCCCGCCAGGTTATTAGTATTTCCAAAGAAAAAATGGTGGTGGAAGACAGCGCGGCCAAAGAGCCGAAAGCCAGTTTGGGGAAAGTGGAGCTGGTTGGTTCGGGAGCGGACTGATTAAAATACAAATACTTTAATAAACAAGCTAGGCTGAAAGCCCGGCTTGCTTTTTTACTACGCCTCATTTTTTTACCGCACCTCGCCCCTGTCCCTTCTCCTTATTCAAGGAGAGGGGAACTATTTTTATTGGCGTTATTTAAAAAATATAGATTTTCAGTATTTACTATTTTTTATCTACAGCTTTTATTTCTCTTTTTCTTGGTTTCGTCCCCCTCCTCTCCTTGAATAAGGAGAGGAGGGGGCAGGGGGAGGTGAGGTGTGGTAAGAAAAAAAAAGGTGGGGTATGGTATAAAAAAACAGGGCCGAAACCCCGATAGATTTTTAAATCAAATTAAAAAATCCGATTCTTCCCGACAATGAAGCGCAGTTTTTTGGGCAGGACTTCCACGGCCACCGGCGTTTTTAAGATTTTTTGGCCGTCGGTGGCGACAGTCAAGGGAATCTTGCTTTTGATGGCTGCTTTTTTGAAGGGAATAACGCTTTTGTCCGCTTTATCTCCTTTTTTTAAGAACTGCCAAAAGTCGGCTTTGAGCGGATGAATCATAATTTCCAGCACGCCGTCCTGCGGGTTGAAGCCGCCGGCTGATTGTTCGGCCGGGGCCGAAAGCGGGGAGAGATTGCAGATTTTGACCAAATCTTTGGCCTTGGTATTCACCTTGAATTTATTTTCGCATTCAATCGTGACGGCGCCGCTTGAGACGGCAATCTCGGAAATAAAATACACATCATTGGCTTTGCCCAAGTCAAGCCGTTCAATTTTTCTGGAAGACAAGATATTGCAGGCTTCTTCGGGCGAAGCGATTCCCAGCGCTTTGGCGATTTTATTGTCTTCCCCCACCGGAATCAGGCCGATGGTAATTTCAAATTTAACCGCCAGATTAATAATTTGGTTCAAGGTTTTGTCATTGCCGACAATAACAATGGTTTTAACGCCGCTTCGGATCTCATCGTTAATCAGCTCGGCGACGTTGCGCAGAGGCGAGAGGCGAAAAATTTTTCCGCCAATGCCCAAATCCGTCAGCCGGGTTTCGGTTTTTGCCAGCAAGGCGGTGTATTTTTTATTGTTTAAAAAAGAATCGTATAAATATAAATACATAATAAAACTTAAAGCTTTCCGCCAAAAGCGGGCGCGCCTCTGACACAAAAGCTGAAAATCTCAAGTTTTTTAGATTTCTTCCGGGGCCAGGTAGTTTTTGTCGCGGCTGGCTTTCTGGCCGCGCTCATCGGCTTTTTCAAACTTCGCCTTATGCTCGTCGCCGGCCGAGCATTTGCCGTTTAAGGAAGCGCCGGGGCTGACGTTTAAAATTTTGGTTTTTACGTCGCCGAAAATTTTGGCGGTGTTAGTCAGCTCCAGATTTTCTTTGATTTTAATATTGCCCTGGATTTCGCCGGCCACAAAGGCGTTATTGGCCGTAATGTCGGCAAAAATTTTGGCGTCTTTGCCTACGCGGAGGTTTTTTTCCGTTTTAATGCTGCCGGAAACCGTGCCTTCCACGATAATGTCGCCGTTGGCCACGAAATTCCCTTCCACCTGGACGGAAGGGCCGATGATTGTCTCAACGTTGTCGCCGTCCTCTTTTTTAAACATAGATTTTTGGGGTTAATTTTTAAATTTGTCCGCCTCTTTATTGTAGTGATTTTTCGGGGAAATGTCAATTTCTTGAGAGGGTGATATTAGGTTGACATTATTATAAAAATTTGGTAATTTAATCGGAAGTGGTATGTGGTATAAAGATTATAATGTTTTTTGAAAGGATATAGAATATGAAAGCAATAATATTGACTGGTGGTCGAGGCAAGAGGCTGGGAGCTTTGACTAAAAATTTGCAAAAGGGCGCCTTGTCCTTTAATGGTAATCCCCTCATTTGCCATACTTTAAGCAGTCTGACAAATATAAGCGGGATTGGTGAAATGTTTATTTTGACAGGATACAGAGGCGAAGATATTGAGCAAATTATTTTTTCAAGATTCTCCGCCGAGAAAATAAGATTATTGCATTTTCCTGCCGTTATGGGAAACCTGAGCCGCCTTTCAGCCGCTTTTACTCAAATTGATATTATAAACGGCTGTTTTGTTTGTGGGATCGATAGTTTAATACCAGTAAACGTGGCGCAGAGGTTTTTGACCTTTTCGGCTCAAAATAATAATTATCCCTTGTTGTTGCTTTCACCTCGTCTGAAAACCGCGTTAACGCACAGTCTGGTTGTTTTTCGCGAGGGGGCAGTAGTTAGTTACCAGAATCTAAAAAGGAAGGGTACCGAGGATTTTGGCAGGGACTTTTATATTGACGCCGGATTCCGTTATTTTCCGGCGTCATTTTGTCAGCTAATAAAAAAAGAGGGAATTTTCAATAAACGATATATCCCTCATTTTATAAGCGAAGCCGTCCGGAAAGGTCGGCAATTCAGCGGGCTGACATTTACAGAATCTTGGCGGCATTTTTCTTCCGCCCGAGATTTTTGCCGGTAATAGCCTTTATTGGAAGTAATAAAGGCTATTTTCTTTTGTTAAGCTCATTTTTTATCTTCTCAATTATTTTTTGGTCAGGTTTTGCCGGCTTTGTTTCCCGGGTTTCTTTTTTAATTTGCCAGACAGGTTTAGTTGGATCAGGATCGTTTTTATATCGCGGAAAAATATGCCAATGCAAATGGGGATAGGTATTGCCTAAAAGTTCGCAGTTTATCTTTTGGGGTTTAAATGCCTTATAAACCGCTTGCGCAATCAAGCTCATTTCCCAGAGGAATTGTTTCCTGAATTTAGGATCCAGCTCATGCAGCTCTTTTTTGTGATTTTTGCAGAGAAATAAAGTGTAACCTTTAAAAAATTGATAATCGCCAATTACGACATAGCCGGTTTTGAGGGCTAAAACGAAATAAGGGTTCTTTTTTTTCCGTATGAGCTCAATCCGCTCACAAATTAAACATTTTTTATCAGGCATCGTTGATTTTTTTGGTTTATTTATATCTATATTTTAGCGATTTTTCGGAAAAATGTCAATTGCCTAAACATTAAAATAAGAGAACAAAAGAACAAGAGAACAAGCCATTTTAATTTTTGTTATTTTGTTTTTGCCTGCCCCGAGCGCCCCGAACGCCGTGAGGGGGAGGGGTTCTTTTATTCTTTTATTTTCAGTTGAAAGTAAAAATTTAAATACGACCCCTTGCTTTTTTTCCGCATCCATGCTATCTTTATTTCTGTCAATCGTTTAATTTATTATCTTTAATCTATTATGCCGACAAAACCAGCCGCGTTTAAAGCCATGCGCCAAGGCGGGAAAAGGGCGGACAGAAACAATAAAGTCAAAAGCGATGTCGCGGCTTTAATCAGAAAGGCCCGTTTGGCCGTGGCCGCCAAAGACGCGGCCAAAGCCCAAGACTGGCTTAAACAGGCAATCAAGAAAATTGACAAGGCGGCCCAAAAAGGCGTTTTGAAAAAGAACAACGCCGCCAGAAAAAAATCCCGCCTGGCGCGGGCGGTGAACGGTTTGCTTAAGAAATAAGTTTAGATAAGTCAAGACTTGCCTGCCGGCAGATAATTTGAGATAGGTCAAGATAGGTCAAAATAAGATATTCTTATTTGGATTTATCCGGACCCATTTCTTGTTTTGGTCTATAAAACAAACTGAATTTCGGAAAGGAGATTATCATGGATAAAGCGGCTAAAGATAAGAATCGGAAGCGCCTCAACGCGGTTTTGGCAAAAACCAGAAAAAAAAGAGATGAAGCGTTAAAGATTTCCGGCGACCGGCAGCTGATTGAGGCCCGGGCGAAAAAAGCCGCGGCCGATGATTGGCTCCGGATTTTGCGGGAACTTGAAGAAAAGGCGGAACATTATTCCGGCGGCAAAGTGCATGCCGAGATACTGACCGGTTTTGACGCGCCGGTTTGCTACGCGGACTTTGTTCCTTTTGTTAAAGCCTACTGGGTCGAGATGGAAAAGTTGTTGTCAAAAGATTTTGAGGTGGTAGTGGACGCTCTGGGCCATCCCTGGGGAGAATTTCCCAAAGGCCGCTTGCATATCAAGTGGAAGTAATCTTCCGTATAACCGCCTGGTTCGCCCAGCGGTTTTTTTATCTCTCTTTAGTGAGACAAGGTCGGTAGGTTAGTAGGTCGGCAGGATTAGTTAATTTTGTTTAAAATAAAATAACAAGCGATAAAAAAATAATTTGATAAAATAACGGCGGTCGAATTTAAACCTGCCGACATAAGTTAGTTTTTAATCACCAGCAAGTCAAACAAAACCTCCGGGTCAATCTGGCTGGTTTTTAACTTGTAATCAATCTGCAGGAGGTTTTGGTAAATTTTTTTCAGCTCGTCAATTTGGTAATAGCGAATCTGGGCCGCGGTTTTTTGGGCGACGTAGGGATTTAGGCCGAGCTGATAAGCCATGCGATAAGAATCGTAACCGCCGCCGTTTTCCTGCGTAAAGCTTTTAACCAAAAGCAGATTGCGGAATTGCCAGGCGATCATGCCTAAAAGTTCCGTGGCCGAACTTTTGGCCAAAAGCAATTCGGCGATCAATTTTAAAGAGGCATTTTTATTTTTCTGGCCTAAAGCGCCGGTTAATTTAAAGACGTCTTCTTCCAGCTTGGTTTCCACCAGATTGGCGATATCGGCCGGAGTAATTTCTTGGCCCCGGGCGAAAGCCGAAAGCTTGTTGATTTCGCCGGTCAGGCGCCAAAGATCGCTGCCGGCCAAATCGCAGAGCAATTTTAAGGCTGAATTTTGGATTTTCGCCCCGCGTTTTTTAAATTCTTCGGCGGCAAAGCGATAAACGTTCCCCTGGTCCAGGAGCTTGAACTCCTGGGCGTATTTTTCTTTCAATAAAAGAGGCAATAAGACATGGATTCTGGGCGCGGCCGGTTTTTTACCCCTGGCCTTTTTGGCTTTGCCGGAAAAATCCGCGCCTTCCCAAAAAATTATAATCACTTCTTCCGATTTGTGCTTTTCCAAAATTTCAGCCACTTCTTTCTGGATTTTTTGGCCTTTATTTTTGGAAATTAAATCCTCAATAATAACCAGCCGCTTTTTGGCCAAAAACGGCAGGGTGCTAACCGCCCGTTCAAAATCGGGAATTTCCAGCTCGGCGCCGTTTAAGGATTCAAGATTAAGCCCGGCGGGGTCAACGTCTTTGAGGAATTTTTCCTTCAGTTCCTTTAATTTTTGCCGGGAACGGAAAGTGTCCGGCCCGTGGAGGAAGATAATCATTGATAAAACTTAGAGTTAATAAAGCGATGAAGCGATGGGAGCGATGGAGTGAGTGAGTTGGGCAGAAAGCAGTTAATCGGGCGGCCTTTTAGCCACCTTTATTTTAGCAGAAAATCGGGTAAGACGGCAATTTTTTACCCCGTTAGAAGTTAATAATTAAAACAGTTATTTTTAAATTTATTTTCAAACTTTATTTATAAATATTAAACTGGATTTTCAGCAACTTCTAACGGGGTAAAAAAACTGCCTGGCTTTGGTTTTGCAAAGCAAGGCAGTCGGTTCAAGGTTCGTTTTTCGGCATTAACGCGCGGCCGTAGCCTGGGCTAAAGAACCGGTGACTGCCGGCGTCGCATCGCACGGCAGGCAAAGCGGCGGCTGGGCGGCGGCCGGGATTAAATGCACCAAGACTTCGGTCAGGCCGACGTCGCCGGGATCGGTTTCCACGTCGCAAGACCAGGCGCCGTCCTGGTCAATCGCGGTCAGGGGCTGATCAAGATAGGGCTTAATCCACCAGACGCCGGAAACTTTGATGTAGGCCACGACGCGGTGCGTGGAAAAATCCACGCCATAAGCCTTGCCCTGCAGATAATTAGCGCTGCCGGCCGGCGGAAGATAAGTAATCTCAATCGCCGGATTGGCGGGCGGCAGAACCGGAAAAGCCGGCACCGCCGACTGCCAGCCGAAGTCGCTGACCGTGGCCACGGCTTCCTGGCCGTCGCTTGGGCCGAGATTATTGTTCAGCCAGAGATTGAAGCGGAACGATTCATCGCTTGGCGCAGGAATCGTTTCCCGGTCGTAGCGCCACGAGCGGATAAGATTTGCCGCCGGCGGCAAGCTGGCCAGGGCGTAGCGGCCGGCGTAAGTCCGAAATTCAACGTACATCGGCTGCCAAACCAGATAGCAAGTGAGCTCCGGCGCCGAGTCCGGCAAATTGGCCAAATAGCGCTGAACCATGCCCAGATAGAAGGGATTAATCGCGAACTGGGCGTTGGTGGCGTTGTTGGGATCGCCCCATTTAGTGAACTCAAAGTCAAACTCCTTGTGCCAAATGGCTTTTTGCGGGTCCGCCCAGGTAAAACAGCCCAGCACCAGGTTCGGATCCAGCAGATCAACGCGCCCGGACAGCGAGAAAAAGTAAGCGCCAAAGCCGAGGGAGCGGTCCAAGTACACCTCGCTGCAATAATATTTGTTGTCGCGGTAACGCAGCGCCAAATTCAGGCCCGAGCCGTTAACCCAGACATTATCGGCCGCGCCCGAGAAGAAATTCTGGCCGGGGTCAGCCCGGGTTTCGCTGGCTTTGATAAACCATTGCCTGCCGGCAAAGCTAATCTGCTTGACTTTCGGCGCGAAGACCGCTTGCACTGATTCGTTTTGGGACAAGGCAATTTCTGTCGGATTTGAGCCGGCGTCTGACACATTTCCTACCCAGTGGTCAAATACAAAACCGCTATTGGCCGCGGCCGTCAAAGTTATGGTTGTCCAGGCGTCATACAGGCCGGAAGCCGGACTGACCGAACCGGCGCCGCTTGGGCTTACAGACGTACTCAAAGAATATTTTTGAGTTGCCGCGCCGGGCACAAAAATGGCCTGGACCGATTCATCCTGGTACAGAGTAATCCAAGCCTGATTCTGGCCGGAATTCGCGACATTGCCTACCCAGTGGTCAAACACAAAGCCGGCATTGGCCGCGGCCGTCAAAGTTATGGTTGTCCCCTCGTCATACAGGCCGGAAGCCGGACTGACCGAACCGGCATTGGCCGGGCTGACGGAGGCGCTTAAGAAATACTGCTGGATTGTTCCGCTGGGCAAAAAGACGGCTTGGACCAAACTATCTTGGTATATGTCAATCCGGGTCGGATTGGCGTAAGCATCCGAAACATAACCCTCCCAGTGGTTAAATTCCCAGCCCTCGGCCGCCTGGGCCGTAAGATAGATGATCTCGCCGAATTGGTATTGGCCGGACTCGGGCGAGACCGCGCCGCCATTGGCCGGGCTGGCTTCAGCCGTCAGATTAAAATACTCGGCTGGCTGGCCGCCATTCACGGCAACTTCAATCCATTGCTGGTCATAAAGGCCGGATTGGCTGGTTAAAATGAGATTAAACCAGGTCTGGCCGGCCAGGCCGAAAGAATTGATGGCCAGCATGTTGTTTTCAACGCGAACCAGCAGATAGTCGGAATCAACATCGCTGATGCTCCAGGACAAGTCGCTTGCCGGTCCGCCATATTGGGCATAGTCCGCCAGATCAATAGTCATAAAACTATTGACCGGCATTTC